>Ga0115012_10000439_pt1 | contig 23411 bp, 43 predicted proteins | sample TroAtlMetagenome_FD_88706 | JGI IMG/M metagenome (GOLD analysis project Ga0115012, IMG submission 88706) | Marine eukaryotic phytoplankton communities from Atlantic Ocean - Tropical Atlantic ANT10 Metagenome | ecosystem: Environmental > Aquatic > Marine > Oceanic | place: Tropical Atlantic...
GTAACCTACGCAGAAGATGTTGATGAATATGGTGTAGATTATGGTAAATTAACAGGTATTTTAATAGAAGCAATTAAAGAATTAAAGCAAGAAATTAACGAATTGAAAGGAAGCTAATATGGCTTTAGAAAAAGAAATATCAAAATATGGTTTTACTGCAAACAAAGGTTATCATGTTATTGATTCAGTAAATTATCATAAAAGATTAATTACACCTACTGTAAGTACTGGTGAAAAAAATGCAAGTATGTCTGTAGTATCTTACTCAGATAAAGACGCAAGAGATGCTGGGTCAGAACCAATGAAACAACAAAGTTATCAGTTTGATGTAGAAACAGGTTCAGACGCTGAAGATATTTTAACACAAGCATACGCACATTTAAAAACGCTTGACGAATTCAAAGACGCTACTGACGTATAATGCCTTTACAAAGTTCAGGACAAATATCAATAGGGAATGTAATTAGAGAGGCTTTGTACGGAACAGGCAGCGCTGGGACTACAACTCCTACTACGCTTCAAGTCAATCAAGGTATTAGTTCGTTAAAACAATTAACATTGCTTATAAATGGTACAGGAGATCTTGCTGGAGCGCAAATTGCTGGAACTGCTCAACAATATAATATAGATGCTTGGTTTAATACTGGTAGTACCGACACAAGCGCACCTTATAATCTTGGTGAATGCAGAGGTGCAATTTTAGAAGTTTAAAGATTTAATTTAAAACAAACAAAGGGGAATAACGTGAAAATAAAGTTAGGACAATTAGTAAACTCAATGGAACCATTAAACAATCTATTGGCAGAAAAAATGCCTATATCAACAGCATTTAGGTTGTCGTCCATTGTTAAAAAAGTACAAGGGGTACTTGAAGATTATGATAAGCTTCGAGGCGAACTTATTAAGAAGTATGGCAAAGATGATAAGATTGAGCCAACAGATAAGAACTGGGAAAAATTTGTAAAAGAAATGAATGAGCTATTAGCAACTGAACAAACATTAAGCATAGATAAAATAGATAAATCATCGTTATCTAAATGTGAAATGTCAGCACGCGATTTAATGGCTTTAGAATTTATGATCAAAAAATAAGGATATATTATGAGCATAAGTAAGTGGAGTGCTAACGAAGGTACAAATGTTGGCCTTGGTCAGGTTGGTTCTATCTTTGAAGATGGCACAACTGATCACAATAATTGCGATGTTGTAGCTGTACAATTTGTAACAGATTGTACCTTTACTAAATTAGAGCCTAAAGCAGTTCAATATATGGGTACAAGCACAGGTTCGGTAACACCTAATGGTGACGCTATTGATAATAATAATACCTTCCCGACTGGAATGGTAATATTCGGTCATTGGGGCCGTGTTCAGTTAGCTACTGGAACTGCTATACTTTATTTAGGAGGCTACAATTCTTAGATTTGGAATAGCGTTAGGCAATACGCTTGCTGCTAAGATCAGTCAAGTAAAGGATTTGCTATTTGGCAACCTTCATACAGAAGATGCAAAGAACCTGGTGTCTGAAGATGGCGGGTATTTAATTTTATAGGAGAAAAATATTATGGCTGATGTAAAGATTAGCGAACTAACCGCACAGGCATCTGCTAACGTAGATGTATCAGCAGATGTCCTTGCCTTGGTTGACACAAGTGCAACTCAAACAAAAAAGATTTCAGTAGAGAATCTTTTATCACCGATAACCATAGACAAGTCCGCAGGCACGATCACAGCTTTAGGTACTGTTACAGGGAATGTTGATCTTAATGGTGCTGTACAAATAGATGCTACTTTTACAAGTGGTGTAGATGGGCAAGGGTACGACACTAAATTTTTTGGCGATACTTCAAATGCGTATATGATGTGGGATACTTCAGAAGATGCTTTAGTTTTTGGTGGTTCAGCCGTTATTTCTACGCAAGATGCAACTGTTTCTGGTGTTTTGAAAGCAAACGGAGGAGCTGTTTTTAATGAAGATTCAGCAGATGTTGATTTCAGAGTAGAATCAAATGGTGCTACGCATATGCTATTTGTTGATGGTGGTAATAATCGGATAGGCATAAATGAATCATCCCCTAATGCAAAGCTTGATATAGACGGAGATATACAAATAGAAGGTGCTAATGCTTTATTGCTAAACCACACTACTGGAGGTGCTTCAGATACTTATATAAATTCACCTTCAAGTAACAATATGGGCTTTAGAACTGGTGGCACTCTTGCTATGACCATAGACAGTTCACAAAACTCTACTTTTGCAGGTACAATAAATTCTACTATTGCTAACACTCAAACCCACTCAGAGAATACAGAACCAAATTCAACAACTGAGTTTTTAACTTTACATAATAATAGTGGTAGTGATGGAGCGCATACTGATAAATATGTAACTATGAAAATGGCTGTTGGTAGTGGGGCAGCTTCAGAAGGTCATTTAATTTATAGAAGCTCTGCTGATAATCAGGGCGAATTTATTTTCAATTCAAGACACGCAGGTAGCACCTACAATGATATATTAACTTTAAAATCAGACAAATCAGCTACTTTTGCAGGTGATGTAACAGTTGGTGATTCATCTGCGTCTGATTATGTGATTGCATTAAGAGGTGGTGTTGGTGGATTTCTTGGTTGGGATGATAGTGCTAATACTACTATTCTACAAGCCCCTAACACAAGGGCGCTTTCACTTAGGGTAAATAGTGATACTTTTGGTGCAGGAACAGAGGCTATGTCTATTTCATCTTCAGGTAATACTACTTTTGCAGGTAATATAACACAAAGCAAAGCAGGTAATCTTAGGCTTACTCAAACAGCTACAGGTAGTGGTGAATCATCTATAGTTTTAACTGCTAATAATAGCACAGGTGATTCTTTTGTAAGGTGGGAGACAAATTCTACAACTTTTTGTTTAGGTCTTGACAATTCTGATGGTGATAAATTTATTTTAAGTGCAGGAAGTGACCCTCATTCTAATAGTGTTATAAACATTCAACCTGATGGCTCATCAATAGCTATAGATAAACCTACAAGTTTTGGAAGCAAAATAGATTTTACAGGCTCTCCTAATATGGGGAATAGAATTCACTCAGTTCAAGTCGCCTCAGGAGCTACAAGTACGTGCAATATGAATGGTGCAGGAGGTAATTGTTCAGGTGGGTTTATTGTTGGAGCTTGTCATAGAAATGCTTCGCTTACAGCAGACAATTCTGTTATTATAATGGCTCATTTGCATACGCAAGGAGCAAACGTATATACAACTATTTTAGAACGTAACGATGATTCTGACGTTACTATTACAAGGTCAGGTGGTAATTTGACTTGCACAAATAATGGAAATAGCACTGTTAATTTTGTAGTTAAGTACATTCTTTTAACAGGTTTTGATACAAGTAATAATTTAGTATAATGCGTAAAAAACTAAACCAATGGGCAGATGCAAGTAAGATACTTCACGCAATGGTTTTGCTTGGATTTGCAATAGCAATTATGGTAAGTATTTTGAGTTGTCAAGATTACCACATAGGTAAGACAAGAGAAGAATTGGCACAAGAGATTTTTGAGTTAGACAGCTTAATGAAAAGAGTAATCTGGGAAGATAGTTTAGGCTTATATAATGATTGAATTTATGGTTGGATTAGTGGTTGGTATCTTTATCGGTATGGATGATCTGGGCGACCCAGTTCCTTACCAAACAATAACCTATACCGATAGCAGTAAGATTGTAAAAGTATATAATACCTCTGCTTTTAAATATCGTTATATGCCTAATGCTTATGCAGTTGGTTGGAATACAAATGATTATCGTTATTGGGAAACACGAGAACCACGACCAATCATTAGAAAGCGTATTGTTGTAAACAGAAAACCAAAACCAAAGCCAAAAAAGAATGTCGAATAAACCAATAGGACAAGATTCAAGTCTAAATATATCACTACCTATGCTTTTTCAAGCAGTAGGAATTATTGGTGCAATGGTCTGGGGTTATGGTGAGTTAAATGGTCGCATATCATTTCTTGAGTATCAAGTAAGAATGAATGAAGAACATATTGCAACTATTGAGGAAGATGCTAAAGAAAGTCAAAACGCTGAAATACCTGCCGACATAAGACAAAATGAAAAGATTGAAGTACTTGAAGAAGAAGTAGAAAGATTGCGTAATGAGCAAGGCAATAAGTGAAGATGCTCAGATTCACATTTCTGTGGCTTTTCTTATTAAAGCTATGGTGGCAGTTGCAGTTGTTACTGGTTCATGGTATCAAGCGCAAATGAAATTTGCAGAGCAAGATAGAAGAATAAAACATTTAGAAGATAAAGTAGTAGTTCTTACAGCTTCTGTAGAAGGTATGGAGCAAGAGCATATAAAAGAATTAGAACAAACAGTACAAGAACAAAAATCTTTATTGCAAAAAATAGGAATTAGAAAATGATAGAGGCGTATGCGGAGTACGGAGCGGTAGGCGCTATTGTAGCGCTGTTTGGATTTATGATAATTAATTTAATTAAAAGTCAAAAATCACAAAATCAAGATTTAGATAATATTAGAGTACATATTGGTAAAATAGAATCAGCTGTAAAAAATGTCGAATCTATTGTAATAAAATTGATTGATAGAATTGGAAGGCAGGAAGATAAATCTGCAAGTCATAGAGATGCAATTATTTCGGAACTCAATGATGTAACGGACGATTTAGCTTACTTAAAAGGTCGAATAAATGGGCGAGATAAATGAAAGTTGATCAGTACAGAGATGAAGTTAAAACTTTACTTATTAAAGTAGATACAAGGCAAGAAGAAATGTACTATAGAATTTCACGAATAGAGAAACATTTAGAGAAGATGAATGGCAGTATCGCACGGCACGAAGCTTCTTTAATTAAAATCAAAACAGTTGGTATGTTGGCGGTACTAATCATACCATTAACTATAAATGTAATTATGAGGTTTATCTAATGGAAAACTTAATGGAAAATTGGCAAGTAATATTGTCAGCAGCTGCAAGTATTGTTGGTGGTTTTGCTGTATTAGCAACATTTACGCCGAACAGAAGCGATGATAAATATGTTCAATATGTATTAGATTTTATCAACGTACTTGGTGGTAATTTTGGAAAATCAAAAAATAAATAAGAGGGAATTATGATAAAAAAAATTATAGAACGCATGGTTAGAAAGCATGGCATGAAAGGTTTACTAATAAAAGTAGGTGATTGGGCCGTGAAAAGAAGTAGAGGTAGTGATGATGATAAAATATGGAATGATCAAGTAAAGCCGTTTATTAGGGAGAATTTTTAATGCCACGATTTGGCAGTAGGTCAAAAAGACGATTAAGAGGTGTTGACATAAAACTTGTTAATGTTCTTAATGAAGTTGTAAAGCATTATGATATTACTATTCTTGAAGGATTAAGAAGTAAAACTAAGCAAAGAGAGTTAGTTGCAAAAGGCGCAAGTAAGACTATGAACAGTAAACACCTTGAGGGCAAAGCTGTTGACATTGCACCATATCCAATTCCAGAATGGAAACATACATCTGAATTTATATTCATGGCTGGTAGAGTAATGCAAGAAGCTGACCGATTAGGTGTGAATGTGCGTTGGGGTGGTGATTGGAATCGTAACGATAGAACTTCAGATAATAAATTTAATGACTATGTGCATTTTGAAATATACGACAAATAATATTTAATTATATTGTAGACAGAAGGGGGAACTAATGTCAGATATAAGGTCATGTCCAGCGTGTTATTCAACACATTTAATAAAAAAAGGTATACATAGAAAGCGTCAGCGATATCATTGTAATAATTGCGGTAAAAAAACAACATATCCATTAATACTTGATAGGCAGCTATTAGAAGAAAATGTCCGGTTAGCCAAGCAAAAACAATCGCTACAAGATAAAAGCACAGCAGAGCGTAAATCTTTTAGGGAACACGCACGTGTAGAAAACGCTTTATTTGCATTTAATGACTCTTTAATAAAAACTTTAAAAAATTACGACAGATCAAAAAATACAAAAGAACATAGGCGTATTAAAAAAGGCGCTGTAGGCCTTATGCAATTTTCTGATGTACATTTTAACGAATTAGTAGTTCCCACTAATAGTATTAACAATAAATATGATTTTGAAATAGCAGCTAAAAGATGTAGAAAATACGTTTTAAGGGCTACAGAATATTTCAAATTGTTTAAAGTTAAAGAAGTTGTGTTAGCAATGACAGGTGACATGATTAACTCGGACAGGAGGCTGTCTGAATTGCTTAATATGGCTACAAATAGGTCGCAAGCAGTAGTCTTAGCATCTGAAATATTCGCGCACGTTATAGAGGAATTAAATAAAGAGTTTAATGTGTCTGTAACTTGTGTTAGTGGCAATGAGTCCAGAGTGAGGATGATACACGAAACTGACGAATTATTGGCAACAGATAATTATGATTGGACAATATTTAATATACTTTCTTTTATATTTAAAAATTCTAAAGGCGTTAATTTTTTAAGGGGAGCAGCAAGAGAAAATATAGTATCGTGCAATGGTCATAATGTATTAATTATGCATGGTGAGTCTATACCAAAGACTGGAGTTGAAAGGCGCGTACAACAAATAATAGGAAAATGGAATAGTAAAGGTGTTTCTGTTGATTTTATTATTTTTGGTCACTTACATAGCGCACGGATCGGCGATACATACGCCAGATCATCATCTTTAGTAGGTGCAAACTCGTATTCTGACGATAATTTGCAATTAATATCCAGGGCCAGCCAAAATATACATATTTTTCATTGTGATGGTAGTCGTGATTCTGTTAAAATAGATTTACAAGATACTGATAATATAGATTCGTATAATATTGATGAAAGTATTGCTACCTATAATGCAAAATCCGCATCCAAGAATCTTGAAAAAACTGTAATTCATAAGGTAGTCATATAAATTGTAAACCAATTTATGTTTAAGTGAGGATAGTAATGTCAGATACAGAAACTTTAAGTAATCAATTAAATAATTTATTTAACGATTTACGTAAAATAAAAGCAGTAAAGACAAAATTATCTCTGCATATGTATATAGATAATGCAACCGATGATACGACAGAAGCATTTACAGAGCTTATGCTGTTAATAGAACATATGAAAATACCTGATATGGAATTAATTTTTGAAGATGTTACAAATGTAATGATTAACCAAGAAGAAATGGCGAGATCGTAATGTCAACTTTTTATACAAAATTTTGCAATGTAGAATCAGACTTTTATCAAATAGAAAGTCAAATAGATAGTTTTCAACCAAAAAGGGAGTTATACAATGGGTCGTTTGTCGTTGATAGTGGCTCGCGTTACGTGCTTAAAGGCTCTGGTTATGTTGAAAATCTATATGTGGATGGCGAAGATTTAGGAACAAGTAAACAAACACAGATTTCAGATGTATCAAGTGATTTGCGTTGGTACTATCAATCATCAACTGATAGTCTGTATTTATATTTATCCGCTCAAAATCCAACAGCAAGGCTTATACAAGCTGGAGAAGATTGGGACGACTATAAAAAACGCGTAGCAAATGAAAAAGCGGATTTAATATATAGTTATTTAAATAGACCGCTATACAAAAGAACAGGCACAGGGGAACAAGGAACAACAACGCGTGACTGGGATTATATTTTGATTCACAGTAACGCAGCTTTAGCTGTTGCTGAAATTATAAGGCCGTTTGACCCTGAACGCGCTAATTCAATAGAATCTCGAATCATAGATAGAGAAAATGGTACAGGTCTTTTAGATAGATTAAAATCAGGCGAATATAAATTATGGTCAGAGATTAGTCAGTCAGAGCGTGAAGCCAGGGTTATGGAAGTTGCTGTGAATGCTGCTTCTACTGGGACCATTGTAGATACGCGTGGTAGAGCCAGAGGCGTTAGATGGGATTCAGTCAAGTGTATAATCACTCAAGGTGGAACCATAACTCGTGGATCAGAAAACTCAGGCGGTAGCGCTGTGACGTATTCTGTTTATATAAAAGGTGAGTATGGTTTAGGCACAGAGATAGCCGTAGAAAATGAAGAAATAAATTTAGACTACCAGACCCTTGCCTATGGAATACAGGTAAGGTTTAGTCCTGGTTCATATAATACAAATGACCAATTCGCTATAGAACTATCAAGTGATGCGGTAGATAGGCCAGCTGGTTTACGTGTGGCCCAAATGATTAGAAGCTAATGGCTATTACCTATACAAATATTTTCAAAACAAATGTTGCAGACTCCTTAGAAGCAATTATAAAAGCTGAGTTTCCAACAACGCCAATATCATATGGAAAAGATTTACCAATGCAAGGTTCGCAATGGTTTAGACTTTTACCGCAAGTTGATGTAGCTGAAGAGTTACAGACTGACGGAGAAACAAGAAGGTATTCGTTGCTTTTGCGTTACTTAATTATGATAGGCGGACGGGATGAAAAGCATACGCATTTCAACAGGCTTACTTCTATTGGAGAGCGTGTAAAGAGATTACTTGCAAATAATAGAAATTACTCACCGAGTGGCACGTACAAGTTTCATAACCTTGTATGCACGACTATAACGTATGATGCTGATTTGCTTGAAGATGAGGATTTTGATGATTTATCTGCAATACAATGGGAAATAGAACTTTCAGTAGGAGAAGTATTTTAAATGAAATATGTAGCAAAAAAAGAATTACCTATGTCTGGATCATATTGTGGTTTAGACGTAGTTAAATGGAGTCAGTTAAATGCTGGTGAGACTGTCGAACTTGATAGTGTACCAAAGTTAGCTGAAGAATATCTTGAACAAGTAAATAAAAAGAAGAAAAAAGGAGATAAAAAATGAGTCAAGCCGCAAACTTTTCTCCGCAAGAATTCCGAATGGGATTTTTAGCAGAAGAAACAATTGGCACAGCTCTTGTACCCGCATCAGGTAAGAACTTACAGCTTATCAATGTCGATTCAATATCTGCTCCTTCGCTTAATACGGAGATAATTTCTGACGTAAGGTCTGGCGCTGGTAGAACAGCTAAAACTGCCGATCTTTATGTTAATAAGACATTAATGAAGAGGGAAATCTCCTTTAGCGGAACAGCTGATAAAGATACATTACCAAAGCTTATAAGTGCAGTAGCCAATGTAGATGAAGATGGGTCAACAGCAGATTTATATAAAGTGCTTGTATCGCACACACCATTATTTGATATGAAAACAGCTGTACAAAGAACTGATAGTGGTACTGGTGCAACATATTCAAGCGCTTGGAATGGAGCGCCTAATGCTGGTACACATACTGTGTATATTTGGAGTCCAGTTGCAAACAAAAGCATGATATTTCGTGGTTGCGTGTTGCAAAATCTTACTATATCTATGGATATGGCCACAGAGTCGGGTCGATGTAAGATAGAGGGTAGTTTTGTCACAGGCTACACTCCTGACTTGACTGGAGCAGCACCAAATTCAAGTTATGTAACAGCATATAGTAGCGACTATTTCTACTTAACAGAAATGGAAACTCATACAGTTGCTGGTGTAGCAGACCCTGTTATGCAAAGCTTTTCTTTTGCTATAGAAAATCCAACTGAATTTGTTGGTTTTACTGGAGGTACACCTGATCCTGAAATTATAGTAAGGTCAGTACCTGAGATTAGCGCATCATGGGAATCAACATTCAAATATGATAGCGATTCCGCCGGATTGTTTGAAACATATGAAGAAGGCACAAACGCAAGTCTATCATTAAGTGATAGTGCTAATAGAATTGGGTTTACATCTGCTAATAACGTATTAACGTCCGTAGCTTTTGCTGAAAACGCTGCTCAGTACGTAACAGTTGGCGCTAAATCTCTTGCTGGTTCATCTGGAAGTATGTTTGAAATAAAAGCAAAAGACAGTTAATATGAAAATAGAAACCAAACACGGAAACTTTGATATAAACGAAATAACCTATGGGCAAGCTCGCGATTTACACAGAGCTGAACTTAGATCAATGAATATCAGTACTGGGGAGTTAAATGTTGATGGTTGGTGTGACTTGTTAGATAAAGTACAAGAATACGCCTTTGGTGATGATGCTGAAAAAAAATTATCTCACTTAAAACAGGAACATATTGATGTTGTATTATCTGAGATACATAGTTTTTATTTAACACCGCCAAAAAAATAGATAGGCGGCTGAGATTACTTTGCTGGTTCGTTCACATGGGATTTGCGGAATCCCAGTTCCCCGCGAATTTAGCCGAAGGTTCGTACCGCGCTCAGTCGCCAACTCTGTACAAAAAAATAGAGTACGATGATGAAGAAATATGGAATGAATTAGATAGGATTTGCAAAGAGGATGAAGAATCTAAATTTACTGAAGGTCAGCAAATGTACTATAACCATTTCCATTTTGTTAATGGTAAATATTTTCAGGATATTTTTTTAGAAAGATTTATTAATGAATATTATTACTGTACAAGGCTAAATGTGCCACCTGGTAAAGATTTAGAATCAACAAGTGCAATTCGATTACATTTCTTTTCCATTATACACACAGAATTGACAGCAATAGAAGCTAAGAAAAAACAAGATGGCCGTAAATAAAACTGTTATACGAATTGTTGTAGAAGGCGCACCAAGCGCAAAGCAACAGTTAGAAAATCTCAAAAAAGCTACTGACAAGGTAAATAAGTCAGGCAAAAATTATAATTTAATGGCTGGGAAAATGCGTGCAGCTACTTCGGGCCTTAGAAGAAGAATAGGTGCGCTTAGAAATAGTATGTTGCTATATAGCTTTGCTATTGGCTCAACTATAGCAGTATTAAATAAACTTGTAAATATATATAGAGTACAACTTGAAAGCGAAACCAAGCTTACTCGCGGTATGCAAAATATTGCTTCCGCAACAGATGGTGCAGCTGATCGTTTAATTGCATTAGCTGGCGCTCTACAAAAAACTACTACATTTGGAGATGAGCAGATTATTGGCGCACAGGCAATGCTTTCTACTTTTCAGCTAAATGAAAAAGCAATTGCACAATTAACTCCACGAATACTTGATATGTCAGCAGCTCTTGATCAAGATTTGCAGTCAGCTGCTATTATGGTTGGTAAAGCATTTACTGGCCAAGCTGGAGCTTTGGGCAGAGCAGGCGTTATTGTTGACGAATTTGGTTTACAATCAGCGAGAACAAAAGGCCCTGTTGCTGAGTTTAGTTTTCTTGTAGGTGAATTAGATAAAAACTTTGAAGGTTTTGCAGAGTCTTTGGCAAAAACAAAACTGGGTAAGTTAGATCAAATGCGAAACGCATTAGGTGACGTACAGGAGGCAATCGGTAAAAAAAGTTTACCTACTTTAACTGCATTAAACAAAGGTTTATTGTTTGTTACAAATACAATTTCAGAAAGTATTGTTTTTTATAATGGTTGGAGGCAAGCTGTTAAAGATGGCATAGAAAATCCATCTATGCAAGGAGTTAAGGCTTTAGAAGAATTTAGAGAAGCAACAAAAAGTGCTAATGCAGCTACAAGTGAATCTCAAGGGCCAGCAGCAGCAGTTTTAGCCACAAAAAAAGCTGAATTACAAATATTACAGCAAGAGTTAGGATTGAGGCAGGCTTTACAATTAGCATCTAATGAAGAAATAGAGACAGTTATACAAAATACAGATGAACGCTTTGAGCGATTGGCTAATACAAATGAGTTAGAAATACAATTAAACAATGCAAGATTAGAAAGAAGGCAGGCTCAACTTTCAATAGACGCAGCTGGTAAGAGTGTTTCAAACAAACAACACGAAGATTATGTGAGGGCAAGCGTACAGGTTATAACGCTTGAACAAGAAATGGCAAACGCAAAAGTTAAATCTGTAGCTACAATGCTTGGTAGCTTTTCTGCTTTAAATGAAGCAGCTGGCGGTAATGCGATGGTTTCTGCAAGACTTGCACAGGCTGGCGCTATTATTGATATGTTTGCTGGTGCAAACAAAGCATTTAAGCAAGGCGGTGTGTTAGGTTTTGCTACAAGCGCCTCAATTATTGCCGCTGGTACAGCAAATGTTTTGCAAATTGAAAAACAATTGGGTAAAATGAAAAAAGCAGCAACTGGTGCAGACTTTGTTACTGAAGGCCCACAAGTTTTAATGGTTGGTGAAGCTGGTCGTGAGCGCGTTAGTGTAACGCCACTTGAAGGCCCAAATATAGAAGGCCCACAACAAGGTGGAGTAAATATAAATATATCAGGCAATGTATTGTCACAAGATTTTATTATGGAGGATGTCATTCCTAAAATTGAAGAAGCAGTAAAGGTAAACCTTGCATAATGCTAACGTATCCTGCTAATTACGAAAGTGCTTTAAATAGTCCATTTAAAGAAAACTGGTTATTTCAATTACATTCAGATGATACAGGTAATAATTTTATACCATTATCATTTAATGACACAACAGTAGGCTCTGTATTCTATTATGGTGCTGTACTAAATAAACCTGGAATACGTGAATCTATAGATTTAAAAAGCTCTAAGGCTAAAACAACAAACCTTTCTATTAGCATACCAAATTTTAATTATAACGGATTAGACATATCTACGTATATGTTAAATACAGGTGGTTCAACGCATTATGTTAATAGACCTGTTAAAATTTATTCACAATTAAATGATGCCACAAGTTTAAGTGATTGTTTGCAACTATTTAATGGTAGGTTAAGATATATAAGCTTTACTGGTGACAAATTACAGCTTCAAATAGTTTCAGAAAGACCTTGGGACAACATTGACATACCTAATATATTTTCTACTAATAACGTACCAGTTCCTGTTGTGTATGGCGATTATACTGGAAATACTACATCTAATTTAACAACGTCTAAACAGCTTTATCCTGCACCATTAAGATCATCTGCTGGTAATAACAGTTATTTTCTTACAGCAAATCAAAGCGCAGAAACAGCAAATGCTTGTTTTTACGATAAATCATCTGATTTATTTCCATATTTAAATGGGCAAACAGCGCAAACAGCGCCCTTATCAGTATTTACTGATTCTAAGTATGGAATTAGTATAGACAGGCAATTAGTCAGAACTTTTAGAGTTAGACCTACAGGTATTGTTTCTGCTACAGATTTTAGCGCTACTGCTAACGCAATAGATGGCGATAAAACTACTTTTGCTGAAGACAGCTTTACATCAAGCTCTTCTGCAAGTACAAGATTGCGTGTTCAGCTTCCTAAGATTAGTGGCAAGGTAACTTCTGCGTTATTGTTTGTAAAAGCTGATTTGATTTATACCAATGTTAACGCATCTGGTGACGCGGAAGCAATTCTCGCTGATGACTCTTCAGGGTCATCATCGCAAATTATAAATAACGATAGCTCTGGCTCTACAGTTTCTACCTCTGGTGCAGCTGATTCAAGTGGAAGCGGTTCAGATTATAGTCAAGTTACTATGTCATTGACTAACAATGAATTACCAGAAGAAATAAAATTAGAATTATTATATTCTGTTGATGGCACAGGCACAGGTACAGTACAAGCAAAAATTTATGATATTTATGTAGTTATTGTAAGTCAAAATGATTATGGTAATGAACCAGTAGCAAGCGCAGCTGAATTAGGTGAGGCTGAAAAAGTATACATAGGATCAGACGGATTGACAAAGTCTTGGTCTTCTGGTACAATCACTAAAATACATGACGCACATCGAGATATAATACATAGATTTACAGGTTGGGGTGTAAGCGGTGGTAGCTATACAACACCTGAAAACTGGTCATCTGGTTTAAATATTGATTCAGAGCGCACAGATTGGAATATAAGGCATTGGGTGTCTGAGCCTAAACCATTAAAGACTGTGTTGGAAAAATTACAATATGAGGGTGGTTTTATAGCAAGGTTTAGAGCTAATGCCAGTTTACAATATATTGTAATACCAGCATCACCAAGCGCAAGCGTAACATTGACATCTTCTGATATAAGCAAATTAGATGTGGCCCATGTTCCATTTGAAGAAATACAAACTAAAATGAATATACAATGGAATAAACATCCAGCAAAAAATTTATATTTAAATAGTGCTACATATACTAATGGTGGCAATAATACAAAGAGAACAAGACTAAATATTACAAATGACAAAGAAAATGTTAAGGAAGTTAAGCTTAATGCATTTGCAGACAATACATCTGCACAGAGATTTTTTGATTACTACGATGGCCTACTTGGAGATTTATTTATAAAAATATCTGGTGAAATTGTGAACCCAGCATACTATAAATTAGAAGTAGGCGACTTAATAGCTATAGACAATAGTTTTCCATATGCACCATTTGGTGAAGCATGGTCCGGTAAAATTTTTATGATTACATCAACAAATAGAGCAGCGCATACAATGCGATTTGCAGCAAGGCAAATAAACTAATGGCAAAATATTTTATATATTCTGATCCTAATATATACGACACAAGCGCTGTTGCAGCCGGTACAATATCAGGTTCAAGCACAAAAACTTTTACACCTAATACATCTGCAATCACAAATGTAGGTAGAATAACCGACCAAAATATAGGTTCAGCAATATCTACTGTGGCCCAATACGATACAATACGTATAGATTTAGGCGCAGCATCATCACCTAACGCTATAGCTTTTTACCATACAGCAGCAGATACAAATAATTTAGAAATTGCAGCAAGCAATTCAGCTACTTCATACGTAACAGGTGACCATGTACTATCACTATCTGATGATTTTTCAGAAGGATGGTCTGCTCACGCTATAACTGTTAGCTCTAAAAGATATTTGTTTATATATAATAGTACTGCAAACGACTGGGATTATTGCTCAGAAATTTTAGTTGGAACTAAGTATACCTTTGACAGAAACTACGACTTAGGAGCTAATTTTGGCGCAGAATTTGGCGTAAAAAACACAGAGTCTTATGGAGGTATAGAGTATTCACACAAAAGGTTTGGTAAAAAGAATACGTGGGATTTGCAATGGACACGTCTTTCGAATACCCACATGAACTCACTTATATCTTTAAGAGATGCAGTCGAAGGTTCTCGCTTTAAGTTTTTATATTATGATGATTCTAATTTTTATTGGGTAAGGATGGATGACAAATCTTTACAGAAAAAAGAAATAGCTTATCAAACCTTCAATACAAGGATGAAGCTTAGAGAACAACTTGCTTAATGGCCCTGCCAGAAATATATGCAGATACGTCTGGTATGTATGGACGCTCCGTTGACCAGGGGTACATAGAACAAGGTTCTGGATCAGGCTCATTAACATTTGGCAATGCTCCTGGATTGTTTGGAAGTGAAACAACGCCGTTTGGCGCTTCAGGGCAAGCGCAATTTAGTTTTGTTTCAACATCTAATGTTTTAAATCATGGCAGAGTAAATGATAATCTTGATTCTGCTCCAGCTAACTTTAATAGTAAATATAATGGCGTAAGGTATACGTTATCCTCTGCAAAAGAATGTGATTTTGTAGCATTCTATTGTAGCAAAACTGACAGCAATGCAACTTTTTATGTTTACACATCCACATCGCAAGGCACATCGTTTAGTACTATTGCAAACGCCAGTATATCAGCAGGCTGGAATATTATACCATTTACAGCTACATCAAAACAATACTGGGTATTTCATATACAATCATCGACATCAAGCATGGACTTAGATATTACCGAAATTATTTTAGGTAAATTGTTTACATTTAATCATATGTGGGAACTTAATGGCGAGTTTAAAACAAATGTTAAAAATAAAATATTAGAAAGTTATAATGGAGAAGAGTATTCTTTTAAGCTTTATGATGGAAAAAAAGAATGGAAAGTTTCTTTGCCCAATATAAGCTTATCTTTTAAAAATAATTTAGATACTTTATTTACTGATAATGATTTTAAGAAAAAGAATTTTATGTATAAAGATCAAGACGCTGAAAAGTACTATAGCAGACTCCAATCACCACCAAAATTTTCTCAAATAGCAAGCAATAGGTATAAAGCACAGCTAACTATTTCTGAGTAATTCTTACTCATTCTTAATCATTCTTAAATTATTTCTTGTATATTAATTTCTATGTAAATAACTTAATACCATGTTAACAAGCCGCCTAAGACAATTATTTACCTTTCTCACTCCTATAGTGTATTCGTTTTAGGCGGCATATTTATTATGACTGATCTTATAGAAAAAATACAAATAGATATTCCTGACAATGTAGATAAATTAAACATTGTTGAAAAAATTATTAAAATCTGCGAAATATCAGGTTGTAGTGTAAAAGTAAATCCACATACCAAAATAAAGCAAGAGCCAGTATTAAATGAAGAACAGCAAGTCGAACAAATCCTCGGAATTGACCCAGCACCAAAAACAGAGTAAAGACACACAATACGTTGTGACTGTTGGCTATAAACCAGAAGATGGTTTAAAGCGAGCAGAAGATTTTTACTTTGACCAGTATCAGCATATGATACGAACTTTAATATATATATTTGAGGGTAAACACTCTTTAATTAAAAAAGATTATAATCCATTCATAATTTATGCTAAACATAATAGTCAAGACATATTGTGGAAAGTAAAAAGCAATGTAAATATAATAATAAACAAAAAACAAACTGGAGAAATTATATGAGAGATTTTTTAGAACAAGTTAATTTTTATTTAGATAAATATTTAATTCAGCTTATGATTATTGTTTTGGCTATTACTTTATTAATACATAACTACTGGATTGCAGTATGAGTAAAGATAATAAAACAGCTGGCCAAATATATAAAGCTTTAAGTGCGATAGATGTTAAACCATTTGCTGAAAAAAAGAATAAGTTAGATTATTTACCTTGGGCCAAAGCGCATGAAATTATGATGCTACATTACCCTGATTACTCATGGAAATGGGAAGAGAATCTTGAAACAGGTGATCCATATTTTATAACTGACACAGGATACTACGTAAAAACATATATAAAAGTGCATGGAATTATAAGGTCAGAGATGTTACCTGTTACTGATTACGCTAACAAAGTATTGACACAGCCAAATATATTTGATATTAACACAGCAATACGTAGATGTTATGTTAAGAATCTTGCACAATTTGGTTTAGGCATTCAGTTATATATTGGTGATAAGACAAGATTTTTTCAAAAAGAAAAACCCGTAGTACCTGAAACACTAAAGAATCAACTTAGAAAGCTCTGTGAACATGAAAATGTTACACAGTCACGTATAGACACTATTTCTGAAAAGTTTAAAAATGATGATGTAAGTGTGGCATGGGTGCAAGCACAGATAGATGATTTAACTAAAAAAAACAAGGAACATGATGAAAGAATTAGTAGGAAACCACGCGTTAAAAAAACTAAATAGAGTTAGTGCTGTTATAAAGTTTTACGAATTACTTTTAAAGAATGGTAATATATCTGAAAATGGTGGCGCAATGAGAAGATTAAAAAAGCTTAAAACAGATTATGCGTTAGGTAGAAGGTATATGTCTGAAAGGTCTGAATATACAATGAATGTTGATCATATAGATATTTATAAAAAAACCTACAGTTTAAATTGATGAACGATATAGATAAAATGCTTACTCCAAAGCAAGTTGCAGATTACGAATTGGTTCATGTAAATACTGTATTGCTTTGGATTAAGAATGGATTATTACCAGCAAAAAAACGTGGTTATAGAACGTATAGAATTAAAAGAGAAGACTATGTTAAATTTTCTGAAAAAAGTTTAGATGAGAGGTAAGATGAATTTAGATAAAAAAACTATTGACGACTGGAATAATATGATATCAGATAAAAGCTTTAATGCTATTTTAGACCAATATCCAGAAACTGTCAATGAGATGGTTATATTAATAACGCAAAATTTGGTTACTTTTTGTAAAAAGCAAAAAGATTATGGCCCATATAATGTGTTAATTAATAATGATAAAAAATTATCTATGTTAGCTTTAACAATACGTTTGCATGATAAAATACAACGAATACTTAATTTATTAAATAATGACCAAGACCCTGAGAATGAATCAATAGAGGATAGCTTTCTTGATGCAGCAAATTATGCATTAATGAGCGTGATTCTTTCGCGGGGCCGTTGGTCTAAATAGGAGAATATAAATGGCAAAATATGAACATAAACCAGGCAAGTTATCATTATTTGAAAATGACAAAGGTGATAATCCAAAAAGACCAGACTTTACTGGTAGCGGTAAAACTCCAGATGGTGTTGATGTAAAATTTTCTATTTGGGATAATAGAAACGAGCAAGGCGGAGCTGATTTAAGCGGTAGTATTGAATTTCCCAATGTAACAGTACATAAAGAAGAAGATAAAGCACCAGAAAAGGATGAAGATTTACCATTTTAATTAACCCTTTTCACATACCAAAGGGAACCGGCCTTGCGGGGGCGGCCGGATAATTTATGCCAGTACCATTTATAAATATAAACGATTTAGAACACCAGGTTCAGTTTCAAGTTATGGGCAAGCCAAAACCACAACTTCGTCACAGACATGGACGCGGCAGAACTTGGGACCCATGTAAACAAGACAAGCAAAACTTTGCTGCTTTAGCTTTTTATGAAGTTAAAGATCATAAAGGTGAAGAGTTTATAAGCCAATGCTTATCACATCCAGGGTATATTGCATTGGAAATAGATTTTGTTATGCCAATACCAAAGTCAACGTCTAAAAAAGATAAAGAACGTATGACTAATGGAATAGTTCCACATATTAAAAAACCAGATATAGATAATATGTGTAAATTTGTTATGGATTCATTAAATGGTATACTTTGGCAGGATGATAGTATGATATCAGAATTAGAAACTACTAAGTTTTATGGGCCTGTTGCAAAGACAGTAATAACAGTAACTTATTTAGATATTGGTTTACAAAATGTTTAAAAAGAAAAAAAAATTAGATGTTAAAATGGATAAAAGAGGTCGTTTATTTTCAGCAGAATTTAACAATTATGGCTCTTTTTACACAAAATTAGGCCCAGAAAAGTATAAAGAATGGTTAAAAAAAGTCAAAAAGCCTCATACAAGGCCAAAATCACCAGGTCGCAATGAAAAATGTCCCTGCGGTTCGGGTATTAAATACAAGAGATGTTGCTTAAATGAATAGCACAGTAAAAACACTTGAATTATTTGCTGGATCAAGAAGCTTTACTAAGGTAGCGCAAAGTCCAAAATTTGGTTTTAATACTTATACTTCTGATTATAAACCATTTCCCAATATTGACCAAGTATGCAATATATTTGATTTTAATGTTAATGATTGTATAAAAGCTTTAAGAGGCGTACCTGATTTGATATGGGCATCACCACCTTGTACATATTTTTCTGTTGCGTCAATAGGTCATCATTGGAATAAAGATAATACACCAAAAACAGAAGAAGCTAAACTCGGTGTTGATATTGTTAAAAAAACTGTAAAAATAATTAAACAAATACAAAAAATGAATCCAGATTGTAAATACATTATTGAAAATCCAAGAGGTAAGCTTAGAAAGCTAAATTTAATAAACCCTGAAAACATTTATACAGTAACATATTGTCAATATGGCGATACAAGAATGAAACCTACTGATATTTGGACAAATATACGTTGGAAACCGCGACTAATGTGCAAAAATGGAGATACTTGTCACGAAGCTGCACCAAGAGGAAGCCAGACAGGAACTCAAGGTTTAAAAGGTAATTACAACAGAAGCAAAGTTCCTTATGAGCTTTGCAATCACCTATTGGAGTCTTATATATATGCCTAACAAGGATAGTAAAAATGCAAAAAGAGAGCGTTTAAAAAAGAATGTTTTGCTAAAAAAAACTGGTAGAACTAAAGCGCAAATAGCGAGAAAATTACGCAAAAAACAAAGAAAAAATGACCGCGCAAACAGCTAAACTATTAAAAGCTAAAGCAGAAGAGATAGCTTCAATGTATTCACGTCCAGAACGAGCAAATAACTTTGCAAATGAAACCTTTGAAGTGAACATGATCATACCTTTATCGGCTTGTTCTGCTGTAGTCGTTTTTCTTAAAAATACAGGCAAAAAAGGTATGGCCCATCTTATATTTATACAGGCGCAAAAGAAATGGATATATTACTTTCCAAAAACAGAACATTTTATTAACCTGGACAAGCTTGTTGATATCTATACTGATGTCGAAGAGCATAACTTTCCATTAAATTTTAAGCAAAATGACTAAGCACGAAGCACCAAGTTTTCAATTTTATCCAAAGGATTTTTTAAGTGATCCAGATGTCATGCAAATGAATATGGCCCAAAAAGGTGCTTATATAACACTACTTTCTTTCCAATGGTTGAATGATGGACTGCCGAATAACGATTCTTATATAAGAAATTTATTAGGTGCTACGCCTAAATGGAAAAGCTTATGGGAAGGCATACGTCACAAGTTTGTTGAAATTGATGGTAAGTTATACAATAAAAGGCTTTACAAGGAAAAACAAAAGCAAATAGATCATAGACAAGCTGCGTCAAAAGCAGGCAAGAAGGGTGCAGAGGTTAGGTGGAATAACGATAGCGACCCTATAAAAACGCCAATAGCGAAAAATAGCTTTTCTTCTTCTACTTCTTTTTCTTCTTCTACTTCAAATAATATTAAAATAAATAAGAATCAATTAGATGAGCTTTACGAACTACTTATAGATAACGATAAAGAGCTTGAACGATGGAAGAGAACTGGTAAGATGTTTCCATATATGATTGAAAGCTCTCTTTTAAAGTATTTAAAATCTGTAGGAGATTTTGATACAGCTAAGATTTACGCAGAAGAGCGTAATAAACGTAAAAAAGAAGGTGTGTTTGTACCGAAGCTTGAAAACTTTTGCAAAGGCAATTGGGTAGAATTTGCACCTGAAGAAAAAAAGAATGTTTTTCGTGACTTAGAGTCTGAATCGGTATGAGAGATTTAAGTCAAATATTAGAAAAACTTTGGGATGCGTATGGGAAGCAACACAATGAGCGGCAGATACGAGTTTACTATGAGTGGGCAAGGACAAAAGAAATGTCTACGCTTAATAAAATAGTGGATATATGGATTGGCTCTGAAAAGTTCTTCCCATCGCTCTCAGACTTAAAACTTTTGTACCAAAAACAAACTAAATCAACAAGTATAGATGATTATGAAGAATGTTATTTTTGTGGAAGTAGTGGCTTTATACCTACAATTATAGAAAAAGAAGATAAAAAGCATATGGTTAATTATAAATGTAAGTGTAGCAATGCTACTATGTCTGGTATACCCGCATACTTTGATGTATTCGGTGAACTTGAATATAAAGAGTTTGCCAGGGCCAATAGAGGTTTAAATTACCCGCAATGCGTTGATCTGTATTTTAAAGAATTGCTTTTTGGATCTAAAGAGCGTCTTATTGACTTTTGAGGATTTTACTGCAAAGCTTGCTGTTATTCAAAGCGATTATCTCTCTATTGATTGCACTCTTGATATTAAACGTGATATCGTTGGGAGAAAAGCTCTTTACGATTGCACGGAAAAGGAACTGGATAAGATAATGAATGCATATAGATGGGAATATTTAAGGCAAAAAAGGCATAGGGGGGGGGTCAAAAAATGAAAAAAAATAATAAATTTTATGATCTATGCTGTATTTATATATTTTTCCCACCGGCTATTATATAAAAAAATTAGGCTAAAACCGGGTTTTTCTTCCCTAATTCGATTATTTAAACTAAAATCGAGATACTTAAACGCGCAAAACGGGCATAAAGATTTTAATGCGCTTTATGAGCGTTTTTTTAACTATACATAATATTTTATAATTCAGGGCGTACTTATCCTAAAATTAAAAATACCATTTTTTAATTTAGCAATAAAAAGGGCCGCAAAAATACGGCCCTAAAATCAATTAATAAAATTTAGGGCGTTAAATCCTAAAAATTATTTAGAAATTGTTTTAATGTAGCATTCGCCCTTGTAATAATCGCGTTCCGTCCATTCGCGTTTTAATTGCTTTAATGCAATTTCCGCGCTTTTTTCGCTTTTAAACGGGCCGTATGCTTGCGGGTCACTACATGACCACGTAATAATAATTACATACATTATTTACCTTTTATTTAATGAATAGCGCCCGGCCATAAAACGACTTACGCGCGGCCTGTAGCCGCCGCCGGGCGTGGATTTATACGCGGTCACGTAGTGAAAAGCGGCCTATAATTTCCGTTTGTGTATAGATTGCGCCGCCTTCGTTGCCTTCTTCGTCAATGCTCGGAATTATGTAGTCACCATTATCCAGGCCTAAAATAATAGGCCTTCTTTCCCAGCCCCAGCGGCACGCTTCCGCGGCTGTCATGTAGCGCGCTTCTTTAATTGTTCGACCTTCGAAAAGTTTTTGCGCCAGGGTTTTTTCTTGCTGGTATATTTCGCGCTCTTTTTTACGCCTTTTAACCTCTCTTTTCCAGCTTGCGGCACTATGGTCACCCGGCGGAATTTCGCGGCTGTATGGGTTATTTTTATATTTAACGCCTTTTTTGGTAACAGTTAAAAAACCATCTATTGTTTTAATTAATCCGCTACGCTTCCAGATTGCCAGCGCGTCCGAATAATAACCCGGATATGATGGCAGCTTTTTAAATTTCCCATATTGGTAAATTTTAGGAAGCCTAAAAAAGCCGTCTATTTTTGTAACGCATTTAGCAAGCAATCTAAAGTGCTTTAATTTTAGCGGCTCTTTAATCAAATAATTGATTAAAAATACGCCCTTCTTTTTATGTTTCATTTTATAACCTTTCTTTTATTTAACAATTACAGTAAACTGATTTTTTCCGGCATAAATCGCACGTACATGAGCAAAAATCCATAGGCGCGCGGCATTGCCAGCAATCATCATTATAAGTATTTTTTTTAAGCTCTTCAGCCCGGAACCATTTTTTAATTAAGCCGTCTAAAGTTTCCGCCAGTTCGTCATCTGTGAAATTAATTTCGCCTTCTTCCTTCATTTCGTCCTGAAATAAATTCTCATAGGTGCCGCCGTAAATATGGCCTATAATTTGGCTTATGGCGTTAAACTCTTTTTTATCAATTGTTATTGTTTTACTACTCATTTTTATTTACCTTTCTTTTTAATGTATTGGCGTTACTATTTTTATATTCTTGAATTTGTCCAGGCTTCCGCACGCGTGGCCCGCGCTGGTGCAATCGCCGCATAATCCGGGACATATAAAAATCTTTTCATTATATGCCTTTCTGATCTGCTGCTTTTCGTCCCTGGTTAATTTAGTCGCACTTTTATTACTACTTAATTGGTAGCTTTCAAAATTGCCGCGGTAAAATGCTTTATTTTCTATTTCTTTAATCCTGAAATCATAAAGACCGCCGCCGCTGCCATTCAATGCATAATTTGAAGGCACTTTATACAGCTTTA
>Ga0115012_10000440_pt1 | contig 23405 bp, 38 predicted proteins | sample TroAtlMetagenome_FD_88706 | JGI IMG/M metagenome (GOLD analysis project Ga0115012, IMG submission 88706) | Marine eukaryotic phytoplankton communities from Atlantic Ocean - Tropical Atlantic ANT10 Metagenome | ecosystem: Environmental > Aquatic > Marine > Oceanic | place: Tropical Atlantic...
ATAGTGTTTGCGTTGGATCTATTGTATAAATCAGCAAAGTTTTGACCAAATCCAAAGCCAGTATTAGTTAAATCGGCTGCTTGCCCTATACCAGCTAAACCTTGTGACCCCATGTACTCGTTACCTAGATATTGATACGGATTAGGTGCTGCATAAGTTTGACCACCGTATGTACCTGTAGCTAAAGCGTCAGCAAGTGCTTTTTCACCGCCTGTGTATGCTCTTTGTAAATAAGGTTTAGAAAACTCAAAGCCTCTGTTTTGTATTTCGGCTGCTTTAACTTGTGCTTTACCTGCGTCCCTAGCACCTTTAGCTCCCATAGCTGCGCCTGCTAATGACAATATAGCTCCGATCATGCTGTTACTCCTGTGTATACTAAATGTTTAAACTGCTACCCACGCTGATCCATTGTAGACGACTAAGCCTTGAGAGTTGTTACTCAGTGGATTCCACGGTAAGACATTGAATCTAACCATTCCTCTCCGTGGATTACTTGGTTCTTTGTCTGTAGTTTGGATGTCTGCATCAGCCATAGACAATAAGGTATTTTCTATCCTTTGAAATTCATCAATAAGGTATTGTTTTACGTTGTCATCTATAGATGGGTAGTTTTTACGGCTATAACGAGCAGTTACTACATCTGTTTTCTCATTAATTGCCATGTGTTATCTCCTTCCTGTAGTAAGCATATCCATATCAAAACCAATAAAAGAAAAATCTTTGTTATCAGTTGTAGTTAATTTATAGGATAAATACCTACCTGCTGCTCTTGAGTCTATCTTGTGATCTGTTGATGTAGTGTAAGTCACTGTAGATTCATAGTTTGGAGAGTTTTCTATTAGATCTGCTGCTCCAAAGTTAAACGCAAATGCTTTATTTGAGTTACTCGTAGTAATCTGTGGGTATATCTTATTGATAACTTTATATCCAGTTACAGTAGATAACTCATCTAAATCTATACCTGTTCTTTCTAAGAATGGTGCTTTAGTAGCTTCACTGTCTAAAGCAAACGAAAGTGATCCAGTGTCACTTAAGTCTAATCCATACAGCTTATCTGAGGTAATACCATCGGTACTGTTGTCTTGTCCTACAAAGATACAGTGGGTATCAAAGTTGGCTTGTTGTGACCAGTATGAGCCACCTATGGCTTCGTATGAGGCTGTAGAGTTAGCGTATGTGGCACTGGAGTTTACGTTAGCTATAGTGGCTGAACAAACATTAGGTAAATCTAAGAAAGACCAAGTGTTATTCTTGTAGTTATATACGGCTGCTCTGTTACATTTAGTAGACGATGTAAACTCAGCCATGTCGTCACCTGAATGGTAACAAAAGTAAACTTCTTCTAACTCTGGGTGTCTAGCTACAAAACATACGTTAGTTTTAGACGTATCTAAACCTCCAAATATGTAGTTCTTAACTCTTTGGTCTACTATGGATTGTCTACTGTTACCATCGTGAACATAGATGTCATTGTCTGAGAAGACATAATGTTTACTGTCTATTTCAATAGCACAGTTTTGATTAATGATACCTATGTCACTAAAGATTTTCCTAAAGTTAAATATGAACGTACCACCTACAAACTCCATCATGTATACATCAGTCTTAGAGTAAATAATAAAGTTAGTACCTAAAGTAGCTCCATCTAATATAGGGGATTGCATTTGTACTAGATCATTAAATCCTGCACTCTTGGTTGTATCTGTAGCATCCCAAGAATCAGGAATAGCATTAGCAGTCGCTATGTTAGACCACCTTACTCTAGTGCCGTAGTTAGTAGAACTTTCAGTCATATTAAGACCAATCAAAAAGTCTCCATAAGACCTTAATGACTCAGCTCTCCAGTTAGAGTCCCAATTGGTTAGAGCAGCAAAATTAGTACCCCCTATCAATTTATAGGAAGGAACTTTATCGCTACGATTAATATAAACAATGTTAGCTAAGGTAGTACCAGTCCAAGTCAATTCTGTGGCTGAAGTGGCACTTATAGATCCTGATCTGTCTGTGAGTGAACCATTAGAATACTCTTGTATGCCGTAGGTGTCAGTCGCTATGACTACAGTAGAGTAACCTGTGATGGGGTTTACGCCATAGACGTATCTTGGGTTGAAACCTAAGCTGGCTTTGACTGTTCTAAAGACAGGGGATCTCAATACTGCACCCTCATCAAATCTTACGTTCTTAGCTCTAGTGTAAGCAGATATAGGTAAGCTTGCAGGGTCTATATCAGTGACTACACCTACGTCTGATAAACCTTTGATTGGTAGTATTTGTCCCATGATTAGATACTTCCTGAAGCTGTGATATCCCCTACGGTAGTCATTACACCACCTGAAGTTAATTTGAATTTGGCTGTACCATCATAGAGAAAACGTAGGTCAGTCCCTACTTGGTCAATAGTCCAGTTACCTAAGTCTAAGACACCCACATCGAGTGTCCCATCGACATCACCGTTACCTGAGATGTCTAAAGTGGCTGCATCTATTTCTCCTGTAATCGTAATGTTTCTACCACCACTAATATCTTTGTTACCATCAGCTACTATGGCTTTTGAGGCAACTACTGTCCCTGCTGTACTGCCGTCTAAGAGGTTTAATTCAGCAGCCGTACTGGTGACTCCATCGAGTATATTAAGTTCACTAGCAGTAGACGTAACACCATCTAAGATATTAAGTTCGGCTGTAGTGGCTGTAACTCCATCAATAAGATTTAGCTCTGTGTGTGTCGCTGTGACAGCTCCAGATACGTTGGGAAAGGAAGCTAAAACAGTGCTTTTGATTAGACGTAAATGATCGTCAGCTTGACTTAGGGAGTCTGTAGCTGCTGGGTTCGATGCGTTTAGACTGTTGATGTATGTGCCACTCTCAAGTGCCATGTGTGTAACCTCTTTTTATGTATTAGTTGAACTCAAGCCAGATCGACCACAATAACCAGCTAAACCGTAGAGACATAAGTTTGTTCTTAGGTCTGCTAGTAGTCTCAAATCTGGATATCTGTATCTCAAACTCTGGTAGAACGTGGAAGAAACCGTTGTTTATTAGGTCTTCTTCAAATGTAAGTTTCATAAGTTTCTCTTTTAGTGTTTTTTGAATATGGACTCTCTCATTAACAAGGTCAGACATTAATATTATTAAGCAGGCTTTAGCGACATTTTTGAAATCGACAACATTTTAACCTGCCTGCGGTCACTTTTTAACGTAGGAATCCTATAAGTCATTGATTTACTTAGGTTTCTATGGTTGGCAGATACTTAATCTTGTGTCCTTGTCTGATTTTTATTGTGATGAGGTTATATATCTTAAGAACAATCTTGGTTTAACCTAAGCCATCATTAGTCATCTCAAGTCATCACCAGATAACATTAGTCATTAACATTAGTCATTAACATTAGTCATCATAAAACTAACTCAAGATAACAAATGATCATAAGAGTCGTTTAATCTCAAGTTATGATCATAAGTTATCTCAAGTTAATTATGAGAGACATGATGATTATCATTAGTATTAGTAATCTTTAGTTATCTATAATAATAATTATTATCATTGGTTATCATTAAGGGAGAAAGAGAGAGATATGATACCAATGCATTATATATAACTAATGTTTTTATGGTGATTACTCTTATAGTTATTATATATATGATAATAATATCTTTAGATAATCATCATGTCAGAAACTCATAGTTTACTATCCTAAAGGGTCACCATAATTGTAACTTATTGTTTTCATTAGTAATTTAGTTAATGATAAAGGTTTACATTTAGTAATCATAGCTATATACTATATTCATAGTAAGTAGAGAGACTATAAATTAATAACTAAGGGAGAAATCAAGATGTCAATGTTACTACAAGAAGCAAAAAACAAATTAACACGATCTAACAATAGATCATTGATTAATTTTATACAGCAAAGACAATGCCAAAATTATGAGACAGGAACAGATATGAGCGAATTGTTAAAGATTGCATATCAAGAAGTTCAAAAAAGACAAGCGCAAGAATTCAAGGCGTTATTTTCTGGTCAGCCATCAAAAGATGAGCCAATACAAAATATAATTGATGAAATAAACAACAGTTGATCTTATCAAGCCCATCATTCGTGGTGGGTTTTATTAAGATTAATTTTAACTAAGGGAGAAACAAAATGTTAGAACCATTAGCAAAAACCATAGTAAGACAAGCAGTAGAAAAAGGCGGTTATTACGCTATTCAATATGACCGAGAATATCACCAAGAAATCACTGATGATTTATCGTTAATTTGTAACCAAAAAAATGATGATGAATATGTTGGGGTTGATGGTATTGGTGAAAATTGCCATATCATATTATTTGATAGTAAGAAAAATAACAAAGGTTGGATATATTGGGTAGATGGTAATGATGGAACAGAAAGAATAGCTGATTATTCAATGGATTTACAGGATTGGATTGATATTAACCAAGTAATATTTGATTGGGCTTGCGATTACCATAGACTATAAATTAATAACTAAGGGAGAAACTCAATGAGACACAAAAGAAGATCACAGATAGAGAGAGAATTAATCAATTATAAATATCTATGCTTATTTGTTTTAGGTTTTTGCATAGGTTTTTATATTGCTTGATATGGTTACTTTTATTAATAATAACTAGAGGAGATAAACAATGTTAAATCCAAGAGTAGAACAAATGAATAGCCCGAAGTCAGGGAATCCAGTAGCTAATCAGTTTTTGATTATTGATGATGAAGGTATCACTTTTCAGTCATACAGGTCATTAATAGCCAGACAAACTTATGATGGCAAAGTACTGCTTGATGAAGTTTTTTGGGATTACTCAAGAACTACTGGCAAATATAGGAATCAGTTTTTAAGAGAAGGTATTGCCGAAACAAGAAAGAAAATCAAAAGCGGTGAATACATAGTAACCGATCTTAACTGTTAATAGAGGAGATAAACAAATGAATACAACAACAAGAGTACAAGCTAGTGATGCTTTTTCTGTCTACATATATAAGCAATGGCAGGCAGAGTGTTTGAGTGTAAAACAATTGTGCGAGCAACACGGCATAAACATACAGCTATGTAACGATCTAATCAATCAAGGTAGAAATCTATCTAGCGTTGACTATCAAGCCGTCAGTAGTAACTGGTGATTGTATGTGTCATCAGATTAAAAAGATAAACAAGAGAGAGTTTCAGATATCTACTGGCGAAACATTTACCAGTAGATCTCTAGCTCTCAAGTTTATTAAATATAGAAATACAAATAATAAGGGAGATAAATTATGGCTAAGTGGGTGAGACCAGAAGATGAAATAGATGAAATGATAGACAACGTGAAAACTCAAAAAGATGCAGACGATATCTATATTTTACTTGATTCATATATGTGTGATGAATGTATATTTCAAGATGGCATGGCTTCTTATGAAGAAGCGGAACAAACATTTAACTACTGGTTAAAGAAAGCCAAGCGAATACCAATGAAGCCCAGTAAGGATATTTATTCTGATGTTTTTTTTGAAGGTGTAATTCCTAATCGTTTTGAGCGTTTCTATTTATAAAGGAGAATGAAGATGATAGTTGAATGTCTAAAATGTGATAGTCATTATTTTGAAATTGACCAACATACTGATGTATGCCCTTGTTGTAGTAATAAAGATAAACAAAAAACAATCTATTTATCTGAGGAAGGCAGTATATATAAATCAATAATAGATCAAAAACTAATGGTAATTAGAGGAGAACGAAGATGACTAAAAAAGAAATTATTGAAAAGATCAAAGACATTAAGAATAACATTGTAGATTGGAAGCATGAAAAAATAGAACACGCACATTGGGCATTAAACCAAGAATTGAACAAGGGAGATAATATAGATTTTGGTTATATAGCTTGTATTGCAATAGACGCTGATAATGCTATTGAAGCTGAGAAAGTTATGGATGAAATTATAAATTCAAAATGATAAATTATAAAACTAAGGAGAGAGATATGAGTAAGAAAAAAGAAATAAAACTAGGTAAGAACGCACAAAGTTTTAGCGACCATGTATGCGCAGGTTTAGAAGCAGGTGGTAAAGATTTAGAAGACTATATTATGCAAATTGTGGACGACAATGAAACTGGTGAGATTGGGTTTCTTATGTCCCAAGTGCCTTTATCAGAAATGTGTCGCATACATACATTAGAATCCTCAGAATCTATTGTTTGTTGGGAAGATAAGATCACATGGTATTTTGAAGAAGGCGCGTCATGTATGATCATTGACAAAAGACAATCACCGAGTCAATGTGCAGTTTTATTTTTAGGTGCAATGCTAACAGACCAAACGATACCTGCTCAAAATACCGAGAGTGCGCTTAATGATTAATTCTGATAGCGTGGTGTGGTGTATTGAGCGTAATAAAGTGGGGACTAAAGAAATCCCAGATTTACCAGATGGAGATTACAAAGTCTACCAACATACTTTCTATAACAATAAGATTTATAAGTTAAACAACAAAGTAAATATTGAAGATGGTAAAGTTGATGTTGATTCATGTAAAACTGCCGTTGCTGAATTTATGAATAAATCTGGTAGACATGATCACCGCTTTATTGAGTCTATCTTTATGGGAGAACAGCCTAACTCAATTTCTTTCTTTCTTGGTAGTTAATACACGATCTAACTCAAGGCTAAAATCATCAGCACTTAAACCATTGAATGACTGAAAGCATCTTTTAACAATGGTTTGCTTTGCTTCTTTTATGTTATTTCCTCTTGCTTTAAGTGTTGTTGGTTTTTTTTGTTTTAGATTGAATATGTAATCAGGCATTATCTTTGTCTCTAGGATCTTTTCCTAAAGCGAACTCAAGATTCCATATTGCTTTCTTGATGTTGTCTACTCTTGCACCTTTATTATACATACGGAACACATATTTAAAGGCATTGATCTCAGCCCATTTAGTCACCGCAGGTCTTCCAAAGATTTCTACCATGATATCTATACATTCCATATTGTTTGGCATTTTGTAATGACTAGGATTGATGTTATCTAAAGTCTTATGGTGTTTAGCTATGTCTTCCCATTCTTCTTTAGTTGGTAATGCAGGTACTTCTTTTTGTAGTCTCTGCCAATCTTCTTTAGTTGCTTTCTTGTTCATTATTAGTTTTCTCCTTAGTTATTACTTTCATGTCTTTAAATCCAATCCATTCTCTTGAGTCCCAATACCATTCACACTCAAAGATTGTCCCTGTAAATAAACTTACTTCTATCCAATCGCCTTCTGGTGTCATCTTTTTACCTACGATTTCACACAGTCTTTCTTTCTTTTGTTTCACTTTGGTTTCCATAGTTTTATTTTGTTTTTCTTTGTATCCCAATCGGTATGCCTAAGTATTCTGGCTAACTGTGATTGAACTACAGCGTCTTTCTTGGTTAACCCTGCTTTGATGTATGCTTGGGCTACTAAGTCCCAACTAGGATGATTTCCTAAGACTTTAATAGCTGTTTTTGAGCCGATTTTCGGGCATCCTTTATAACCATCTACTGAATCACCTACTAAACATTGAGTTAACCAGTTGTAATCAGCATCTTTAGGTTTAATCTCAAGTAACTCATCACTCATAGGTCTATACAGCTTGCCTGAGATTGTCTTTAAATCTTTATCATCACTCACGATAACTGTAGGTGTTTTATTAGATGATTGAATGTATCCCATAACATCATCAGCTTCACATTTGGGTTCAACGTGATATGGATAAGTTTCTTTACACCAATCAACAAATGCTCTATATCCAAGTGGTTTCCTAGTCTTTTTTCTTCCTGATTTGTAGAGAGGGTAAACATCTTTTCTAAAGTTATCTGGTGCAGACAAACACATTAGTATTTCTGATGTATTTAACTTTTGACAAAAGCTATCTATTTGTTCTGTGAAAATCTGTTTAGCTACTTTAAGATCTGCGTATAGACTCCAAATGTCTTCTTCTTCAGACCAACAAATTTCTTCTTCTGAGGCGACACAAGATCTATATAGGTATAAATCAGCATCAATTAATAATGTTGGTTTACTTTTCGATAAGGTCGCGTAACGCATTGTCTAACTCCTTTTTAAAATTCATACCTGCTTCAGTTATTAACCATTCATTACCATAGATATCATCTTCATAATTAATGCAGTTGGTAATAAAATTCATTGAGGCACAAATAGCTATATGAAAAGCACCTTCTCTTGAAAATGTAGATTTAAGTGTTGGAGGTTTTCTCCATGCTCTATCTAAAACAATATAGAAAGATAAGATCTGCTCTACATCTTCTTTAAATTCAGCAGGTTTATCTTTAGTGGGTTTCAGCCCAAGAGCTTCCAATGGTAAATCCTGCGGAGATTTGCATCTCCCAATTATTTCCTGCTTCTTGCGCCATTCTTCGAGAGATGTTACCGACATATTCTGCATCCTTATTTAAAGTTCTTATTTGTATTTCGTCATGGATAAAACCACATATCTTTGCGTCTAACTTTTCTTTTGTTATCAATTGATCTACTTCTTGTACCCATTTCTTTGAAATTATTGCACCTGTAGATTGGAGTAATTGGCTAAGAAGTTTATGCTCACTACGAACATAGAGTTTTCTTCCGTCTAGTCCCTTGATATAACCTTTTGCTTTATAAGCTCTAGCTAACTCATTCTTTAATCTTTTGTATGCAGGGACAGATCTCTCAAAGTCTGCTTTGAGTTTCTTTCCATCTCTTGAGTTACCACCTACGATTTTCCCAATAAGAAAATCACCGCCACCAAAGATAAGCGAATAGATAAATGTCTTAGCTTGATCTCTAGTTTCTAAACCTGCACTCTTTTGATTGAAACTATGGATATCACCTTCAAGTATCTGCCTGTAGTATTCATTATCATCATCTAACCAGTAAGCTAAACAACGTAACTCTAAAGCATCTAAATCTGAGCCAACAATTGAATACCCTTCTGGTACAGTAAACAATGATCTACATTCTTTTCCATACTTAGCTCTTACACTTGGTACTTGAGCAAGATTTGGTGATCTATGGCAAGCTCTACCTGACACAGCACCATTACTTATTAAAGTATGTTTAAGGTAGTTATCTTTACCACATAACTTTAACCATGCTTGATTACCTTCAGCTAACTGTGAGATTCTTTTAGTTAACAAAAACATCTCTGCTAGTTTCTTTGCTTCAGGATATGGGAGTGTACTCAAGACACTTTCGTCAATCTTAGCTTCACCAGAAGGAGTCCATTTATCAGGTTTCCAATCGTATTTATCTTTTAGACACTTATAGATGTGTTTCCTGCTGTTAGGATTAAATTGTATTTCCTTCTTCTTTATAAACAGTTCACCTTTTACATACCCAAGATTCTTATTGTTAACTTTAGGTGTAAAGGGTGTTTCTACAATCCAGTTTGGAAATAAAGTAGTTAACTCAGATTCCAATGTTGTTCTTCTTTGAGCTAACTTTGCATAAAGATTACTGGCTGCTTCGACATCAAAATACCATCCATTGTTTCCAATTCGATAGCAGATTTCATTGAGTGAATGCTCAAGATCTATAGATTCTTTACTGAAATCCTCAGCCATTAATAAGTTATATAAATCTCTGGTTACTGCTACATCTTGCTTACAGTATTTGAGCATTTCTTCATTACATTCTTCCCATCCACCTGAATAATCATCCTTTAGATTACTCATTCTCATACCCCATGCTTTTAAGCTGTGGCTTCCATACATTCTTTTGAGAAACTCAGGAGGTAAAGACACATTACTGAAATCATCATTGTATAAATTAGCTTTGACTAGCTGTGATAAAACTAAAGTATCTGTGGCTTTCTTTACTTTAAACTTTGGGTAAACTTTTTGAATAGCAGGGATATCGAATCGAACAATGTTATGCCCAATGATCTCATCAGCATCTTCAAGTAACTTTAAGACTGCTTCAATATCAGTAGAAACTTCTATTTGTTTATCTTTAGAGTCTAAATCGACATACCCAATACAATGAATCGTATCTAATTCTTCAAGTAATCCATTAGATTCCAAGTCGAATACAATTCTTGACATCAGTTGTTACTCCTTTCAGCTACATCTTCTACTGGTGAACCATTGGCATCCCAAGATACTTCTGTTGGTTTCTTCTTTTTCTTTTTGTTTCCAAAGATGCGATCAAATTCGCTATCGTATTTCTTTTTATCTACAGATCTGTAGTTGTCTCCTTTTGACATATACCATCTCCATATTGAGTATCGAATAAAAATATCGGCTGTGATTTTCCGATATAGGTGTTTAAAACATTAAATTCCATGTATTCAAATGCCTCATCAGGTGTCATTTTGTCCCTAGTAACAAGTACATCAATACATTTAATTAAAGAGTAAATAAGTCTTTCTTCTTGGACTGCTGTATCAAAAGTTTTACCTAAGATTGCTTTGTCAAAACCATCGGCTTTTAACATTAGTTACTCCTTATTTTTAAAATTTACTGTCCGCATCAGCATCTAATAAACGACCAGTTTCCCTGTTGTAAGCTAAAGTACCTGCGTACCCTACTTCACCAGTAAATCTGTTCTTTAAAACTTCTAGTGACCTGTAGTCACTTGGGTTATCTTTGTCTACATTAAGGGATAGACAAAAATCACTTAGTTGGGCTATAGAATGTGATCCCCTAAGTTCACTCAGTTTTGCTTTAGATCCATTCTCATGACTGCCCCCGTTACTTGGTCTTTTCAAATGGGAGACAACAAATAAACAAATGTCTAAGTTTTGTACTAAAGTTCTTAATGAAGTCATTGCTGAATCAATAAGCTGTCTTTCTGAAATGTTTCCTTTCAAAGAGCCTGTTAATCCGCTTACCAAAATTGACAAATGATCTATCACTAAATACTTACATCCAAAACCTTTAGCCATGTACTCAATTCGATTTAAGATAGTGTCTACTTGAGTGCTACCAAAGTGGTCAAATAGATAGATTGGATGTTTCTTAAATAACTTATCAAATGCTTTCTTTATTTCTTTTTCTGTAGCTACTTCAGGATCAATACAAATGTTTTTATTAAGCTCAATACCTGTCAATCCTTGTATTGTTCTTTTGGTGGATTCCTCTAGCATGATTGCACCACAGGTATTTCCGTTTATATGTAAATGGTAGATTAGTTCTTTTAAGAAAGTAGATTTACCTACGCCACTTCCTGCACATATACTGATTAATTCTGAAGTTCTTATGCCTCTAGTGATCTCATTGAGTCTTTGGTAAGGATAGGAAACTGATGAAGCTACATCCGATTTACCGACCACACTTCTTAACTCTGCTGAACTTGTAATACCATCAGGTCGATAAGTTTTAGCTTGCCAAATAGAATTAATGATTGCTTTGGTATCACCTTTTAATAAAGCTTCATTAGCATCTTTGTATGGTGCTATAGAGGCAATCTTAGCTTTACCTACTGGTAGACTCTCAGCACATAGTTTGGCTGACTCTATACCTGCCTCATCATTATCAAACATCAAGATTACTTCTTCAAAAGACTCTAAGTAATCCCATGCTTTCATAAGTGACTTTTTACCTGCCTGACACCCATTAGGTAAACTTACAGTTGCCCATTTGTGACCTTGAGCTTGGCTGACTGACATAGCATCTAGTTCACCTTCAGTTATCACTAGCTTTTTACCAGTGCTAAACAAATGACTACCATAAAGTGTCATTGCTTTGGCATCCCCAAGTATCGTAAAGTTCTTTGAGGAGTCTCTAAGTTTCTGAGCTACTACTTGATTGTTGTTATCTCTGTAGCAAGCTACTTGTACTGGTTTACCCTTGTAATCATCAACTAACATATAGTTGAATTTCCTACAGGTTTCTTCGGTTAAACCACGCTTCTTTAGTGATGCGTATCTTCCATCCAGTAACCCTTTACTTTGATTGTTAACTACAGCAACAATATCTATTGATCCACTCATAGCAGGTGTATGCGTTTCACACGCAAAACAGTAAGAATGCCCATCATCATATAAACTGTTAGCATCAGATGATCCGCAGTTGTCACATGGTATGTGTCTTAAAAAATTACTATCACTACCATCATCCATTGCTCTCTCCTTAAATTAATGAAAGGGGACAGCCGAAGCCATCCCCTACTCTCCTAAGAGTTACTTATGCTCATTTAGCCAATCGGGGGGAATTGACCTGTTTGCATATCTAAATCCATGCTTGTCACAGTATTGTGCATAAGTAGTTTTAGAACCCTTGTATAACTTGCTTTTTGAATTACTAAATACAAATCTGATATCTATCTCAGGAAATTGCTCTTTGATAAACAAGTGTTTTTGTCGATCACCCACATTCCATATACCCTTCGTTTCTACGAAAAAGAAACCGTCTTTCTTAGGTAACTTAAAATCGGGACAATACTTGGCATTTCTTTGGGGTACGACATAACTAATCTTTTCCTGTTCGTAGATTACTTTGTGACCTGCATCTGCAATTTGTTTAGCTATCTTTTCTTCTAAACCAGAACGATATCCATAACGGATACCTCTCATCTTAGAAGCGGTCTGCCGTGTCTTTGGTTTCTTCTTCTTTGTCATCGAATGTATCCTCTACAGTTGCTTCACTAGCCACGAATCCACCTTCTACAGAATCGAATCCTTCACTATCTTGTGAAGTGCTTGCATCTACAGGTTCAATGACCTGTACTTTATTCAGTTGTAGTGTGATACCTTTCTGACCGCTTACTGTATATGGGTTTATAGTCCCACCAATACGGACTATTGATCCTCCCCATAAATCAGGTACTTGTTTACCTGCAAGCATTTGACCATTAGAGTCAAAGAATTTAGGTGCATACTTAGATTTGATCTTGATGATGTGTTCACCAGAATCTTCATCTACAGAAATAGGTAGACGATACTTTCCTTTCTTTCCAAATTCTTCTTCGGCAAGCTGTTTGCATGTATCAAGAAGATCTTTACAGTCATCTACAATTAGATTTACTTTGTAGACTCCTTCTGGATTGAACTGAACATCAGGTTTTGTCAAATACGGATACTGACACCTACCAGTTGAGGTTACGAACTTAACTCTCTTTTGAGCCATCTTTATTTACTCCTTTAGTTTTAACATTGTTTTCCTGCGGTAAATTGATACCTAAACGCTCTGCTTCCTTTAGTAAATCTTTCGGTAGCTTTTTACCTTTAGACATCAAATTCTGAGCTAGTCCCAAAATTGCTTCTCTTGGGTGCATTTTTATTCCTTTTTTATAGTTTTGTTTACTGAAAGTGACCATTACACTCATGAAAAACAGTAAGCACTCTCTCTGATATCCTCCAGATTAAGTTTGCCTTTCTTTGGTATTTCTTTTAGTTTGTTTGTGTTCGGGTTATTTAACTGCTGTCGTATCTGATCCTGTATATCAGCATACATACACCAGTCTTTATACATGTCTATGAATGCCTCACGGACACAACCATAGAGTCTTGAAGTATCATTGATTGTAGTAGCAAATGAATCATGTATAACAAAGAAATCATTGATACCCTCTTTCTTACAATAGAGAACTGTAGACATGAGATGAGAAGCATCCATAGAGTGAATTACATTAGGTGATATACCTGATCTTGATTTTTTCCTATCAATCTTAGTTTCATCACGCTCTCTCACAGTTATTTGACTTCTTTTCTCTACCATAGCCACTCTATCGTATAAGAAGATCCTGACTTTCTTAGCGTTCCAATGGGTATACTTTTGTACTACAGGAAAACCAATGGGTGTTTCCCAACGCATAGATTTATTTTCAGCAGTCAAAGCATCTACAGTAGACTGAAAAAACTTCATACCACCTGCAACACTCGATATAACTTCTTCTATGGTTTGGTAATTTATCGCGGCTAAAAATGAAGTGGCTTTTCTTTCTACATCTTGGAATGGATGTTTGTTGATTTCACCTCTCATAACTTTATCTTTTAGTGGTTTCATAAAGTCATCAAAGAGTTGGTCTGAGAATCCATACTTCTTACTTGAATACCCATAAGTCATACAGTTTCTTTTTACAGTAGACCTACTGACTCCGTACTCTAACCACAATTGAGCTAACTGTGGAAATGTCTTCTTACGTTCTCTGTATGCTGTAGAATTTAGTTTACCTTCATAATTAGGGAACAAAGATAAAATAGTCTGATCAATGTCAATTCCATCTTTAATCTTCTTAAGTTTTTCCACTACTCTATCAGCTACATTCTGATAAACATCTTGAGGTTTGTCTGTCTTAGTTAAGTTGACCATAGCACCATCAGTATCCGATAATGAAGCAGCACTATAATGTTGGACTCCACTACAGCTACCATCAATCGCTATAGGTAGACCACATTCATAATCTTCATCATCAATAATATTAGCGAACTCATGACAAGCCGCTAGAAACTCAAATGGTTTATCAGCAGATTTCCATTTATCTATGTTGGTAATAAAATCTCGACCACAATCATAGATCATCTCTTGGTTATCTACAGTCCATTTTAACCTGTCATCTAATGATGCTTTTGATATACGATCAAAGTCACCTACGTTTGCTATATGGATGCACAGCCAGTTAAACCCATCGCTAGTTACTTTCTGTTTGTTTCTAAATAAAAATAATGATTTAACATGTGAGTCACGATGGTAATTAAAAAATGGTACAGGGTAGCAACGACCACGAAAACATAGATTCCACGGTAAATAGAACTCCTCGTATTCGCTTAGTTCTCTAGCAGTACGAATGTCTTGATCAAATACTGCCCTAGCACCATCTACTTCTCTGTTTTTAATCATGCGTTCTTTACACTTCAATCGCCACCCTTTCTTTTCTTCATCTGATAACTCATCATAGTTCTCAGGTCTATCAGGGTATTCGTAGTATTCCTTTCTTGGGAATTTATCGACAAGCTCTCCTGACTCCCAACAAAAGTTTACGACCTCTAACATGAATGTATTAATCGTAAGAGGGGTATCTTGGATAGCATTAAGGGCTTTGATGTAATCTGGAGTTTCACCTGCTAGTTTCTTAAGTTTTAACTGATGTCTTATCGCTTGTCTTTGTTGTGAATTTGCAGCTCTGACTAAAGGTACAAAACTAGCTACTACATCATCTTTATAACAACCAGTATCTATAGATTCCCATGCAATAGGTTTATAAGTTATAGGTGCTAACATGGGTTCGTTCCACATAGAATCGAAATCCATCTTATCTAGCATCTGTCTTGCTTCATAAGTTAACCCGACCATCTTATGTGTCTTCTTAGGTATAGACTTTTCCCATATCTCAAAGACACCTGATGTTCGTAAGACAGCATTGATTACAGGTTCAGCAAAAGGTATCTTATCTTTACCTTTCCATCTTTCTTTAAACTTAGATTTAAATCCTTTTTTCCTAGCTATAGCACTCAAAGCGTTCTTTCTGTATTTTTCTGATGAGTGTTCTTTAGTTACTTTATCGACAACACCTTTTAGAAATCTATCTTCTTTAGGTAAGTTGTTATCAAAATCTCTTAATTCTTTAGACCATATTTCTCTTTCTACTCTTTCAGCTATCTTAACAATACATGAAGTATGGGAAAGACTTTGAGTTACAGCTTCAAAACATGTAACTAAACCTAAGTAAGCTAAGATATCGACATCCAAATCCTTCATCTCTGAATACCATCTTGACGGTCTACCACCTTCTTTAGTTTTCTCTTTTTCTATGCTTTCTTGGATATCTTTAGATACTTTAGACAAAGCTCCTTTAATTATATTATGAGGGTTATTATGACTAGACCTTCTTTTGTCTAATTGCCCATCGTCTCCTAAGTATCTCTTAAGATACCTGTCTTTACCTCTTTCAAGCATCTTTCTTTCTCTCAAAACTTCATCAATCACATTACTTTTTTTCATAATGTTCTCCATAGATTCCCCTCCTAAAGGATCACCATAATTAATATTTGGTTACTAAAAGTGTCCGTTACAGGCACAAAAAAGCCGAACACCTATGTATTCATAAGTAGGTGAACGGCTATACGTTAGAACATGTAAGGTATCATTCTATTGTTGCTTTTGTCGTGACTATGCTGTTGTGGTAGTTTACATAGCGTGGAAAGCCAGAACCTTCGTCATAATCGCCAATAGCAATCTCTAAATCGTCCAGAATATCTTTGTTATTCGGTGATTTGGTGTACCTTTCATTAGTCTCATCATTGAAATAATGCTTTACTCTTGGGTAATGCCTACAGTCAATAAAACGAGTTGCCAGTTTAGCCCAATATACAAATGATTCCACATGTTCATGAGGTACAACATCAATATAAGATTCTTTACCATCAATTATGTAGAGGTACAAAATACCTACTTTCTGCCATGCTAAAAAGTTTTTCATTTGAGATGATGGGTGTTCAAGATCTTCATTATAAGACGCTCTTGTTTCAATCCAATCTTGCACTACAATATCAAGTTCATCGTCAAATACATCTTTCAGCCATTTCTTTTGATCTTGGTTCAGCTTACCTATATGTATCTTTGTGTTACCTGATAATCTTATCTCTCTTTTTTTATTCACGACAAAGACAGGTTCATCGTTATAAATAAACTCACTTACTATTTTTACAAAATACTTTTGAGCATCTTTAATTTTCTCCCTACACCTATCCTTCCTTGTCACCATTAGTTCCATTACTCACCTCCTCGTCTATCCCTGTTTTATTGTAGTTTATTTGTGCATTTAATAACGCTCTAGCAATATCTAGTAAACTATCTTTATTTTTATCATTGAGACTGTCGTATACAAAACTTAAATCGTTTTCTTGTGGCTTGTCGTCAATGCCGTATATTAACCATGCAGGCTCAACTTTAAAATATTCACAGATCACTCTGACATGCTTTCTTGTCGGGTATGCATCTCCCCTACACCATCTACTAACAATACCGTTTGAAACACCTAATTTTTCTGCAAGTTTCCTTGTAGTTAACCCATGTTTCCTTCGTAACATTTGTAGACGATACGCTTGCTTATGTTTGAACATATCTTCTTTACCTCTCCCTTTAGAATGTTCTTTTTTTATATCATGATTACTTGTCATAATCAAGATTTGTTCTTTTTCATTGATTAATCGCATTACCTTTCTCTCCTCTATTGTTTGAAATTCCTCCTAACTGATTCATAATCGCAGATAAATTTTCCTGCTTCCCATGAACATATCTTTTAGTTGTATCCATTGATCTATGCCCTAATATTTCAGCAATTAAAACTGTAGGTACACCATGATCATTAGCTAAAGTTGTAGCGCATGTATGTCTAGTTACATGGAAGACAAAATTATCATCATTACCTACAGCATCCTCTTTGGCTTTTCTCCATGTGTTGTAAAAACTTTTCTGTGTATAAAATAAACTAGGTTTATCTCGTAGAGAAATTAATGCGTCATTAGCGTACTTATTAATGGGAACTATACGTTCATGCCCATTTTTAGTTTGATACAGATGTACTATCTTGCGATCTTTAGATATAACACCATAAGTTTTATTCTGTTCTTTACATTCTTCTTTATCTAAACCAATAGATAGTATTTCTCCTTTTCGCATTCCAGTTTCTAAACCAAGAGTAAAGAAATGTTTAACGTAAGGATGACGGCTGTTGTCTAATATTTGATTTACTTTATTGATTTCCTCATCTGTAAAGAATCTCGGTCTGGTTTGTATCTCTCTAGTTTGCTTAATCTTCAAGGGTTCTTTGATGTACCCATATTTAACTGCAAGTTTAAAGAATCCAGATATCGCAGCAATGTATCTATTACATGTCGAGTCTGCTAAACCGTCTACAGTATTTATGTGATGTATGAATAAATCGACATCAATTTCTTTTACCTCGTCAATGTATCTGTTTGCTATGTCTTGATATTCAAAGAATCTTTTTATCTTTCTTGTGTTTTCTACTCTGTGTTGTTCACAAGATTTATTCCAAAGCATCGCATTATGTTTGATGTAAAAGTCTTGTATTTTTATTTTCACTTTAGGTCGCCTCCATTAATTGAATCCTAGAAGGTCGCCATAATTGTTTTTTCTTCATTTCCCCATATCTCCCTCGTTGTTAAACAAAGAAAGCGGAAAAAATCTTGCAACCTTTTACCTATAAAAATGGGAGTACCCCGAGTAGGATTTGAACCTACGACCTCAAGATTAGGAATCTATTGGTCTGTTTTTATAGAAAAGCTTGATCGCTTTCTGTATGTCTAGGGTTACTAGATTACATTTTTTTCGCCACATGTCAAATCTTTTGTATTAAGATCACCAAAACTAATCTTGAAAAAACACCGATACAACTAACTTATTTTTATAAATTTAAGATTGAATTGCTGGTGTTTTCTTTTGTTTTTAAAGGGTTACAAGACTAAATATTGTACTATGTATTTTCTTATGTTTGCTTTGTAACCTATTGTTTTTCTTCTTTATTTGATGCTCCAAAATAAAAGCTAGATATCCCTGACACTAGACCGCCAAGATACCCAAGCACAAGACTGACTATCGTATCTGAGTTTTGATCTGGAGGTAAAATTGTTACTGTAAAAATATATCCAACAAATGCTAATAATGAGATTAACCCAAATACTTTTGGAGTCCAATCTTCTCTAAATGAGTCTCTAGCATCTTGGATATCAGCAGTCTCTAAAGCATATAAATCGACATCTAATTCTTTCATTTTTACTTCAAAGTCTTTATCTATTTTCTTTAGTTCTGCTAATTGTTCTGGTGTTGCATTTTGTACTGCTGCTTCAAGTTTCTTTGGCTCTGGTTCACAGCCTAAAACTTCAGCTACCATTTTAGCTGCTGTACCACCCATACTTCCACCTAATGCTGTACCGATTGTTGGTGCTACAGCTCCTATTAGGTTTTTAATCTTTGAGAATTTTAATTTCATTGTTTAGCTACCTTGTTTGATTGTTATGGTAGATGAACTACCGCCATTCGTTGTTACCTGATTTACTTTTCCACTTTGATCTATACGGATGTTATAAGAGCCATCTTTAGATACTTGCATTTGTAAGTTATCTTCTACTTGTCTAATGAACTTAACTTCACTATCGTTTACAAATGTATTTATTTGAGTATCACTATCATAACCAATAGCAGTACCTTTGATACCATCGGCTGACAGTGCTTTGTCTGCTTTAGATAACTCATCTACTTCTTGAATAATGTCTAAAAGATCCTCAAGAAAATTAGCAGCAAGATAATCTATATCTAACTCAGTATATTCAAGTTCATCTTCAGCTAACCCATCTTCTTCTAGCTCACTAAACTCTAAGAAATCGACATCAAGAATATTGTCTGCTACCGCATTAGATTCTTCAGTTTCTTGTTGGATAGTGTCTGGAGGATTTACAATTAACATGTTATCAATCATGTCTAAAGTTAAATCTAATATTACTGCTGGTGTTGGAGCTGTCTCAAAGTTATAAACAGTTGTAGCTTCATAAGGTCTATTTAATATGACTTGACCTAATGCAGTATTAACTGTTATCTCACCACTAGCATCTCCAAACTCATCAGGTAAAAGTATTACGAGAGCTTCTCCAGTTTCTTTTACAGTTATTGTAAAGTCTGTACCTCTTATTCCAATGGTAGCAGCATGTGTTCTTACAACAATATTATCGTTAGGTATACGTTTCTTTTTACTGGATATAAATCTTCCAGTACCCTTAACAAAGTTAAGAGCCATACTAGACTTACTTGGGTCAGGATCAAAAACAAACTCATCAATAATAACATTGCTGTTTTCTGTTAAGCGTATTGTAGTTTCATCTCTAAAAGTAACTCCCATCCTACCTTTAGCAGTCTCTAGTTTATCCATAGAGTTGAGAGAAAAGTCTATTGAACTTTCGTAGGGTTTGTCTCTTACGACTCTAGTGATTCCGTTGAGTTCTGTAATACTTCCTATATCAACATCCAACGCTTGTGCCTTGATCGTCCTGATTAACGCATACTGTTCCGTTAGATCCGTCAGACACAATGCGCAGCCAATCATTATCCAAAGTAGACTGTTGATCCACAGCAAACGACCTTGAGCTACCATCGTGTTCAAGTTTGAAATAACCGCCTGCATATCCGTCTCCATCATAGTTTACAGTATTAGAATCTCCATCGAGATCAATATAGTTTGTCGCTGAGTCTACATCGAGATCAATATTAACTGTGTTAGATGAACCTTGAACTATTGTGTCTATATCTGCTCCACTAGATAAACTATTAGTAGCTAGATCAAGCGTAAATGTATTTGTACTTCCGTCTACGTCTACATTAACATTTGCATTATCAGCACTATAAGTGTTCGTAGGATCTACTTGTATTGTGTAAGAGTTAGTATCACCATCTAAATCAAATACACCTGTAAATGTATCTGAGTTAATATCGCCAAGCATCTTGTTATTGTTACCAATCAAATTTACATCTAAGGTCATTGTAGTACCATCGAGATCAAACGGAGTCATAGATCCATGTGCAGATAAAAGTCCACCTATTATGTTACCGCTACCAAGTTGTTCTAAATCAATGTTAGCTGTAGCACCTACTTGATCTACATAGATCTCATTATCATCAGCTATTAGGCTGTGCGATAATAGTAATAATAAGCTAAGTAATTTCTTCATTTTTCCAATACCCTCTGTTGAGTCCAATAGTAATTATATTCAACACTCCTTCTTCAATAGCTTGTTGTAATGCTATAGATGTACTTTCGTTTTCACTTGCTCCACCTTCTATTTCTACTAACTTTGTACCATTAGATATAAACCTAAATAAATCTTGAGATACACCTACTGATATAACACTCTTACTAACTAAAACTTCTATTAGAACCTCACCAGTAGATACAGATACAAGCCTAAGAGACAAAGTAATTATGTCTTCTCTATATTCTTTACTTGATCCAATACCTAAGTACCTAGCTCCTATACCACCTGTTTTTACGTTAGTATCTATGCTTAGGACAGCACCCTGCATGAGTAATCCTGCTAGTAAAAGAGGTTTGACGGCACTCTCCTCGTCAAAAGTTTCGCGTGTGCTTCTTATTAATTGTCTTTCTTTAGTCAATGAGTCTAAACCAACACGTTCTGCTACTTGGAAAAACTCTCCATTAGCTGCATGTTTCAAAGCTCTTATTAAGAAAGCTTCTGGTGCTTGAGTAATTGCTGTAGAAAATAAAGCAAAGTTACCATTAGACTTTCTTTGTCCTGTATGGTCTAAAAAGCTATTTGGGTATATAGCTATTACAGGTTTTCTTATTGCTGGCTTTAGGTTTAAAAGTTCTTCATTTTGTAACTCAAGTATTGAAGCTTTTTTTATTACTATATAAGGAATACCACCTTCTTCAAGTAATGCTGTATATCTTGGAGTACAACTAGAAAGTAAAGCTACCGATAGGGACAGTAATAGTAGTTGTACCGCCTGTTTCATCTGTAATCGTAAGCGTAATAAGTTCATCTTTCACCATGTATTCAATCGTGTTACCTTCTAGTTCAAGCTTACCTTCTGTTTGTGGTGTCTCTCCAAATAATTGCTCTACCATCTGTCGCGATAGCTGTGCATAGATACGAGATTCTAAGTTACGAATAAAACGACTCAACGTAGAGTTATCTGCTTCTCTTTCTATATCATCTTGATAGGCTTCTAGTTGATCCTTTATTGATTGTCTTCTAGTAGACTCTTGGTTTTCTATAGTCAAATAATGACTTGAAGTATTAATTCCTGAAAAAGAAGGTGACTTAAATCTATAAGATAATTCGTCACTTCTGATTTCTGCAAATGTAATTAATACTAATACAGGTAAAGTTGCTAAGAAGAATAGCTTAATCTTTTCGTTGGTCATCCCGATCCGCCTTTGCAATCTTATCTATTTCAATTAAATTAGGAACACCAAGTAGTGTCTTTAATAAGACATCTTGACGTATTGTTTGGTTATCTAATGCCCTGACTCTATCTATTAAGGCGACAATGATTCCATGTTGGCTATCTAGTTTATTGGCTAATCGTTCTTCAGAAGTATTGATAATGCTCTGTAGTTTTTCATCGAGTAGGTCTATCTTCTTTTCCATGTTGTCGATTATTCTGTTAATCAACTTCCATATAAAGAAACCTAAAGCACCAGCACTGGCTATTGGGAAACCTACGTCATTAACTAGACGTATTACATCGTCTAACATTAGGATTCACAGCTTCGTATCATGTCTGCTAGATCATGACTTCTCTGCCCTACTTGTTTTGACCATTTAGAGTCTAGTATTTCATCGGCTGCTTCTAAGTATTTAGCATCTCTAAGTAGACCTATAGTCTTCTTAAAGTTTAACAATTTGTTTATACCAATGTTAAAACATAGATTGACCATTACTTCCTGTATTGTCTCAGGTAGATCATCAAAGAAACCAATGTTTCTCTTTAGATCCACGATGCAATCGTCTATATCATTAGCCAACATGAGTTCAGCTTCTTCCATAGAAATACCGTTAGCTTGTATGTTTCTACCCACACCACATGTGTAATACCCTTGACTACATTTATAAAGTTTTAAGACTACACCTTCATGTATCTTTAGTTGATCTTTTAATCTTTGGATTTGCATAGTTTTAAAACCTTATCTTTGATTGATTGTGCTGTATCACTTTCTAAGATGCGTATTCCCAGCCAAACGATGGTGAATAAAGCAGCCATATTGGGTAAAATTTGAGCGTATGTTGCTACGCCTGTAGAAGCTGCTGCTATATCAATTAAATCTTTATCAGTGGATTGCATTATTCTTCTTCCCGATAAAAGTTGACGCTACTTTGGTCTAACTGATTTCCATTAGTTTGATCTGTCGCTGTTATAGTTCCTACAAACTGATTTCCTTCAGAATTGTAAGCTCTAATAAAAAATGTGTCGCTTGAGGTAACATTAGTTATATCGTAATTACCTGAAGTAATCTGAACGTAGGCACTGTTATTTTTGTACACCAGCAAATACTGGTTAGAATCATTACCACTTTTAGTTAAGTTAATTCTAAGGGTAATTGTCTGATTGATTCCAGTTGATGTTGTACTTGTAGTCATATATGCCTCATTAGTACTGCCACTGAGGTTGCTTAATACAAAACTACCGCCAGCACTGTAACTGTAAAATTCACTGAATGAATCTGGAGTTGACTTACCAGCAGCAGCACTAAGGGTTCTTAGGCTTCTACTTGCGTTACTGAGTTCTGTTCCGATTTGAGACATGGAGATTGCTCCACTGGATTGTAATGCCATTTTATGCGTCCTCTAAGGTGTACCAGAAGCAGCATCACGTTCTGTTCTGGTTTTATAATCTGATCTAGCTGTTACAAGCGTTACAAAGTCTGCTTTGTTACTTGGTATAGCATCTGTAAATGACGAGTCATCCATA
>Ga0115012_10000441_pt1 | contig 23403 bp, 17 predicted proteins | sample TroAtlMetagenome_FD_88706 | JGI IMG/M metagenome (GOLD analysis project Ga0115012, IMG submission 88706) | Marine eukaryotic phytoplankton communities from Atlantic Ocean - Tropical Atlantic ANT10 Metagenome | ecosystem: Environmental > Aquatic > Marine > Oceanic | place: Tropical Atlantic...
AGTGCTTCGTTAATTGTCTTCGTACTTGAATACATAGGTTGATTTAGTAATCGACTGAAGCCCCAATGCACATAGAATTTTTTATCTATTTGTCGGATCTTTGTAGGCAAAAAAATCAAGTTTGCTAACCAGTCTTTAAAACCTAGTGAGCCTCTAAATACCACGATGGCTTCTTTTTTATTATCTACCCACAATATCCTCACGCTCATCCTGCCATATTTATCGACTAAGTGGCGCTCGTAAAAGGGTTTGAGTATTTGACGATAATGCGCTTCGGCATCGGGGTAGGCTAGTTGGCAAAGAATGGCATATCGCTCGTATTGATAGCGTTTCAGTTTTTTCATAGAAAACTATATCAACTCGCTTTACTCTGTTTTGTGAGAAGGATTAATTCAGACACAATGACTCGAATTCTATAAAGCTATAGTGTTTATGTTTCAGTGATATTACGGCGAGAGTAATGGGGTTAGAGTACATGAACAGCAGAGAGCTAATTATCAGGCACAAAAACCAACTGAAAAGTTGATTTGAATGTTTGGCCCCAGTGGGCGGGCTTTAGATTGGTTACCACGCGAGGGACCAACCTTCGGCCGCCACAGCATTGCTAGCAACGGATTTTGCAAAGTCTGTGTCTATTTTAATCTCATAAGATCAATAAATTAAAAAGACACTTTGCAGATTCTTTGTATGTGATTCTACCAACTAAAATGATCTAGTTGCGGGGCTCTCTAGTTGTCTCTTATGACAGGCTGATGGCATTGTGTAATTGTCAGTGTTTCAGCAGAGACTCTAACTACCCCAATAATCTATTGTTAACATTGCATTACGTACTTCTGTTCTATGGGATCACCTCTATGGCTCAAACGTAATAAAATGTCAGACACCGCTAACAATAAGTTTAGCAATCTGCTAATTTAGCAACATTAAACATTTACCTAATTTCTATCTTCCAACTATCCCAATGCAGTTTATTTCCTTGTCAATGCAATATCTTCATGCCATCGGAACATTCCAAGGTATTTTATTGGCAGCAATGCTTTTGTTTAGTGCAAACGTTAACAATACTGGGCGCGTATTAGGCGCTTGGTGTCTTTTTCAAGCATTTTATTTCTGCAGTCCATTGATTGTAGTGCATGCTGAGGATACCGTTTTTGCCAATTTAATTGGATGGGGCTACTTTTTTCCCGCCAGCTTTGGTGCATTTTTATATTTATATTTTCGGTCAGCGATAATTAAAAAGTCATTCTATTTAAAGGATGGTATTCACGCTACGCCGTTATTACTTTGTCTTTTCTTAAATATAGATTTTTTATTTTCTTCCCCAGCTGAAAAAATCAACATCGCTAATAACGCCTTACACAATGAAAATATCCAGCTGCTGACTCAGATTATTACGTTCGTACAGGCATTTGTCTATTTAGCGCTGAGTGTCAGGCTGATAACCCAAAGTGCGCGCCAAGCGGGTGACACGCTTTCCAACTTTAATCCCCAAATATTTACCTGGTTATGGATAGTATTAAATTTGTACGCAGGAATGTTGCTGACTGAAGCTGTCAGCACAATAATCGGCGCAAATTATACTTTGGCTATTGTTAGTGATCTCATTGCCTTTACTTTGATATACAGCGTTTCGATGGCTCAATGGCGTGAGCCAAACTTATTTACGATTGATAACTTGAGTGAAACTTCAGCGGAAGCGCTCAACTCGACAACGAAGGCACAATACTTTGACTCTAATACGAGAGCCAAATTATTAGAAAACATTGTTCAATATATGGAAGACGAGCAACCTTATCTAGAAAGTGAACTTACCTTAGATGCGCTAGCAAGATATACCAACCTTAGTAGTCATCACTTATCTGAAATCCTCAATCAGCAAGCAAATAAGAACTTCTATCAATTTGTCAACGAATACAGAATAAAAACAGTCTGTTCTCAAATTGCTTCTAATCCAAAAGAGAGACTTATTGATCTCGCTCTATCTGCTGGGTTTTCCTCAAAAAGTACCTTTAATGCCGTTTTCAAGCAATTCAGAGGAATGACTCCAAGCCAGTTCAGGAAACAACTGAAACTCGATAGCGAATAAGTACGAACCGACCGAATCGGACGTCCAACTCGTTAAAATAAGACGCTTTTTCTCAGGAATCTCTTTTTAATATAGCTCCTAATCGCCGTGGGTAAAACGCCTGGTGAATATTGATAAACCTCGGATACGAGTAGCTATTTTGGCCGCCTTATCAAGCAAGCTTGAAAATTACTCGTAAGTGGATAACAAGGTTCATCAGTCGATTTATATAGAGTAAAAGAGATATGAGGACGAAAAATTGAAGAATATAATTCTAACTTTTCTTATTGCGTTGGTAGTTGGCTGCACTAGCTTGAATGAATCAAAGCCATTTGCAAAAAACACAATAACGCAAGACGGTAATACTCAGACTAACCTGCCTTTATCTGGCAAGATAGTGAGCATTAAGGCATTAAAAGGCAACCTGACTGAGCTAAGTCAACGCCTTGATACGATCCACCCAGATCCGGGCTTTACTATGGATGTATCTGAAGTTAAATCGCAGATAGCGTCCTTGTCAGAAGGCATATCTTCACCCATGACACATTATGAAGCATGGAAATACTTCTCTCGGCTGAATCCTTACTTTAAAGATGGACATATGCTAATTGCTTCGCCACAGCTTGATGAGCAATTTAAGAACCACATTCAGAACGGTGGTCGTTTATTTCCATTTGACGTAATGATAGATGCATCCCAACGTTTGCTTGTGGCGGAAACTCTTGAAGGCCATTCAGAAATAAAAGTCGGTGATGAGATTACCTCAGTTAACGGAGTTAGGGCATCAAAAATAATTGAAACTATGTTGGCAAGAATGCATGGCGACTCATTAGAGTTTAGGGCTGCTTTGACTGCCAGTCGATTTAACAAAATATACTGGTTACTGTTTGGAAGTAGCAAAGATTATCAAATTGAGTTTATGCGTAAAAATAAGCGCAAGCAATTCTCTATAATGGGAGTCAGTGGTGGCCCAGAAAATCATAATGCTGATGTTAGGGAGTTTGTCCAAAGTCAAATACTAGACAATGACATAGGGTATTTGCGTGTCGACCGCTTTTTTTATTCTCAAGAACAAGAACAACCTTTTTTCACATTTCTAGATGAAACGTGGCAGGCATTTAAAGATGCGAATGTCAAAGATGTGATTATCGACGTTCGCCACAACCCGGGGGGGACCGATCACTATTGGCAGCAAGGTATTGCACCTTACATTGCGAGCAAGCCATTCCCATTTCTGTCAAACTTTAAAATTCGTATGACGGAACGAAATATTAAGCTAGGACCTATTCGGGGTGAACAAGGTGAGATTATTGAAGGCCCATTTAATCAATTAGTGCCTGTCGACGCACCTAAGGGCTTAAAGATACCTGGACGGGCATATTTACTGATGGGGCCGCTCAGTTATTCATCCACTATTTTGTTTTTAACCTCACTACAGGACTCTCAACAGGCTGTCATTGCGGGTCATTCAAATGTAAGGTCTTGCACTACTGGACGTATAGAAACGCATGTTTTGCCCGGTTCTAATTTAGAACTAACCATGCCGACACTTATCTTTACTCGTCCATCTGGAAAAGAGCATTGTCAGCAACCTATCGAACCAGATGTTTATTTGCCGAACGAAGTAATAAATTCGAATGAGGCAGTGGAAGACTTAGCAACATACATTACCGCTAATAGGCAAACGACCATCAGGAGGCCTCAATAAATATGTCTTAAAAACCTACGGCTGTTAAATAAACTGAAATCGAATGGGAAATACTATGCAAAATATTGCGAATTCTCAGCAATGATTTATAAAGTGCATGGTGAATTCAAATGAATGAACTTAATAAAATAAAGATAATACAGCCGTAAAAAAATCAATTGCCTTTGGCATTAGTGTTGGAGTCGCAACCGGTTGTCAGCAATGGTGTGGCGGTTTAACTAATCGTCAAGTACAAAAAAACAACTAAAAAGTTGGTTTAAATGTCTGGCCCCAGTGGGCGGACTTTAGGTTGGTCGCCACGCGAGGGGCCGACACGCTTGCGTGGCGATTTCATGAATTTCAGGCACAAAAAAACCAACTAAAAAGTTGGCTTAAATGTTTGGTACCAGTGGGCGGACTTGAACCGCCACGCCATTGCTGGCAACGGATTTTGAATCCGTCATGTCTACCAATTCCATCACACTGGCTTAGATAGGCTTGCTATCAATGAGGCTGCATTATAGCGATGTAGCTCAGGTGTACAAGTTTTTTTTAGGGTTTTATTGCCGTTATGTGTCTGACTGAATAAAAGATAAACATTCTTGGCTCTAGAAGGCTTTAAATACCAGCGCAGCCAAGAACGTTGATGGTAGTTAAGCCAATTTCATAGCGCGAATATTATGTACCTTTAACCATATAACAACGCCAATATGCGATAACGCCATCACTGCTATCATTGCCGACATTGCCGCAAACGGTGGTAACTGCTGAGCACCTACTAGCATGAGCCCCCAGCCAACTAACAGCCATTGAATAACATAGTAGGTTGTAACGTTTCTCCCCCAAAAGCACAAAAGTGAAACAAAGCGATTAGTACTCTGACCTTGTATTAAGCGTTGACAAAGCCATAGAAAAACAAGCGCACCACCCGTTAGGCTAATTATCATTCCTGGTCCCGGCCGCATGTTACTGGCCATATGATAATCTGTGTCGGTGATGGTTATTGGTAAACCCACTGCGATGATGGCGATGCCTATCCAAAATGATTTTTGAAAAAAATCATAAATATTGCTCGACTTCCTCAATCGGTAGCCAAATATCATACCCACAAGGGGGTAGGCCAGCCAAGGAAATAGTGGGAACATCGCCCCTTGATATTTATTTCCATTAAACAGTTTTAATACCCCGTCAATATACCCCCAGCCTGTTGATACATCCCATATAAAAGGGGATGCGAAAGTCACTAGAAAGGCGCTTAAAAACCAATATTTAGGGTGAGGGAAAAAGTGCTTAACAAGTAAACAGCACGCTAGTGCTATGCCTGCAAATTGCAGAATATCCACGATAAAAAATTCTGTGGTGGGTGTGTAGCTACCCAATTGTGCCTGTGTAACGAGTCCATTTTTCAGCGAAAGCCACATGGGAATGGTGCCTCTCGTAAGGTTAAGTAAATAACCTAGGGCAAATAAACCAAACGCTCGCTTTAAGCCTGCTGCCAACGGTTGGTGAGGGGTATAGGTAATAAACATTCCCATGATAAATACAAACCACGCGGCCACTTGCCAGCTAGCGAGAAGGTTAATTGATGAACCTATGAAACTTTCGTGCGTTTCAGTAGAGCCATAGAAATCTAGAACATGCACTAACACCATCAATACAATCAGTATGCCTCTAGCAAAATCGAAGGTATGAAGCCGGTGATTTAGAGAGGCACCTTGCTGCGGTGACGGGGAGGCTGAAATGGTCATTTTTACTTCCTTACTTCACGAGTTGCCATCTATGCGCTTAAACATGTTTGCTGCAATCGCTGGATTAAATACCTATCGCGACTGAGTACTTGTTTACAATGGTTTCCAAACCACTCTAATGAGGTATCTGCATTGGCTATACCTGCACTATGATGCAGGTGCAGATATTCAATGAAATCCTGATAATCTACCGCGCCTTCAAAAATAGGTACCATGCCTTCTCGCGTTCCTGCAGCGGCATAGACGTTTTCAGGGGCAAAGACAGACAGATGACTTTCGCTGCTAATATTCTTAAAGTGAAAGTGATTAATATGTGGCAACAGTTCATCAAGCGCATGGGTAATTTCAGCGCCTGACTCCCACACGTGCAGTACGTCGAAATTTAACTGAAGATTATTTCTATCCACACAAGCGAACATTTCTTGTGTTGCTGTTACTGAGTCCGCGTAGGTTTTTGGGTGAGTCTCTATCACCAAATTCAAGCCATGGGGGGCTAGCCAGTCGCATATTTTTTGTAGGCGATTGAACAGCTCTACTTTTTGGGAGTCAGTGTAATCAAGGCTGCCTTTGCCGCCAGCGAAAGTGCGAATTTTGCTCGCGCCCCAATGTTTGGCTAGCCTGCAAAGGTGCTGTACTTTGTGGTAAAGCACGTTCTCAGAAACCAGTAGCGGTAGGTAATCACTAAGCATAGTGGTTTTTAGGCCATATGTTGCCAGCCAATGCTTATCGTAATGCGGTTGGTCAGCAAGGTTATTTGCATGTGCGCCCCAAAGCTCAATCCCTTGAAAGTGGTTGGCCTGGGCCCATTGTGCTATTTCTTCTATCGAAATCAGTTGGTGTCGAAAAGAGATGGTACAAATTGAAAGGTTCATGCAGTAGCTTCCTCAGTGATTGTCTGCGAGCCGTGAAGGTCTAGTTTGTGCAATGCCGACCACTGTGAAAATACGTTGAATAAATGCTGCTTAATCCTAAATTCTCGTTCATCTTGCTGATCTATTAACGAATAGATTTCAGTGATTAACACATTCTTATTGGCCAAACTAAGTTGTTCTGTAGCAAGTTTCATCGCGCGAAACTGAATGTTTTTATAGTTGCTAACCAGCGCTTCAATCACATCACACCAGTGTTCAAATTCAGCTTCAGGAAAGCCAATATCGCGCCAGAAAAACGCGAATCCATGTTCATAGGCATATTTACGAATGGCTAATACGGGAAGCTGCTTAAGGGCTTCACCTAGTTGAGTGATATCAGTCGAGCTATTGTTCGTGTCTATATGTGCATCAACAATCTCGCGCACCTTGTCGGTCATAGGGTTGTTTTTGTCATTGAAGCTCGCAAGAAAATATTCGGCGATAACGCTGTTGCTTGTGGGCGTTATGTCTCTGCTATCAAAGATATACCCGCCTGCAACGGCTTTTGATTCAATAGCGGCGATGACTTGTGATTTATTTTGTATGCCTTCCCAGCGAAAATCAGGGTCGTGCATGAACCACGTAGTTGGGTCGTTTGTTTCTTCTAACATCACATAGTGGGGGAAGGGGTTTTGATTGAATTTGTTCTCACGTTCCGGCAGCAAATACATATCAAGCATAACCATGATATTTTCGCTTTCAGATTTCTGTGCCAATAATGTTTGTAAGGTATGAAGGTTCTCTTGTTTACTGAGCGTCTCGCAGTACCAAGACGTAACAGTCACGCCATATAATTTTTTATACCATTCCCTAAAGTCATCGTGGTTGATGTCATCTGAGTGATAGGCTAAATGGTGATCTTGGTTGACGAGTACTTCAGCGTCCCACACGCCAAAATAGAAAGGCCTATGATCTACATTTGGGTTAACTTTAATGCTTTCACATAAGCAGCTTACGAAGCAGTGCACCTTAATATCTTCAAATTCTTCCTGAGCTTGCGATAAGTCATCAGTTGCGTCGCTACTTTTACTCGTATCGGTATTCGATTGTGTTAATAGAAAGTCTGCTAGCGAAGACACAGTAGCAACGTCGTCGTTGTTTAGTGCAGCATCGGGTATGTCGATACCAAGGGTTAATTCAATATGTACGAGTAGCTGCATAATTTGTACTGAATCTAAATACAAATCTTCATTTAGCCGAGCCGAAGGCGTGAAGTGATGCAGCTTCTGATTGTTGAGTTCTTTTTCAAGTATCAATTTAATAGCATCAATAATGGTGGTTTTATTCATGGTTAACCCGCTACCTGCTCAAGCGCGCTTTGAGGCTTTTGGTTTGCATAATTTTCTGCCAGTTTTTTCCGATTCACTTTGCCGTTTGCTAGGCGTTCAATGTGCTCCACTGCATGCAAATACTGCGGAATTTGGTATGCGGCAAGTTTGTCACGGCACCACATACGCAGCGCATCGGCATCGAGTTGGTCGGTGGTGAAATATAAACAGGCTCGCTGACCCGCCGTGGTGTCGTTTACTTTAAATAGTACGGCATCTATCACGCTTGGATGCTCAAGAACAATATCTTCAATCTCTTGCGGGTATACATTTAAACCCGACACAATAATGGTGTCGTCTTGGCGGGCAACGAAGTGCAATACAGGAGAAGCGTTTTCTACGTGCTCAAAATAGCCTAAGTCTTGGGTATAAATGATTTGTGGCTGATGGCATGTATTAATTGCAGGTACGGTTATTACAATTTCTTCTGGATGATTGGCATCTTGCCCACTAGATATTTGAACATGGGGGAGAACTTCTCCAATGCTGGTATTCGAAGATTCGATACGGCTTAAGCTTACGCACCCAGACTCAGAGCAGCCATACTGTTGATAAAGGTGTGTTACCCGCTTGCCTACCTTTTCAAGTGTTGGTTTTGACATTAAGGTGCCTGAGGTCATTGCGGCATAAAGTGAGTTGGTTTTGGGCCAAAGCAAGCTAATCATATTTAGCATCGCGGGCGATGAATAAAGCAGTGGCTTTTTCGCTGCCATCACCATCTTCATGATGAATTTAGGATTGATGTTAGTAATGATTGTTGGGCTTTTTCCTCTGCCTAAGGCAACCAAAACGCCGCATATAAGTCCATAGGAATGGGTAACGGGGCACGCTACATATGGGGTCATGTCATCGGCGTCTTGAAAATGAGAAATGTAACTGGCAATTTCTATATCGATTGCAACCCAACTTCGTTTTATGCACTTAGGTTCGCCTGTAGTGCCTGAACTCATTTGAATAAGCCCTGCAATACCGTCTGTTTCGCCGCGATAATCAACAGTTATTTGGTTGTGCATATCGCCGAAAAACAACACCCCACATTTTGCTCGGCATGCGTTGCGTTTAGCCAGCTCTAGTGGTGTATCTGGGTGAATGGGCAGTACAGAAATGTCATGGTTTTTAGCATAAAGACATAGCGCCAACCAAGTCGCGGTGTCACGAAGACACACTGCTATATTGACGTGCTTATCATGCAATACGGAAATGGTTGAGAATTGCTGATAGAAACGTTCAAAATCGTAGGTGGAATAAAAAGTGGTATCAACACTTAACATGAAAATCTCCTGCACATTAAAGTGGATGTAAAGGGTTAGGAATGGTGTGATGGAATTCTTGCGCACCTTGTCCGCTCAGCTTTTTAGCGAGTAGTGATTCGGTTTGAATTTTGGGCGCAAGCAAATCGATTTTGTGTATACGACTACGCCACGAAGGGGAATTTTTTTCGTAGGCGGATAATGTATTGGTAACCTGTTGCCAAAACTGCGTTTCTTCATAGTGATAGAAGCGCTGCATTAGTGTGGCTACGTCGGTAAGGTTGTAAACAAACAGGGTATCAACTAAGAGTTCCCGAAGAGCATCAACTTGTGACATCCAGTAATACTGATTGTCTGGCGCATGAACATAGTCGTGATGTAATTCAGCGAAATGGGGTTTCAGTTCAGGTTGAGCGAGGTAATCTTCTACGTACTCCACACTTTCGTGAAAATCTCGAAGTACTACCGACGTTGGCCACCCATGCTGATGCCGTAATATCATATTTTGTGCATGTGCTTCCACGGCTATTCCGTGCTTAACTAGCAAGTGCCAAACCGGAATAATGGTTGCTTCAATTAATTGAGTTAGCCACGCTTCACAGCCGTATTTATTTATCCATGGATCGATAAAGGGCAAGCCGTCTTGTTCAACAAGTGATAATGCAGCAAAGGGAAGGGCGTCTGTATGGCCCCCCTGTAGAGGTTGGCTGTTGCGAAAGATTACACTAAGGCTTGGGGATAACTTATTCGCCCAATGTTCGCTACCCGCAGCAACATTAGGATGTCGAACTACGATGCCTGCATATTCATGTTGGATAGCAAAGTTTTGCCTTTTTTGATACCAGCTGTCTTGCTTAATAAGCGTATCTAACCAGTTTGAAATGACCGGGGCTGTTGTCACTGAGTGAGGCTCAATGGTTCGCAAAGAAGACGTATTTACCATGTTCATAGGTAACTTTACATGTGCTTTTTGGGGGGAAGTGATATTCAGTAAAGTCCTTACTGAAATGGTGGCTTGATAGCTATCACCACACTCGCCTAGGTCGATAATCTCTTTGTTATTGATTGGCTGCGAAAGTGCAGTGCTAAGTTTGTTCCGTTGCCATGGGTGTATTGGCAGTAAACCATACTCTTGGCTATCAGGCGTCAATACCTGCAGACGTTGTCGTAATGTAGTTAGGGTGCTTTCCCCAAGTTCTTGCTGCCAAAAACAATCTTCCTCAGTAGGTAGATTTGCCGCTAAGAATTGGCGTTTGATGGCTAGCCAATGAAGCTTGAATTCACTGCCTGCTTCAGGGCTATAACTAGCATGATCGCTAAGGCTAAAACCTGTTCGAGCTTTAAAGCAAGGGTGGTAAGGGTGACCTTCTAAAATAGCTGACTCTAGCGCCGAGTAATTAAGGTCGCGACGGCTTTTAATCGGCGTTAAATGGGCATCGTTCCACTCAGAAAACCCAATGGTTTGAGACAACTCCTTCAGTAATTGGTCTTTCGTGGCATCACTTGCGGGTAAAGCATTTATCAGCGTAGGTAAATCGATAGTGGCTGTTTTAAAAGGCGCGATTTGCTTTATATAGGTTGCATCTAATCGAATGCGGCCGAAGCTTGAGATATGGCCGCGGGCAATATAGCGAGTGTCGCCAACGGAAAACCAAAAATTACCGTTGGTGTAGTGATAAGGAACAAGCTGCTCAAACAGTAATGCCTCAACAAGCTGCTTGATAACCCGTGATTTTGCAGCTGAATTTAGCCCATGCTGACGATGGGCTGATTTAGTACTGGTTTCTACATTAAGCTGATTCAAGGCAGGCCTCGAGGGTGGTTGTTGCGGTACTGGATACAGAAACTTGAGGGGCTTTGCGATAGAAAGGATTTTTAATTTGGGTATAAACGGCTTGTTCCATCTCAGCCTGCAATTCATCAACGTCGTCGACTCGTGTCAGTAAATTGCCTTTACAAGGAATGGACTTACGCTCTGTAATGGAGCGTATCAAGCCCTGTCCAAGAGGAGATACTTGGGTTAGAAGTTTATCTAATTTAATGCGGGCTAGGTTAAGCAGGGTTTCTTCACTCACTAACCCGTCTAAGCCGAAGCGGTTGATTACCGAGAAGAGTTGGTTAATGACCAAGTAATAGCCAAACCGGTCAAAAATCATATTGTTATCGTAAAATAACTCTGGGCATTTAATGAGATCGGGCTCAAGCTGCATCAGCGTGCTTTTAACCGAACTTGAAAGATAGAACCCTTGATTGTCTCGATAAAAATACGTTTTAGGATAGCCTTCAGTAAGGTCTAGCAGGGAATTTTGCTGGTGGGCTTCAAGTGCAATACCAAATTGATCGAATAAGCGAATGGCAGGCTCTATAGCGCATTGCCAGTAGCGGTCGAACCATGCAATGCTTGTTTGATGCAGTGAACGGCCCTGTTGCTCAGAAAGTGTATGAACAATGGTAGAAAGCTTCGAGCGCTCATTAGGAAGAATAGCGTCCTGCACCAGTGCCGCTATCGACTGTATGCCTCCAATACCTAATTCATTCTTGGTTTGTTTAAAGGGGTTGTCGCGCAATATCATTTCAAAGCCACTTTCATCCCTATCAGGTAGAGAAAGTGATAGATAAGCGGGGTCGCCAATAACTTGAAACTGTGGATGAAGTGACGAAAAACGTGTGGTATTAAGTAGCTTCGCTAAGGTCACGCCAGCATCAAGCTCATGACCCATATTAATACGCATGGAGTTGGTGATTTTAACCGGAATAGAAACTTTCACCATGAAGTTAAGCTGTTCACAATACAGAGTTCGAACCGACGATGTTGGTGTGAACGTTGCGCCCAGCGGACCTATGGGATGCAGTTGCCCGGTGGAAATTAATTGTTGAATGTAATCTTGCTTCAGTAACCATTCTGCTTGAAGTGGGTGAACGGCCACTAATGCTTTTCCCGACTCACTAAACTGCTTAACTAAAGCGAGTTCTGTATCACAGGCACCTTGCTCTGCAATACGAAGTACAATCTGTTCTGCACAAAGTGCAATTGCAGAACTTTGGTTTAACCATTGGCGCTCCACGGCAAAAAAATGCAGTTTGAAACAGCCTTTAAGTTCAGGGGCATAATGCGCGTGTTGCCATCGGTGCATACCTTGGCGAGACTTGGGAGTAGGGTGCAGCCAGTGGCCAAACAACACCGACTGTTCAGAGTCAATGAAGCGAGGGCTTTGTAGTGCGGGATCATCTTTTCTTTCTTGAATATAATCAGCCATAATCTGATGGCTTTCAATAGTGCGAGATGTGAGCTCTAATTCTTGATCGCAAACATGGTGGCTGTTCGACCGAGCGTAGATTTCTTTAATTAAGAGCATGATGGCTGAAATGGAATCTAGCTGGCGCCACTCCATGCTGTTAAGTCGTTGATGGTAGATTCCAGTGAGTTTGTGTCTTCCCACGATTGACCGAAACGCCACACCGAATACCAGCTTTATTTCACTGTGCTGAAGTTGTAATTCCAGCATGAATTTATCGTGGTTCCCTGTATCGAAGCCGCTTGCTAAATTCCATTGTGCTATCGAGTGCCAAACCCCTTCATCTATTTCTTTTAAATAGCCGTTAACAAAGGCTTGGTAGGATGCATTATCTGCGATTTGCTTGGCGATTGTGGCCATGCTTTTCTCCCCTTACTCAGACATTAAAATTCGCAGTCATCGTAATGAGAATGATTATCATACTCAAGTTGGTTTACATTTGTTACTTATTCCAAAAGCGTAGAAGGGCGAAAACGATAGCTATATATGAGTGCAAAAACAAAGGTCAGCCATTCGGCAATAGGCAGTGCGATCAGAAATAATAGCGGGGAAGGTGACAGCGACAATAGTGTGGTGTGATAAAAAACCAGGTAGAGAAATACCAGCATAGTGGCAGGGAACAAAATGCTACGGCATAGCGCTATCAGAGCCGATGGTGCGGGTTTATGAATGGCCGTTAGGTAGCATCCTAAAAGAATATTAATACCATTTACAATGAATACCGGCCACATTAGGCCAATAACGTCACCAACAAGTTCAGTTACCTCGCTGTCCCGTTCATTTAAAAATAAGGTGGTGAGAGATGTTTGTGCAAAAATCAGTGCTCCCGCCAACAGCAAGCCGGTTAGTAATACACTTGAAAGTGAAATCTTTAAAAATGCGTAAACTCGAGGGGTGTTCTTGGCGCCGTAATTCTGGCTAACCAGTAAATGAAGAGCATCAGCGACCCCATAAGACACCATCACGCTAAGAAAAATAAAATAATTCACCACGCTAAACGCAGCAACACCATTTGCACCTAACTGCGCAATCAGCAGCCAATTTAGTAGTAAGAAAAGCGCACCAACTGATACTTCATTTACGAATTCTGAAACGCCGTTATAGGCAGTGGAAACGATGGCGCGCCAATTTTGCTGTTTAAAAGAAAAACGCAAGGTACGTTTGGGGCTGAAGAAGTAGGTCACAAGCACCATGCACTGTATAAGTTGCGCGATGGCAGTGGCATAGGCGGCGCCCGCTATTCCCATATCAAGGTGCAATATGAATACCCAATCAAGAACAACATTAGTAAGCGCCCCTATGACTAAGGCTTTTGTTCCCAGCACAGGATGACCATCGGTGCGCACAAAATAATAAAGCACCATGGTGCTTAGTTGCAGAATGAACACCCAACGAATAATGGCAAAATACTCGGTTACCAGCGGTTGAATATGTGCAGGTACGTTTAAAATTGCGTACAACGTAGGCTCAAGAGCCAAGCTTAGCAGTGCGAAAAAAAGATTAACTAGCACTGCGGTTATCAGTGTCTTACTCATAATGTCAGAGGCGGCTGTGGTGTTACCTTCTCCTAAATACTTACCAGCAGTTACCGCACCGCCAATGGCGAGCATGAGTGATATAGCTATAAGGAAGGTTAAATACGGCAGCAGCAGACTAACGGCGGCTAGAGCATCTGAGCCAACGATATTCCCTACAAAAATACCATCTACAAGGCTTGCTGTAGTCAGTGATAGAAGACCTATCACTGAGGGAATGACATAATAAAAAAACGTGGGGATAGTGGGGCCTGCCAGCACCCGATTTTGCTCGCGACTACTCATTGCTTGCTCATCTTTAAATATTTAACGCTGTGCCAGAAACCGCAGAGGTAACCAGCTTGTAGTGATAAAGGTTATGCGCGAGAAGCGTTAGGTGCAATCAAGGTTACATTTGTGACATTTGATGTGCGTTGATATGGCATTCAAAAAGAACCGCCTAACACAAGTGCTAAGCGGCATGATAAAAAAGGCCTACTTTTAAGACTCTTACCAGCGCTGAATAGTCCAGTTAATCGCAATGATGGCAATGACTGATGATAGCAGTGGCATTAAGGTTTTGGCATAAAACGTATAATGTCTAAGCCACAACAACAAAGGCAATAACACTGCTACAATAGCTAACTGACCTACTTCAACACCAATGTTAAATGCAGCCACACTTAGCACAAGGTTATTTGACTGCGCATTTAAATCGGCAAATACGCTGGCAAACCCCATTCCATGCAATAAGCCAAAAGCAAACGTAATAATGCCTAATCGCACAATGAGCGGGTAAATGTTATTAAGGGCCGTCAGCAATACTGAAATAGCGATACCTAGTTCAACTAAACGGCTATCTAACGCAATAAAATTAAGCGCGGTAGCTGTTAAGGTAATAGAGTGCGCCAGAGTGAACGCACTGACTAATATTACAGTGTGCTTTACTACTCGTGAGGCTGAAGGCTCTTTTTGCCACTGTTTTTTCTCTCTTGCTAAGTTAACTGTCAGCAAGGTAGCCACTAAGAATAGGATGTGGTCGATCCCAATAAAGATGTGCCACACGCCTTCGTACACTAGCGAAATGAACAGTGCGGTTAGCGACGTAGTGACAGCATCATATGTCACGCTGCGATTATCAAAATCAAGTACGCTGGTAACTGATGTCTTCTCTGTGCTGCTTTGTGAACTAACTCCTGATTGGCCAGCAAGGTTTACGTTCACAAGAAGCTTATGGGTGGGGCTATGTTCAAAAATGCCGTCGTAGTGAATGCCCAACGTGCCGGCTGATTCACACATAACTTGAATAGGTGAAACTAAGTAGGAATCGCCGGAAACACTTCTAATATTTGGCATGCTAAGGCTAATTTTGCAGGGTGTGTCATCTACTTTAATACTTAGCACTTTAGCGATATAGCTTTGTAATAGGGTCTGGTTTTGGTGAATTTCACCCCAGGTTAGTGCGCCATTGCCGTTAGTATCTAGCCCTGCTACTTGCCCAATATCATCGGGCTTTAATAACAATTCGCCGCTATAGGTATTTTCTTCACCCGCGCTTAACGTTAAATATCCGCTACTAAGTTCGTGGGCGTTTACTACGCTTGCGTTCATAACTAAAAGTGACAAAAAAAGGGTAACTACAAGTGCTTTCATATATATTCTTTAATTCAATGTAGATGATGTGGCAACAGCGCTTTCGGCTCGTGCAAGTAGCCTAGCGTCACTTCGTGTTTGTGCCGCTTGCCAATTTAGCCTAGCGAACTTCAGGGCTATAGCAGGTTTATAGTCAATATCCAAAAAGTAACTAGCCACTTGCGCTGCATGAGACACATCTTCTCGCCAAGTACGTAAGGCCATTCTATCAGCTAATTGCTTTTGAATTTCAGTACCATGAAGACTTATTTGTCTTTCTGCTTTTGCCCAGCGAAGCAGTAAGCCATCATCAATGCTATTGCCAGCATTATTACCGCTATCGTTAGAAGTAAGGCTAAAAGTACGTTTAGAGGTAGAGTTTGAAGCTGATTGCATTGCCTTGAATCTATCGATGATACGTTGAGGTTGTGCGAGTTTTAGCTGCGCATCAGACCACAACAATAATGCACTTACTGGTAGCTTTTGAGCGCTTAGCTTGTCTAGATGTGAAATAGTCGCCTCTGGCTTGTCTAGGCTATAAGCCATGGCTGCCAAGGTTTCGTAGTACCACAACCTTTCGCTATCGCTTACTTCCTCTGCATGCGCTTTGTCAGCAAATCCTTCAAGGCTTAGTAATTTCTCATAAGTGGCAGTACTGGTATTGAGTGTGAATTCGGCGTTCAACATACACGTAAAGGCTAATAAGTAGCTAGTTTTGCCTACTAGTTGCTGGCAATGTGTTTTGGCTGCTGCAGGGTTGCCTTGTTGAATATTAATGTCAGCGAGTAGCAATAAAGCCGCTGCATTATTGGTTGTATCTATAGTATTTAAAATAGCCGCAGCTTGGCTAAATTGGTGAGTGCCTTGTAGCACTTTGGCTTCTAGCACCATTAATTCTGTTAGCGCTGTTGCCGATAGGGTATCTTTTTTTTGCTTTTGATAATGAATAAAGTGGGTAACTTGCTGTCTTTCATTGCCCGTAGCATCGGGATAGCGGCTTTCATTAAGCAATTTTTTAGCTTGGGATAAGGTCATCTCTGTTTCGGATTTTGCACTCCAAGTCGCAATTACCGTATCGCTTGAATATTCAGTGCTGCTTGCGGAAAATGCTGAAATGTTTAGCAGAGTTAACGTGCTTAATGCCAAAAAACGACTGACTAATTTCTTCATAACTTAACCTACTGTGGTTATTTTTCGCTAATAAGCAAACGTAAGAAAAAGCGCCTTCCCTAGCGCTACGGCTATTTACTGCTGAGGTAGTAAGTCATCAAAACTGCTTTCTTCAGCATCCTGAGTGAATGCTCTTCCATTAATAGGAAGGGGCTCATCAGTCTCTTCTTGATTAAATGCTTCTCGTGTATAGCTTGAAAACGAGACTTGTTGCGCATCTATAGTAATAGTGACTTCACCTGTGTCAGCATCAGCTACGCCGTCAGATACACTGAAAACAAAAGAATCAGTTCCGGTAAACTGCGCATTAGGCGTATAGGTAAAATCACCGTCTGCTGTTACCGTTGTGGCTCCGTTTTCGCTGTCTGTGGCCAGCGTATAGGTTAACGGGTCGCCATTAGCATCACTTGCACTGAGCATTTCGGTAAACGCAATATCTGCCTGGGTAGTGAACATGGCATCTTCAGCTACTGGTGCCACGTTTACTTCTGGCTTATCATCGTCATTATCAAAGCATCCAGTGAGCGCGCTTACTGCGCCCACTAACACTATGCCTCTTAAAAGAGCGTTGTTCATAATCATCACTCCTTATTCAGAACCTGCAATAGGTGTTTTAAGGTAAGGGAATGACGCATCGGTCATACTGGCATCAACTGGCGCACCATCAGTGAATGGAACATTACCTACGCTCGCATCTTCTTCTGCGCATAAGCCAAGGTTAGTTTCTTCACCGTTCACTGGAATGGGATAACACAAGCGACCCATTACAACGCGAAGGGCAATATCTACTACATCATCGCCTGGTCTTCTTCCATTCGGAAAACCAGCTAAATCGTCGCCTGCTACACCGAATGCAGATTGATCAGCTGCAGGTGTTGCTGGAATGCCTGTATTTAAGCGAAGCATTTCAGACGCCGTTACCGTGGCTTGCTGGTTAACGCCAGGGAAACCGGTTAAGAACGCAGCAACTAAATCGTTTCTAGGGAAGTTAGTAGGTGCAAGGGTTTCAATTGATGTACCTAACGTTGTGTTTACTGCATCCTTAAACAAGATGTTTAGTAATTCTGGTAGTGCAGGGTGAGTAACATAATCAGCGAACTGGCCGTCATCACTTGGGTGGGCACTAGAGAAGGTATCTTTATCACCAATCCCGATAACAAGCTCGTTAACTAAAGGGCTGCCTAAGCGAGATACTTGGGTCATCGCGCCGCCATTAACTTCTGGCGATGCAAAGGTTGCATCTGGGTTCAAAATACGGGCTTGCGGAAGGCTTGCTGTTGTCCAGCTTCCTACTACGCCGTTACCGTCGCCCGTAACACACGTTGATGGCACTTCTACAGAAATCGAAGTCACATTTTTATCTGCCAAGTCATCATTGTCATCACTTTGCGTAATGCCCCCTGGGAAGCCGCCGCCATCACCAGCGCCAGGGGCACTGTCGCCTTCAACGGGTACATAATTCACCAAGTCGAAGGTTTTACCTAGGTTTACCACAAACGGGTCTTTACGTTGGCCTACAAATACCTTTGCCATGTCATCACAGCCAGGTATCGAGAATGAATAAATAAAACTTTCGGCATAGCGGGCGTATTCTGCTTCGCTGGTGAAGGTTTTATTACCAATGTAATCAAGCGGTTTGGTAAACATATCACCTGCACTTGGCGTTAGCGTAGTACGCTCACCGCTTTGCATGTCGCCCGATACCATAGTTAAGCTATACATTTCTGAGAAGTTAGCGGCACTTTGATCGTCTGCGCTAACAGGGCCGATGTTCTTTAATGGCACTTTGACCATTTTTTCTTCGCCAGCTGCGCCAATAGGCAATGCAATGCCTTCATTTTCAGCGGCAAGCATAGATTGAAACTCAAAAACGAAACTAATGTCTTCAACTGCATCGCCATCGCTGTCGATATGAATAGTATATTGCGCGCTGGGATCCATGGCGAAATAGTTAGGACCACCGTAGGCATCTTGCAGTGGAATGTAATTTGCGATGAAAGTAACGTAGCCCTCACGTCCTTCTTCGTAGCTGTTAAATGCGTAAAAATCGGTACTGTCTAAAGCAGGGTGACGAGTAATGTTTGGTGCTTCTCGGTGACTTGAAGCAACTGCGCTTGCGGCAATAAGTGCGCAAGATACAGCAACTACTGAACGTTTAATCGAAATCATATTATGTCTCTTAGTGAGTGAGTTCATAAAGCCAAACGATTCGGATGGGAAGTTGGATGCAATATAATTTACTTTTATTTAAAACCTTTTTATCAATCATAAAAAAGCCGACTTGAACGTCGGCTTTTGTAAGTGTTTTTTAGAACGTCTTCGCTATTAAACGGAAACCAACGGCGCTATATATAGTACTTCAGTAGGTGCGCCAGTTTTAGAGCCTCCAGGAGCTTCTAAACTTACGGCAAGGGCAGCAATGCTTCCATTTAGCAATATGGCATTGGTAGCAAAGTGCTCGAAGCCCGACTCGGGTAGTAGGCCCAAAGAAATAGGCGCTTCACCATTTTCAGGTACCATCCATAATTCGTAATCTTTATCGGTAATGGGGGCTAAAGCGTTGGTTACTTTAACATCCATGGTAGATTCGGAGATTTCTATCACCCACAAAGGTGCGTTATCTGCATTATTTACAACAGCAACATGTGAAACTTCTTCCTCTGGAACAGGCATCATTACTACGAGAAGTACCGCAAATATCATGGCAGCCGCGGTAGACAGTAAAGAGAGATAACGCCATCTAGCCTGCTTTGCTTGTTCAAATTCAAGTACGTTAGATGCTGGTTTGGTTGAATTGCCGTGATCAAGACGGCGCTGAATTTGTTCCCACACAGCATGGGGAGGCTCTACAGGAGTAATGCCGTCTGAGAAGCCCACTAAGTACTCTTCCCACTTCGCTGTGGTTTCACCTACAATTTGGTACTGCATCAATAACTTTTGATAGCGCAGACGTGCTTTGCCACGCAAGGTACCCACCACATATTCGGCCGCGAGTGCGTTTAACCGTTCTTCTTTCAAATAATTCATAATGACAAACACCTTTGTAAGCTTTGAAGTCCACGTCTAATCCAGCTTTTAATAGTGCCCAGAGGCGACGACAAATGGTTCACAACTTCTTGATGGGAAAGTCCGTTTACATAAGCTAGCTGTATTGCTTGGCGTTGGGGGTGGTCCAATTCATCCAAGCATTCCGCTAATTTATCTTGCTCGGTATTCATCCGAACGGTGTCAGAAGACTCATCTAATTGAGGCGCTTCGTTATCCAATTCAACTTCGTTTCGCACATTGTGATAACGCATTAAATCTAATGCGCGGTAGCGCGCAATACTTACCATCCAAGTCAGCACAGTACCTTTACCTCGTTGGTAACTGCCTGCGTTATGCCATATCTTGATAAAAGCATCTTGGGTGGCTTCATCGGCTAGTTCCGGCCGCTTTAAAAGCTTTAACACAACAGCATATAGTTGAGGGCTGGTTAATTTATATAGCTCAGCAAACGCGGCTTTATTGCCATTCGCTGTTTCACACAGTAGGGGAAACAAGGTTTCATGTTCCATAAAGTATCCTTCTTTACCGAGCCATACATGGCATTTAGAAATTAAATGGCCTTAAGCATCGGAACTCTGATCAGGGTATAGACACAAGAATTTTTCGATCGATTATTTGTGTTTACATGTTATTAAACGTTTACCACCTGTGATTAGATGCAAAAAGTACAAATATTATTTGTCCGCTTCACCCTACAGCTGTTTCTAATCGATTAGGGTTTAGCAACACACGTTACTAAGTATTAAAACTAGCCCTGTTTCACTATCGGTTATTTATGCCTTGTCGGTGTTGTGGCACACTAGCGCGGTATTGAACTGTATCGGAAGTATTTTGAACAAAAGTAACAACAAAGCGTCACGAGCTGCACGCAACGCGAAAAAAGCGAATAAGTGTGAAAAACTCATCAAAAATGAAGCTGCCGAGTTAACCTCTGCCTCTGAACGTGCAGGATTTATTCGCCGTTTAGCTGCCATGATTTACGATACATTGGTTGCCGTAGCGGTGGGGATGTGTGCAGCCATGGTAGTAATAGTGACGCTTATTGTGTTGCTTTCAAATGGTGTATTGGATTTGCAAGGCTATGAGCAACCGGCTGAATTAATTCAGGCATCTACGGGGTATAAGTTACTTATTCAAGTATGGGTTGGATTGTGGGTAGTTGGTTTCTTTTTATGGTTTTGGAAGCGAGGTGGGCAAACCTTGGGCATGCGTGCGTGGCGACTGCGTATTTTCAGCACCGTAGATGCGCCTATGACGTGGCCACGATTACTCATTCGCCTAGTGGCATCATTAGGGGGCTTAGGCACTTTATTGGTACTGTTTGATTTTAAGCACAAGCAGTCTTTGCAAGATAGAATGGCGCAAACTCAAGTGCTTAAATTGACGAAAGAAAGTAACGATCACAGAAGCTGGTAAGCAAAAAACACTGGATACAAAAAAGGGAAGCAGAGCTTCCCTTTTTTGTATCCAATATTGAAACGGTAGAACCTAGTGTGCCTGGTGATTCAACCAAACGCTTAATTATAGCGACTTAAACTAAACAGCTTAAATAGGGCTACTGAAATTAGACTACTTTCGCAGCATGATGGCGGCGATGGCCGCAAATAATAAGCTGGGAAGCAAAGCGCCTAAAAATGGCGGAATTTGATATACCAAACTAAGCGGGCCAAACACTTCATTTAAGATAAAGAAGCCAAAGCCCGTTAGTACACCCATGATCACCCGGGCACCCATGGTAACGCTGCGTAATGGACCAAAGATAAACGACAAGGCCATTAACAGCATTACCCCAACCGACACAGGCTGTAATATTTTACGCCACAGTGCCAACTCATAACGAGATGGATCTTGTCCGTTATTGGCTAAATAGCCCACGTAATCTAGCAAACCAGAAATAGATAGAGCTTCAGGTTTTACCGCAACAATACCCAACTTATCTGGCGTTAACGTCGAGTTCCATTGCATGCTTTTTTCATTATCTAACGTTACCGCAGTTTCACTAAAACGGGTAACGTCTACATCGTTCAAGCGCCACTCACTGCCATCGAAATTACCCGATTTAGCATAGGTAATACTTTCAAGTGAAAGGTCATCGTTAAAATCAAAAATGTTGATATCTTTTAAAGAATCACGGCTTAAAACTTCGCCAATACTCACGAAGTGCTCGCCGTCTTTTGCCCACACCAATTGCTCAGAAGAGAACAAGCTTCCGCCTGAAATGGCCTCGGTACGAATTTCTTTGGCCTTAGATTCACTGAACGGTGTTACCCATTCGCCCACCGCCATCACGAGTAAAATCATAATAGTGGCAGACTTCATGGTAGAGACAATAATGTTCCATCTACTCATGCCCGCTGCTTGCATAACAACAAGCTCGCTGTTGCTGGCAAGTACACCCATACCAATTAATCCACCCAGCAGGGTTGCCATGGGGAAAAACTGTTCTAAATCTCTTGGTAAGCTAAGCACCACATAAAGGAATGCCACCATCATGTCGTAGTCGCCTTCGCCCACTTTACGCAGTTGCTCTACAAATTTAATCAGTGCGCTTAAGCCAATAAGAACCGATAAAGTAACCGTTACTGTACCTAACAGCGTGCGAGCAATATATAAATCGAGGATTTTAAACATCTACTTTTTCCCCAATATCCAGGCCCTAAATTGGGTGCCTGTTTTTCTGTCTCGCACAATGAGCGCAACCCCAATAAACAGCATGATGGTATGCACCCACCACAGCCCAAGTTGAGGTGGTATTTTGCCGTCCTCTAGTACCCGTCTACTGGCGAGTAACAACAAGAAGTAGCCAAGATAGAGCAGTATAGCCGGGAACATTTTTCCAAATCGGCCTTGGCGAGGGTCTACGGCGCTCAAAGGCACCGCAATTAGAATTAAGAAGGGAAGTGAAAGTGGAATCGCGATACGCCATTGCAACTCTGCACGGGCTTCTATCGATTCATCACCCCATAATTCGGTAGTAGGCAATACGCTTACCTTGCGCCTTGCTTCCTCTGCCGGTTTATCAGCTATTTGAATTTGGTATTCATCGAACTCTACCTTTCGGTAGCTTTTTTGCGACTGTTGACCTTCGTACTGCACCCCTTGTTTTAGCACTAAGTTACGTGTGCCGTCTGGGTTGCTGGCCACTTGGCCTGTCTGCGCATAGACCACTTGAACCTGATTTTCACCATTCTCAGTTTTATTTTGCGATAAAAACACGCGGCGTAATTGGTCGTCAGTATCAATGTCGTGAACAAAAATAACGGCTTTTGCATTGCCGGTTTGTTGGAAACGACCAGGGATAATGGCAGAAAGACCCGCCTCATTACGGGCTTTTTCCCTAAGTTGGTATTCGTTTTCAGCCGCCATAGGGGCAAAGTAGAGGGTAATAGCCCCCGTTACTATCATAATGAGTACAGATAAGAATAACATCACCCGGGTGATGTACCACTCACTGATACCGCATGCGCGCATGACGGTCATTTCACTGTCTACATACAGCCGCCCATGGGCAAGCATAATGCCTAAATAAGCACTGATAGGCAGCACGAGTGATGCGAGAATAGGAGCGTAGAGCCCAAGAAAGCCAAGTACTAGTCCTGCTGGTATATCGCCGTCTGAGGCATCGCCAAGCACACGTACAAATCTAAGGGTGACAAATATCGCCATTAGAATGAAAAATATGGCTAACTGAGACTTAAGGGTTTCCTTAAGCAAATAGCGGAATATCAACATCTCAGTCCTACCGGAAACTTTG
>Ga0115012_10000443_pt1 | contig 23396 bp, 28 predicted proteins | sample TroAtlMetagenome_FD_88706 | JGI IMG/M metagenome (GOLD analysis project Ga0115012, IMG submission 88706) | Marine eukaryotic phytoplankton communities from Atlantic Ocean - Tropical Atlantic ANT10 Metagenome | ecosystem: Environmental > Aquatic > Marine > Oceanic | place: Tropical Atlantic...
GGGCCAATGTGCGGGGCCAATGTGCGGGATCAACCCTACTTGTTCCTTTGTCGCTAGTACCGTTCCCTTCATCCATAAAGCAAGTAGGGTAAATCCGCGCTTTACACGTTACTCTACATAGAAAACCTCGGATTGTAGTTCGTTACCAATGTTGGTATTCGCTCGAATCACCTCAGCTAGTGTGGTGCCTTCTACCAATTCGAGCTCGTCATTGGACAAGTATCTTTGATACCAAAAACGGTCGCCTTCGCGTAGTTCGTCGAACTGCTTAACATTGATAGCAGTAAATAACTCACCTAACTGAGAACCCGTTTCAGTTTGAGGGTCTTCAGATAACCCGCCTATCCATAGCTCTACATCATCAACTGAATTGTAGGCATTGGACAATGCCGTTTGCAGTGTGGTGTTTGAAGTAATATCACTGAAAAATTCAGCACGCTCAAAGCCCATGGCTTCGCGAACATCATTATAGGATGCTAAGCCATGATCGCGTCCCCGTTGAATATTCAAAGAGATAAGATCAAAACCGCCGCTGCCAGGTCGGCCAAATAGAAAGTTACGCAGTCCATTTACCACCTTAATATCGATAGCTTGATGACGTTGTTTCGCCAAGCCACGTAGCACTGAGTCAATATCATCTTCCTCAATGTAGAACCCTATTCCTGTAAAGAAGGCGTCACGAAGCGCCAAGCTGCCTTCATCTATTGGATTATTGTCGGCATCTAAGCGAAGTATATTGTTGCTGACTTCGCTATGACCAAGCCGATAGGCTGCGGTTGAAAACTCATTGTACGTAGTAGGATTTACGTCATCATCATAGCCTTGATAGTCAGGCATTGTGTTTTCGCCCAACAAAGCAGGTAGGTACTCGTCATAGGTAATTATCTGCAATTTGGCAATAACAAGACGCCTAGTTTGCTCGTATATATCTTCAACATCTGCTTGTGGCTGTTGAGCTTGTAATATAGCGGCAATGCGGTTGTGCTCCCTGACCCAAACAGTATGCATAGCGGTAAGAATGGCTTGTTCATTTACTCGAACGTCTCCACCTAGAAATAACATACTTGGGTCGGATACAAAGCCATTTGCATTAGGTAACCCGTTAGGGTTTCGTGGCAATAAGTTATTGTCAGAAGTGGCTAAGAAGGGCGACTGATCCCCTTCACGCAACTCCTCATTACGTTCGGTATCAGAACCATAAATCATCGAGCCATCAATCCAGCTCGTAATTTCATTTTCCTGTTCACGAACGTTATTCGTACTGGTGCCTGTTTCAGGGTCATAAATTGCACGATTAAATGAAATAGTGACACTACCTGTACCGCTAGGGTCGAAAAACACATCGCCTGACGGCACAATGATGTGTTCCGCTTCTAAGGTACTTCCGTCTGTAAGGCTTATATCGTGGTCGATAAACTGCCCCCACTGCCATAAGTAATCACTGGTGTTATACGTATTGGGTATACTCTCACCTTCAGCCTGCATCACTAGCAAATTACTGATTTCCCGAGCACTTTTTTGTGCTGAACCTGCCATTTCTGACACGCCATCGGTGTAAAAAGCTGGTGCTATACGTTGCAGGTGACTAAAGGTAGCACCCCAATCAGGGTTATCTTGATTGTTACTACTGCCATCATAGGAGCGTATTTCTCTACCCCCTTGAGTATTGAAGACAAAGTCGTCTCTACCTTCTCTATCACGACTGTTGCGACGTTGTTGGTCTACATCTTCGTCAATTCCCTGAGCAGATCTGCCTCTTTGGTTGTTATCTGTATTGTTTCTGTTGTTGTCCGTATTTTCATCGTTATCGATGCCGTCATTTCCATCGCTGTTTGCATCATTATTTGCATCAGAAATGGTATCAACATCAGGGAATGTTAATGTGGCGTTCGTGGTTTGCTCATCGTCATTGTTGTCTGAACCGCAGCCATATAAGCTGCTTAACGTAACTGCTAAAAACGCTAATTTTTTCATAATATGTCCTGTAATTGCCTATTTAAAAAACAATCATGCTCGTTCAAAGAATGGGTGAGATTGATTGCTGTTTGAACCTTCAAATCCTTTGAAGCATTTATAATTACTTCTTATTTCTTCAGACATTTGCATACCGAGGGCAAGGATCGGCGAGGGGGCAGGCATCTTGTTGTTCAAAGATTAGGAGTGAATAAGACGAAATCTGTTCAAACCTTTACACTTTGCTGACAATTATCTGCTCTGCAGAAAATAGGTGAGCATAAGAATGAAGTGATAGGGGGAGTGATAAAGTTAGAGGATTAAAGCCTTGCAGAGGAGTAAGATGTAAGTGTGCAAAAAACAAAAACGCCGCGTGCAAAGTGACTCGCAGCGGCGTTTTAAATATGTAGAATTATGGCAGTAAATTACTTCTCGATGTTAAACGTAAGCCCTGCTTTTTCAGTGAGGCGAGAAATTAACTTATCGCCCAATGCAGATGCAGGTGTAAAGAAACCGCCAGAAAGTGACACATCTTTACAGAGGCAAAGTGCAGATTCTGAAATCATTTTACTGGTTGAGCCATAACCTGGATCTTTATCACCGGTTACCGATACTGCAAGGGTATCGCCATTAGTTGCCTCACCAATAAACATAACATCGTAAAAGCCATTTTCCCGTTCTTCTTTACTTGGGCCTTCACCAGGCTTAGGGCCACCCTCACCACCTAATGACTTATCTTGGGCAACATGGTTCGCCATTGCCTCGCCTTTCTCGCCCGGGCCAGTAAGCATCATTTCATCATACTGAAAGGTTTTGCCGTAGGCGAAGTTTGCCAAGTAGTTAGAACGGTGTACGTTCTTGGTATTAATAGCAGCCATAATAAATGGCGCAGCCCAAGAGCCTAAAGACTCGTCGAAGTATGGCTTGGTGCCATCTGGTTGTGGGTGACTTTGGTTAGCATCGGCAAGTGAGAACGGATTAATAAGCGCAGACATAATTGATTTGTCTTTATGTGCCGCTACCATCGTCGCTTTTAAGCTGGCTGCTGTACCGCCAGAAAACGTACCCTGCATTTTTCTTACACGGCCTTTAACATATTCAATCGCTGCACCAGTTTGCTTTTTAGCGTGTTCTTGTAAAAAGTGAACACCCAAATCGAAAGGTACAGAGTCGAAACCGCACGAGAACACAATATTAGCACCAGTCTCTTTTGCTTTAGCTTCGTACTTGTTGATCATCTGGTGCATCCACGCAGGCTCACCACATAAATCGGTGTAGCCCGTGCCATTGTCAACGCAGGCTGAAAGTAGTTTTTCACCGTAAATTTGATAAGGCCCTACCGTGGTTAATACCACTGAAGTACGCTTAGTCAGCGCATCTAGTGCCCCGTCGTCTTCACCATCTGCAACAATACTTACTACCGCATCGCTAATGCCTAACTCGGCTTTAACATCGGCGAGCTTAGCTTCGTTGCGCCCGGCAACAGCCCATTTTACGCTGCTGTCGCTACCATATTGATTTTGAAAATACTCAGCTACCAATTTACCTGTGAAGCCTGTGGCACCAAAAATTACAACATCAAATTCCCGTTGATCGCTCATAAATATCGTGTCCTATTTTACTTTTTCATGGAAGACTTATGTGCAACCAATATACGCAATCTATCAACCTTAAATTATTTTTTTAGGTAATAATTGAGTATTGATTTGGGTGTGAATATAAATGCAATTCACTACCCGTGTAAAATGCGCACCGCTCCTTAAATTGATAAAGAAAATATATCGAGCAAAACAGGTACATCAACATAGCTAAAAGCGAAAAGATAACGGTTAGCGAGTATAAGTTTCAACAAATCGTTTTATACGGGCTAAGCCTTCTTTTAACCGACCTATCTCTGTGGCAAACGATAACCTTACGTAACGAGTGGCATTATGTTCACCGAAGTCATCACCGGGTGTTAATGCCACATATTCTTCTTCTAATAAGCGGTCACAGAATTCAATTGCGGTAAGGCCAGTAGGTTCAATATTGATATACGCATAAAACGCGCCATCTGGTGTAGCATCAATACTTAACCCCATGTCTGCAATAGCTTGCATTACAAACGAAGCACGGGTGCGCAAGAGTGCTTTTTTCTGTTCACATTGGGCAAGTGATTCTGGTGTAAAGCAGGCGAGCGCGGCTTGCTGAGCAAGGGTAGAAGGGCAAATAAATAGGTTTTGCGCTAATCGCTCCATAACTTGCGTCATACCTTCAGGTACCACGCACCAACCTAAACGCCATCCCGTCATACCGAAGTATTTGGAGAAGCTATTAATCACAATGGTATTGTTATGAAGGCTCTCATTCGCCAACACTGTGTCAAGTGGGGCAGGTTGCTCTGCAGTAGAAGGCGAGTCTTCACGTAAATCTAAGTTTAAATAAATTTCATCAACAATTAAAAAGCCGTCTTTTTGCTTGCAGGTTTCACCAATACTAAACAATTCTTCTTGTGCAATAGCGGTACCCGTAGGGTTAGCGGGGCTGGCGATGAGCACGCCTTTAGTTTTACTATCCCAGTGGTGCGTTACATCATCATGCGTTAACTGAAATTGTTGCTCGCTTGAAGTAGGCACTAATGTAACTTCGCCGCCAAAGGTGTTTAAAAATCGGCGGTTACAGGGGTATGAGGGATCGCCAAGTATCACCTTATCGCCGTTTTCAACTAACGCTGCACTTACTAATAACAAAGCCGCAGATGCGCCAGCGGTAACCACAATGCGCGAAGCTGGAATATCAACGTTGTGCTGTTTTTTATAAAACTGGGCAATGGCGCTGCGAAGTTCAGGCAAGCCTAGCGCTGAAGTATACGGGTAATCAGCCTGAGACAGCGACTGCTTCATGGCTTCAACAACCGGCGTGGGCGCGCCAAAGTCGGGCTCACCCAAATTTAACCGAATAACATCGTGCCCTTGATTGCTAAGCGCAGTGGCTTTTTCACCATAGGCCATGGCTAAAAAAGGAGATAGGGTGGTGGCTCGTGTAGCGTACTTCAACATGCTTTCTTACAACGTGGGATAACAATGCCCAGTACTATATCAATTGTGCAAACCAAATTACCAACAAAGTCGCCCTACCTAATAACAAAAGCAGGTAGCGTTAACGAGTAGTCATTACCATTAAAGGTGCTAGTCGCAATCTTTAATAGCAATACACACAAGTATTAGACATCAGCGGCTAGACTAGCACCTTACCCATTAAAAATTCCGGTAATACTCGGTGTTTTTCGATGAATAGCCATATGCATAATCAACCACTTACGATAGGGTAGAAGAGGTATAAGTTGTGATGATATAAAAAGTAAAATACAGCGTACGCGTTATTTAAAAGGAAATCAGTCGTGTTGGTCGAAAACAAACAAGGTAATAACAAGGCGAAGGGTGAGAAGCCGTTCTCATTTAGCGCTGTTCGGTGGTTAATGGTTGTCGTCGTGTCCACATTTTTCGCGACACCGGTATGGGCAGCCTTACCTACCATCAGCGAATTCACCAAAGATATGTCCACTAAAGGTGGGCTTATCCCTATCTATTATGATGATGAAACTGACAAAGTGTATTTATCGATACCCAACGATGAGCAGCAGTTTTTATTTCAAAGCAGCTTGCCTTACGGTGTAGGCTCTAACGATATTGGTTTAGATAGAGGCCAGTTAGGGCGCACTCGCTTAATTACCTTCGAACGCTTTGGCAATAAGCTTATGCTGAAGCAGTTAAATACCAAGTACCGCGCAGCCCATGGTAGCGCAGCTGAAAAGCAAAGTATTAATGAGGCCTTTGCAAGTTCGGTATTAGCCGGCTTTGTCATAGTGGCAAAGAGCGATAGCGCTAATTTAATCGATTACACACCTTTTTTATTCAGCGATATTCATGGTATTGGCAATCGGTTGTCAGCTAAAAATCAAGGCAGCTTTAAAGCAGACAAAAACAGAAGCGGGGTGTATTTATCGCGCACAAAGGGTTTTGAGAAAAACACTGAGCTTGAAGCCTTAGTTACATTCGCTGGCAGCAAGCCCGGTAACTATGTATCTGATGTCACGCCAGATCCTGAGAACCTTTCCGTGCACCTTCATCATTCATTTGTTGCGTTGCCTGACGATGGTTATACACCACGTGCTTATCATCCCTATTCAGGGTATTGGAAATTCCGCTATTTCGATTACTCAACGGCAATTAATGAGCCTACTGAGCAGCGTTTTATTACCCGTCATCGTTTAGCCAAGGTATCGCCACATGCACCTATGAGCGAAGCGGTTGAACCTATTGTGTATTACCTAGACCCAGGTATTCCAGAGCCGGTGATGTCATCATTGAAAGAAGGCGCCAGCTGGTGGAACCAAGCCTTCGAAGCAGCGGGCTATAAAAATGCATTCCAGGTTAAAGTGTTGCCTGAAAATGCCGATCCTATGGATGTACGTTACAACGTGATTAATTGGGTGCATCGCGCTACCCGCGGGTGGTCGTATGGTTCATCGGTGGTCGACCCTCGCACCGGTGAAATTATAAAAGGCCACGTGACGTTGGGCTCACTGCGTGTTCGCCAAGATTATTTAATCGCACTAGGGCTTACCAGCCCATTTTCAGGTGACAATGCGAGTTCGCCAGAGCAAGAAGCAATGGCATTAGATCGTATTAAGCAGCTTTCGGCTCATGAAGTAGGCCACACCTTAGGTATAGCGCACAACTTTGCTGCCAGTGAAAACGAAATGGCTTCTGTGATGGATTATCCACACCCTCGAATTACCTTAAAAGACGGAAAAGTAAGTCTTGAAGGGGCATACGATATGGGCATAGGCGCGTGGGACAAACACGCTATTGTTTATGGTTATCAAGAGTTTGGTTCAACCAGTGAAGAAACGGAAGGCTTGGCTAAGCAAATTGTTAAAACCCGAAATAAAGGGCTGGCGTTTAAGTCAGATTCAGATACAAGAAGCTCTCGTCATAGTTCAGCCAACGGGCACATGTGGGAAAATGGCGCCGATCCGCTAGATGCTTTTGATGAAATCTCTGCGATTAGACGTCATGCGCTTGATCAATTAGGAATGGATACCTTAAAGCCCAATGCTAGCTTGTCTTCATTGGAAAATGCGTTAGTGCCAATTTATTTACTGCATCGTTTTCAACTAGAAGCGGTAGCAAAACAAGTGGGCGGCTTAATATACGAATACGAGCGCAAAGGTGATTACACCACGCCACAGGGCCAGCAAGACGTAGCGCCACAAGTACAGCAACGTGCCATGCAGCAGCTTATAACGGCTACAACCGTACCTTATTTAGCTATTCCTGAAGCAGTATTGGCACTTATACCGCCCACTGCCTATGGTGACGATGTTACTCGCGAGCATTTTCAAGGAAAAATGGGGCTAATGCTAGACCCCGTATCTGCGGCTGCATCTGCCAGTGATTTCGCATTATCATTGTTGTTGCATCCAGAACGTTTAAACCGTTTGGCGTGGCAAAGTAGCCGCACAAAAGAACTCGTGGGTGTGGAAGGGCTTGTACGTCAAATATTGAACGTACATTGGTATCGTGCGAAACACAAACGCGGCGGTAAAGAGGATTTAGTTGCTACCCGCCTACAGTTAGTAGCGTTGAATGCCATCATGAAAGCTGCAACAAACCCTGCATTAGCACCAGAGGCTAAAATGGCCATGCACAGTGCTCTGCTTGAGTTCGACGAGTGGCTAGATGATGATAGCGATAGAGATGCAGATGAAGTTTTGCATAAGTATTTCGACACTTACTGGAAATCAGGTCATTGGTCTGGGGCGTTTGATGTGAAGCCTTTGCCACCAGGCTCGCCCATATAATTCTATCTTAAAGAGTGCTGAATTTTACGTGAGTATTTTTGCTAATGCTTAACACGTAAACATAAATAAAAAGCGGTTAACCTAAAGAGGTTAGCCGCTTTTTCGTCTATATTTTTGTACTTAAATTTAACGCTATTATAAATCTTGTATAGGCTTTGGCTTTTCTTTAGGGTGTTTTTACAAACTGCTCTTGTAAGACCTGATACAAATATTCTGGCTTAACGGGTTTTACAATGTGTGCATTCATACCCACGGCGAAGCTTTTTTCTATCTCTGTTTGCATGGCGTGAGCTGTCATCGCCACAATCGGAACGTCTAATTTTAATTCTTCTCGAATCTTCTGAGCTGCCGTTAAGCCGTCCATCACAGGCATTTGCATATCCATTAAGACAAGATCGAAGACGTTCTCTTGCTCCAACATTTGCAAAGCAATTAAGCCATTTTCTGCAACACTCACTTTTGCCTTTGTATCGGCTAAAAATAGCTTAGCAACTTTACGGTTTATCGCATCATCTTCTACCAGCAGAATGTTTTTCTTAGAAAAATCGGGTGGTACATTAGCATCGCTTTCTAAGGCCGCCATTTGAGGCTTGCCTCTAGTAGACATTCTTAGTAAGCAGTTCTGCAACGAGCTGCTATTAACCGGTTTTTGCAGATAATATTCTACCCCCACGGGGCGGCCAAGGGTCTTAAGTGACTCGATATCATAAGCTGACAGCATCGCTATATTCGGCTTACCTTGGCTAAATTCTTGGTTAATAATTGAGGCTAATTCAATGCCATCAATATCTGCCATTTTCCAATCAATAATAATTAAATCGTACGGTGCGTTGCTTGCCATAGCGGTACGTAGATGCATTAGCGCTTCTTTACCACCGGTGGCCAAGTCTGGGTTTATATTGATGCGCAACAGGGCTTCTGCTATTGCTTGTCTTGAAAGCATAACATCGTCAACCACCAATACTTTTAAGTCAGATAAGGTTAAGTTTCCTAACGTAGTGGGTTGTGGCATTTGATTGTGCTGTTCAACTAACACCGTAAATAAGAAAGTTGCGCCTTGACCCAGCTTACTCTCTACCCATATTTCACCGCCCATTAGCGAGACAAGGTGCTTACAAATCGATAAGCCTAAACCTGTACCACCATATTTACGGGTAATCGATTCGTCAGCTTGCGTAAAGGCATCGAACAGTGATTCTATCTGATCTGTTGATAGGCCAATTCCCGTATCTTTTACTGAAAACTCAAGTAAAACACCGCGTTCAGAATATTTTTTATTAACCGATACGAACACCATGCCTTCGTCGGTAAATTTAATCGCGTTGCTTAGCAGGTTATTCAACACTTGCTCAATACGCAGGGCGTCACCAGAAACTTGCAAGGGAACATCTCTTGCCACGTATTGTAATAATTCAATACGTTTCTCTCTGGCATTTAACCCGTGCAACCGAATGACTTGCTCAACCAGTTTGTCGAGTTCAAATGCCTCAGATTCAATATCAAGTTTACCCGCTTCAATTTTTGAAAAATCTAGTACGTCGTTAATTACCCCTAGCAGGGTTTGAGACGACTGCTCAATTTGGTTTAGGTTGGTTTTCTGTTCTTCATTAACGACAGATTTTTGTGTCAGCTTAGTAAGCCCCACTATGGCGTTCACGGGCGTTCTAATTTCGTGGCTCATACGGGCCAAAAACTCTGACTTCGCGTCGGTGGCTTTTTGTAAATTTAACGCAAGCTCTCGCAATTCTCGCTTCTGTTTAAGCGTGATAACAAACATAAAGAATAGAAGAATAGCCACGCAGCAAATAGTAACAATGATGTACACTTGAAACGTACTATTTTGTTCAGACAGTTGCTGACTAAGTTCTAATTCAGTAATTTTTTGTATTTTTTGATCGGTTTCTAAACGGGCTCTATTAAACGCTAATTGCTCTGATTGGCGCGTATCAAAAACTTGCTGCTTCAATTCTGAATGTTGTAAAAGAAATTGGTAGGCATCGCGATATTGGCCTTGAAGTAGCGCAATATTGGCTTGCATTTTTAAGCCTTCATACTGGTATTCAGTAATATCTAAATCTTGTGCAATTGATAAGAACCTCAAAACCGTTTGTGTGGCTTCATCAATGCGTTCTAATTTGAGTAAAACCTCTGACTGCAACGTGAGGCCAGAAAGCTCACGCTGGCGGTGTTTTCCAGCGACAGCATGCTTGACAATATCTTCCGTAACCGCAAGCGCTTCTTCATAGTTACCTAATTGCAGATGCGTTTTTGCCAAATAAAAATTTAAGATAGGCGCGAACTCGTCTGGGTTAGTATTTACCCTGTCTATTAACGACTTCGCTTGCGTTACTTTTCCCTGAGCCAATAAGCCAGATATAATAAAACCGTACCCTTGTTCTTCATAATAGGTGTTGCCACGTTTAATCGATTCGGCAACCAGTTGTTCACCTGTATTTATTAAGTTATCTGCCCATTGATTCGATTTCGCATACAAATTCCCAATGGCTTGTAGCGTGTTTTGTATGTAGGTGGTATCTAAAGACTGATGAATACTCAGGCTGTTAAGTAGTAACTCTAATGATTCTCCATATAAATCAAAGAAGTAAGTTATTATTCCTTGTCGTCTTAACGCTTCGGCAAGTTGCAATTGGTTACCAGCTTCTGTGGCTAGCTTTTTTGCTTGGGTTGCCTTTTCGTAAGCGAGTTGATAGTTACCCTCAAGAATGTACGAATGACTTTTCAGATTGAGCAAATGAGCTTCATAGGCTGGAAGGTCTTTGTCTGCTAAGTACCTCTCGGCCTGGGTAAGAAGCTTTTTTGCGAGGGTGGGGTTAACAAATACATTCTTATCGGCAGCTTGCAATACCTTATCAATATCGACAGTAGCGTCTTGAGAATACACAAAAAAGCTAGGCAGTGCTAAAAGCACTACCCACAAAAGACGCAACAATCTCATGAAATTATACCCATACTAGCCAGTATTAACCTATTTCGAGTGACTAATTTCTAGGGTGTCTGCGCCTTCAGCCTCACATCGGCTCTTTATCGCATCAACATCGTTTTTTGCACATATTTGAACGTCTGCATCTGATAGACCAAACGCTTTAGCCGTGCCTTTAGGATCGCTTATATATTGCTGTTTTAACTTTTCATCTTTATCCATAGCAATTAAAAACTTTACTAACAAATCATTCATTTCTTATTCCTTTAGTTTTTTGTGGTTAGATATTTACGGTTTTAGCCAAATAATTTTTGTTCAAAAAGGGCGGGGGTTAAATCTAGTTCTGCCATCGATTTCATATCAAAATCTGGTAACCCTTTAGAGGGGATAACCAAAGTAGTGATAGGTTTTGGTATTACTGCCGCTAAATCTTTTAGTTCAAGGTATTCAATTCTAGGGGCAGCAATGGGGATGGTAGAGGCTTCATAAACAATAATGGTGTGTTCAGGAGAAAAGTATTTTAACAATTCGTTTCTTAGCTGCGTTAAACCCGGGTGTGATGTACGGTGTTTGTTATGCGTGAAATCGGCAATACTGCCAATCTGCCAGATAATTTGCATCATATGAGGGTCTAAGGTGTATTGCCTCAGCAGAAACTGAGTAGCCTCATACGACTGGCATCCATAATGTGCGGGGTCTAGCCCTAAATCAGCCACTAAGCAGTCTTCGGCAGAAATCCCCGGTAGCATTTCGGCATCATAACCTTCTTCTTTTAGTTGTTTGATAGCCTCATGTGAGGGATTTACGAATACCCCAGGGTGACCATAAAACGCCGCCACCACTTTTTTTCCTGTCTTGACTTCATCAACAATGCGTTGGGTCATTTTTTGGTAGGTGAGTGCCCGAGATTTGCCTTGCTCGTAAAGGTGGCGTAAACACACCACATTCGAGTTAATCATTTGCAGATTGACAAGCGCTGACTCTGTTACAACGCTCAATACGATATCGGCTGTTTTAAGTAGGCTTTCCGTAATCAAGGTCATCTGGCCTGACACAGTAATACCTGTACCTACAACTACCAAAGATCCTTTTGATTCTATGTTCATTTCATCCATTTCCATTGAGAGTGGGCTACGTATAGCCTTAATTGAATATAATGGAAAATACATCCATTGTTAATCACTTTGTGATTATAACCGATATGGTTTTGTCGTTAAAAAACGAGTGACTTAACATTAACATTGATTCGCGCTCATTGGTGGCCCTAAATCCGAATTACATGCTGGGTTATTTCAAAACGCTTTATCGCCCGATTTAAAAATAGTATTGTACTGGTAGCGCACTGAGTTCTGCATAACTAATTGGCCAATTGGTAAGTAACGTTAGTTAATTTAGGGAATTATAATGTTTAAACATGGTGGTATGACGAAAACCAGTTCAGTTATTAGAAGCTCAGCGTTATGTTTAGTGGCACTGGGCGCATTGTCCACACAGTCTGCTTGTACATTTAGCCATGATCCTCGTGCTGAAGCCGAGAAGCCAGTTTGTGTTGCAGTTTTAACGAACAAGCTCAATTGCGAAAATGAACCGCTGGCTTATAGTGAAACCAATCCTCATAGTGATTTCGACCAGCAAATGCTTCCGGTCAATCAGCGTAAAGACATGATTGAAAGTGAGTTGGAAGATAACAGACGTAATCGTTAGTACAAATACCGCGTTGCATTCACTTTACAACGAAATGCAACGCGATGGGTTAACCTTCAATAAGCCCTTTACGGCTGATAAGGCAATGAGGATTGATGTAAAATAATACGCACTTTGCCATCTTCACACTGCTTAAATACAAAGCTTTTGTTCACAAAGATGTGACTGTCGTCTTCCCCAATAAAGTGAACATTGCACTGCACAATGGCTAGTTCACCATTTAAAATAAAATCTTCTTTGCTGTACCACACTTTAACCCAAGGTTTGAGCTTGAAACCATTGTCGTTGGGGTAGTCGCTGTTTCCACCTACAAAATAAGAAAGCGCGCCTTCTTTAGTCGGGCGGAACGTTTGCTGACCAAACGTCAAAGTAGGCTTAAACAACACATGACCATTGTCATAATCATAGCTGTCAGAGAGTACCTGAAGAGAAAACGCTTGAACGTCTCCACCTTCGGCATGAACTTTTCCAACTTTTACTACATTGTCGCACCAAGTTTGTAGCGCCGTATGCACCATCTCTTTAGTAAACATAATGTATACCTCTCCTTTAAAATATCGTTTAGTTGGTTTTAAAGCTGGTTACCAAATTTTAAAACGGTTTCGTCTTTTGCGCAAAACACCAGCAAGGGTTTCGCACGTTGTAAACATATAGACAAAACAAACAAATACGTGAATAAAACAAATACTGCTAACCAAACTGCTTTATTTTGTTATGTGATATCATCACAGCTTCAGCTTAAAGATTTAGCTACAGTTAGCAATAGTAATTGGAGATAGCTTTTATCTATCAAGGACTAAGTGAATAGAATTTTTTACTGCGTTTTAAACGCGTAAGTGTATTCGCGACTATTGTGACTTATTTCCCACCCGCAATGTCAATAAATGAACCTGTTACGTAAGATGCTTCATCTGATAACAACCATGCGATAGCATCTGCTACTTCCTGCGTATTGCCTCCGCGCCCCATTGGGATTTGTGAGCTAAGGCGATTTACGCGATCTGGCTCCCCTCCGTCGGCATGAATATCAGTGGCTATGAAGCCAGGGCGAACGCTATTGACTCTAATATTTTGGCCGGCAAGCTCTAAGGACATACCTGTGGTGAGCGAATCCATAGCACCTTTCGAAGCTGCATAGTCTACGTATTCAAACGGGGCACCTGTACGAGACGCGATCGAAGAGACATTCACAATTGCACCATCACTTTGAACTTGTTTTACAAAAGCTTTCGAGCAAAGAAAAGCGCTGAGTACATTCGTAGTTAATATTGTTTTGAAGCGCTCGGCACTAATTTCGGAAAATGCAGTTTTGGTAAAAAGCACGCCTACATTGTTCACTAGGTGCGTAACAGCGCCGAACTCAGCGTTTACCCTGTTAAACATACTTTGGACTTCTGCCTCCACTGAGACATCCGCTTTATGAGTAAGTGCAACGCCGCCGTTGTTATTAATTGAAGAACATAACGCTTCGGCATAACTTTCATTTTTAAGATAGTTAATGCAAACGTGATAACCCTGTTTAGATAGCGTAAAAGCAGTAGCGGCACCAATACCTCTGCTGGCCCCAGTTATTATTACAACTTTGGTCAAATTTGAGTCCTTGCTAGTCTTACTAGCCACTGTAGCGTATCTGAATTGGATTGAACCAACCATAGGTCGATTCAGCGAAGTACTCTTTATTGTTTACCGTCTTTTTAATAGTAAGTGCTGAATCTGACTCCCACGAAATAATGGGGGCAGCATCGTTAGGGTGCCCATCCATACGAAAGATATTACCACTTTCATTTTTCAAGGCTTCATCAGTGTCCAAAATAGAGACCTGAGTACTAAAGCCTGTGGTTGCCCCGCAATCTCTTTGGAAAATTACTGCTTTTAGTTCGCCATTAGGAGACAACGTTTCAGAATAAATATCGTTACCGCACATATCAGGAAGCCAATTGTAAAAAGCCAAGAAGGCGATCACACTGATGACAATGGCCACTTTTCCTATGGTATTCAAACTAGAATCCTTTTATAAATTGCGCTTAATTAACGTACATAAAATTCATTCACATTTCGAGCTATTAACGTTACTGCCACTTGATGGCTGTTACTCAAAGGGTTAACTATTATTTACCGTCGACACTGCGAATAAAGTGCTTATACAAGTCTTCTGAAGGCGCTAACATCTTGTAATTTAGCAGGTGATCTAATTCTGGGTAATTAAAACGCTTACAGCGAGATAGCTGGTTTTCTGTCATACGTTGGCAAAGAGAAACTGCCATAGAAGAGGATGGCCATATTTCGTCCATTCCCCCCGAATATAGCACAACATTTCCGCGAATATTCTCAACAGGGATTGTTGCACTTCCGCCATCATTTCTATTTTCTAAAGATTGAGAATATAGGTCTAACAAGCCTTCAACAGGTCCGGTTGGTTTGAATGCAACAAAGGGTAATTCCTTTTCGTTTTGACTCCAGCTGGAGCCAGGTACCGTCTGCCAATCAGCTAGAATACCTGCCCACACCACTGAACTGGGTGCAATGGCGATAACACGATCAAATACAGTGTCGCGAGATGCAATCAGCAACGCCAACTCGGCGCCTTTAGACCAACCAACCAGCGTGATATGTTTTTGTGCGGGGTGTTTTTGTTGAAGCCACGCGGTTGCTTTTTCGAAATAGGCGAGGGGAATTTTCTCTAATTCTTTGGGAAGTGTATCGGCTTTAAAATAAGCAACGGCTAATGTCGGGTGACCATTTTCGGCGATGACTTTGGCAAGCTTTGTAGGAATTCCGCCTTCTGAACCGCCAAGCACAATAACCGGCTGCTTGTGTGAATTAGCGGGTTGCTGATAATAGTGACCCACAATACCATCTTGCTCAACGTTAAGAACTTGAGGGGCTGCACTTAAAGTAAATACTGGTACGAACGAGAATAAAAATAGTAAAAAATGCTTCATTTTCAATTTCATATTTTGTTTTACCTTTGAGAACTCAAATGCTGAAAACACCCTAGAACCTTAAGCATTTTATAGAAGAATTAAAGGGTTATAATAAAGTAAATCAGCAGGGCCTTTTAATAAAAAGTTTTAGGAAATGTTTCTGGCAAACCCCTGATTCGTACTTTTTATATGCAACATATTTAGTGAGTGCTGGCGTTACTCTGAGCCAAATATGCCACGAAAAAGGGCGGTAAATACACCTGACATACTGTCTTCTATGGCATCGGTTTCGGGTGAATTCTTTTTAGCGTGTATTACGTTTGATTCTTCTTGCTCTCTTTTTTCTGCGCTAGAAGATGCCCCGTCAAGAAAATCACTCACCGTTTTTTTAGAAGTGGATGCGCACCCTGACGAAATGGCTGACGCTATCAAAACGGCGATTAATTTAGTTTTCATTTAATTCCCTTATCTTGTAAGTATAAAGCGGTAAAAGAGGAGCGCGATAATACGAATCAGCGCCCGTATTTGCAATTTACTTCAATTCCTAAATTAAGGCCTACCTTGAAAAGAGGCCGTTATCGCAGATAAACCTATTGTCATGCAACCACGCCAAAGATTCGACCTACAACTGCTGTTAATACCATCGCAAGCGCCCCCCAGAAAGTCACTCTGATTGCACCTACTGTAATAGATGCTCCGCCAACACGTGCGGCAGTAGCGCCCAGTGCAGCAAGGAATAGTAAAGATAAAGCTGCGACAGCAGGTATAAGTTGCTCACCATGTACTAACCAGGCAACTGCTAAAGGAAGTGCAGCACCTACAGTGAAAGCAGCCGCCGAAGAGAATGCCGCTTGAATGGGCTGAGCATTAACGCTTTGTGAAATTCCGATATCATCTCTGGCATGAGCGCCAAGAGCATCGTAAGACATCAGTTCCTCAGCAACTTGTTCAGCTAGAGTTGGTTTAAGGCCTCTTCTTTCATATATCTTTGCGAGTTCTTCTTTTTCAGACTCGAAATTCTGTTCCAGCGATTTTTTTTCAATGGCGAGGTCGGCGTTTTCAGTATCTAACTGAGAACTAACCGAAACATATTCACCAGCAGCCATAGACATAGCCCCAGCCACTAAACCTGCAGCTCCAGCGAGAAGAATACCATCGTGGGAAGTGCTAGCAGCTGCAACGCCAATAATAAGGCTTGCAGTAGATACAATTCCGTCATTTGCACCAAGTACTGCTGCACGTAACCAACCTACGCGTTGTGAGCGATGTATTTCACTATGAATCATATATTTTTCGATGAATCATTTTGCAGATAACGATTAAACAGCAGGCTAAGACATGCAGAGCATAATCGTGAAACCACATGTGTATTTGTTTCAAAGACCGAAGGAAGTGATTTTAGCGTGTTATTAAATGTCATCCAGAACGGCCCGCCATGATTGAACGCCATCATAAAAGTTATATAAGTTGATATCACAAATATACATGGCTATAAAACCAACCACCATTATTGTTTTGGTCCGGCCACCTTTATATTAGGGGCTGGTTGACCATCGTTCTATAAAATTCATGAGCTCTGAAAATACCAATTTAGCTTTTTGTGGTGCGGAATCTGAAAAACTATGAGTAGCTCCATCAATTTACTTTGAAGCATGACCATACACTATCAAGTGGTTAATGATTGCATGAGATTCGGAGTTTCCCATAAGCTCATTGGTTAGTTCGTTTCCACCCCAGTCTTCGGTCATGAAATGGTCATGAGCTTGTCCAGACTTTTCTGCTTCTTTAGCAATTGCCACTAACCTATTTGCAAGCCAGCGTAACTGTTCTGGAGAACCGTGGATATATATCTGTTCAGCATCCTTATCTTTCTCAACTGATAGCATGAGATTCCTATTGGCTTAAACTACTTACCATAAAAAAATGACCACAATTTTGATCTAGCTTGGTGATATTGATGCCAGCTTTTGGGTTTTACTTTACAAAGAACAACACCAACAATAAGTAAAATAATGGGAGCGAGCAAATACGTGCCTTTAGCTTCCCGATCATTTCTTTCCATACCATTAACGATGACCGTAGCTTCTGGGTCAAAAATCAATTCCACTGCCGCATAGCCGAAAATTAGGCTGCCACCGATAAATAGTAAACCCACTAGTCGAGTCAAAAATATAAACACTCTTAAAGGAAATTGCATTCGAATTTTTCCGTTCACATAAGGTCCGCATAGCGAGCAAAAATACGTAGGCGACAATACCAAGCAAAGCACAGGAGCCTTGTGTATTTGTCCCAGACAGCCTGCGAGCGCGTTAATGCGATTTTTAGGAAACGCTTAGTTGCGCTTCTAAATTGTTTACCAGGGAACTTAAGGGTAAGTCAAAACCAGTTAAGCCTTTACCACTTAAATTTAAATTCACCAGTCTGCCTTTCTCGTGAAGAATAGGAATCATATGTTCTTTAAAGTCACTCCAAACCATTCCCCTTGGTTTAATTTCACTCAGCAATTCTGGAGCTAACTTCTTAAGCCTTAAAATTCTAGATTTTGAAGACCATACCGGGAAAGAGACTTTATTGTCTGATACTTCAAACTCAAGTGTTGTGCCTTCTGGAAACTCTCCAAACCACAATACCTGTTTTTCAATAACCTCTTTATAAAACTTATCTATTTGAGAACCGGAACTCAACTTTCCTAGTCTCCTAACTTAACACTAAGGGGCACTGGCTGTAGTGCATAATAGCGAAGCCGCCAGCGTGTATGCGTACTTTAATTATGTTCTGATTATTCCTGTCTGCGGAAGGGGGCTCTGAGAAAAGAGTTTTTACCGAATTTACCCGCATACCAAAAGGCCCATGAGAGCATTGATATTAAAATAGCTTTAGAACAACCTACTAATACAGTAAAGATATTAGGTAAAGCAACTAAGCTAGAGACAAATAGTGCGATTGCGAAAAAGCCACAGCTAACAGCTCCGAGCATTGCACATACTTTGATAAATGGATGAAAATCTTTGCTTTTTTTATTCATTAAAATTCCTTTTTTAATACCTTAGATGCACCTAACAATAAGCTAACGGGCGCAGGCACTTAGGACATAATGGCTAGTCCGCCCTGCGTGTCTGCGTCCCAGCGAACGTGCTAAAATATTTCGTTAGGAGGCGTTGCTTGATACCTCCATGTTTTTGTATCCGATCTTGGTTGCAACAAGTATAACGATTATAGTAATTAAAGCGTCATAGATTGATATAGAGGAAATATAGTCTTTTCCAACAAGCAACGTAATTACCGTAGTTGATACTAACACGTTGAAAAAATAAACGACGAAGGCGTGAATATACGGATTTTTAATTACACCTGTAGCAAACCACCAGAAAACCACGAATGTTAACGCGCAACCTGCAATATATGATGTAGTAAGAAATGTTATATCAGTAATAGCGATATTGGAACGACCAAATATTAAAACCAAAATTGCGACACTGAATGCGGGCAAAATAATAGATAAAGGGATAAATACAAACATCCTTTTATACTGCAACATTCCCTTGTCTCCCAGTGAGCCTTGGCACACGACTTTATTTTTTGTTATGTTTGCCTGCTGAGTTTTAAAAAAGCTAACTAAATATAATCGCCGATTTGCAACTCTACACAAAAAGCAAAAACAGCAACAATAGCAAAATAGGGAAGAAGATAAGACCTTTTACGATTTCACTGTTTCTGCGCTTTTTCCAAAAACGTTTTTGTTCATCTTTTTCCTTCACGGACAGCCAATGTTTGCAATGAGGGCACTGATTGCCGAGGTACATTAAGAGCTTGCACTGTGGGCATTTAGCCGACGGAGCTACAGAGCCGTTACCCCAAATTGTTGGCTTTTTAAAACTCATAACTCACCGAAGAATATAACGCCGCGTTAAGTAGTGAGCGACACCTACGTCTAACCTAAACCATTACACCGTAAACACAAAACTCAATTTGAACCAAGAATGCCATGCGAATCTGCCTTAAACGCTTTGCTATGCGTTCATTCTATGTGCAGGGCTGATTCTGGACATGATAACCATATCTATATACCGTCCACTTTTGAATGTACTCAAACGCTTAATGCCCTCAGTTTCAAAGCCTACCTTTTCATACAGAGCTTTGGCTGAAAGATTATCAGCATGAACCTCTAATTCAACCCGAACTAAATTAAGCCAATTATCAGATTGATTGATTGCTTCATGCATCAAGGCTTTTCCGACACCTTGTCCGTGACTTTCAGGGTGAACAGCGATAGCAATAGAAGCAGTATGCTTATCTCGAACTTTATCCGTTAGGAATAGCGTCACGTGTCCAACCACCTTACCATCAACTTCTGCGACTAACGTGTATTGATTTGATGCTGAAAAGAGATTTGAAACTTGCGAAGAGCTCAAAAAAGGAAGTTGTGATGTATTTGCCATTACTTCCGTAAAGCTATAAATATTATGAAGATCTTTATGATCAAATTCTTCTAAGTGTCTAATTTTCAAGTTACATCCTTACTGTAAGATCTGCCGAGCGCATAAACACCCCAAGAAGGGGCAATTGCACGTGGGTTATAATACGGAACGAAGTGACGGGAGCCCACGTGTTATTATCCCGCTTACTTGATACTAAGCCTATTGCTAAAGTTGATACGACCCATTAATGCATAGAATGCCAAGAGTTAACAACGTTGCCGGTGCTAAAATTACATAGAACCAGTGTTTTATTAACACCTTATTACCCACGATTGATAGCTGTAATTTGTCATTTACATCAAAGAGCATTGTAAGAATGCTGGTATCGCAAACATAACTAGTTGGTCCAGAAGCCGGATGCTCGAAGCTGAGCTTCAAAACCTTCGCTCTACTTGAGCGTGTTTCGGTACTAGCGTTACGGAAGATTTTGTCTACAACAACCGCATTTACTGTTTTCGCCCGATATATAAATAGAATCCTATGTAACAGCAAAATAGCTGAACCAACTAATAAGGATATTCCGATAGTTAAGCAATAAATTTTCATAATCTAATCATGAACATAATGTGTTTGTTATACCTACTATATCAATTCGCCTAACCATGGGAACGCGCACCAACCAAGCCAGCAAAAAAACAATATCCTAAATACCAAAGAGTTGTTCAAACTAGGTTTTCGGTTATTAGCAATATAGGCTGCAATAAGTGAAACGATGTAAATGCCGTTAAATAAATACATAAACAGGGTGTGCTTTAAACCCTGATATTGAATACCGTAATCGTAAGAAACAAACAAAAATATTAGTGATAACAAAACCAGTAAAACGCTAATACCAGTAAATAAACGACTGATTTTGAAATTTTCATGTGCTGTTGAGCGTGTACTGAGCAAGAAAAGAAGCGCGTTGGGCAAAGAGGCTAATAACAACATTAATGGACCTGGTAAGGCTAGAGCATAAAGCATGAATACCGGAATAACTACGGTAAATGAATAAGGAGAGTAAATTTTGGGATATCCAGCAGTCATAGTAAGTGCACCAGTGGAAAGAACCAAAAGAAATCCCAGATAGATTTTTATTTTAATACTCATGCGATCCTAAGTGGGTATAAGGTCCGTTCTTGATGCGTTTGTTATATTTCTATTTCACCACTTTCGGCGGTAAATAAATAGTAAATTCATTAATCGGTTCAATCAGCACACTATGAGGGGTTTGTTGTTCCTCTTGAGTAACCAAACCTAAACGAGATAGTAAACCAAAGCTAGCAGACTTTAGGTTTGCAGAAGATACTTCTAATTGCTTATGCCACACCCTATACGTACCTAATTTACCATCACGACGATGATAAAAACCAGCTAGAGGATGTGTTATGTATACCAAACCTGTTTCTGTATCAGGGAATCCTGACAATTCAATTTTGGAGTCTTTGGTTTGTGTTAATTCAACATTAGCTGGAGCCCAAGTGGCTTCTGTCGTCATTTTGTATTTACGGTATATTTGTTGAGATTCATCATATTCACATTCAAATTTAACTTCGCCACTATACCAAGGTAAGTTCCAACAAAGTCTTGGTACTGCAAGAGTCCATGAATCTAAAGTCGTACCAAGAAACCAAACGCATCGCTCATTTGTTTCTTGATCGATAATATAGATTCGGTAGTTTGTTTGTCCCATTTTGAACTTAGGAAATGGTATAACAACAGATGTAAAATCTACATCGATAAAAGGAACTACGGAAATTAAAGCTTTTTCTTCACCATTAATTAGTAAAGTATCTAGTTTAAAACGTTCGGGAAAAAGCCCATCAAACCTTGAAGGATCGACTGCATATGTGATGATCGCAAAATGTTGTAATTTACAGAGAACGTCAATCCCTTTGGGAGAAGGTCTTGGGTGAAGAAAGTCGTTTAATTTTAATGAATCCAACGCCGAGCCATCCTAGAAATTGGTCTTACCCACTAAAAGCGGACAAAAATTGTGGACTAAAATGTTGAGGAACGAAACATAGCCCGCTGTTTTGGTTCTGACTTAATGCGCTTGTTATACGTTTTTATACAAATCATGTAAGTATTCTTTTTCTGGGTCATTTAGCAAAGTATTACCGTGAGTTAACTTCAAGTTATTAGTGCTACCTGATTCAGAAATAGATCGTACGCCATCTAATACACACAAAAAACCAAAGGCAGATTCATTTACAGCGTCAGATATAATACTTTTTACCATATCCTTATCAGAGTCATTTAATGAATTAAACCAAGCCGATTGTTTAACCAAGTTTTCATCAGCTTTTCTACCTGGAGGTGATTTCAAATTATTTATTGTATCTTCAATAGCAGATGTCGATACAACATCTTCGATTACGGTAATAAATTCAGAGTTATTCACCAAGCCTCCTGTAACGTATAACTTTCCAATAACGGGCGCGGACATGTGGGGCATAATGGCGAAGCCGCCCCGCGTGTATGCGTCCCAGGAGACGTAGTGAGTGACTTAATTTGGTTGTTAGGTGCGCTACTAAACTGTTTCATATAGTTTTTGCTCCACTTGATGGTAAGCATTAATTTGAGATACTACGCTGCTTACCTCATCAAATGAGAATTTTGAACCGAAGTACAATATATATTTCTGATTTTCATCATCCATAACCCTGAACTCACAATCAACATCAAATTTTTCAATTAGCACATCATCTATGTAATCAATATGTTCGTAATCTAAAAGCTTAATTGCAGCGCCATACTGAGTATCTTGAAACACTGTTATTTCTCAAAGTAGATACTGAAATTGATTTAACACTCTAGCTACCTAACGGCCCGCATAACGGGCAAAAATACGTAGGCTATAATACCGAGCGAAGCGAGTGTTAATGCGTTTGTTATACGCAATTTGCTACATTTGTAGCGCATTGCTACAATGTGGTGGTGAACTATTAGGAGATATGTTATGGCAACAGCAAGCGTAAGACTAGACCAAAATTTAGTTGAGAAAGCGGCTATTATGGGCAAAGCACTAAACCGAACTATGCCAAAACAAATTGAGCATTGGGCAAAGATAGGCGAAATGATGGAAGATAATCCCGAATTACCATATGAATTCGTGAAACAGGCAATTATTTCCAAAGCTGAAAAAGAGGTAGGAAAATTGGAGCCTTACGATTTTGGCTAAGATTACCAGTGTTTTACAGACAGCTAATTTTAAGAGAGCAGTAAAAAAGTTACATCAGAATCAGAAAAAAGACTTGGATAAAGCTGTAAAGGAGTTGATGGATGATCCTCTTTTAGGAGAGCAGAAAAAAGGCGACCTAGCTTTTCTTCGCGTATACAAGTTCAAGATGGTTAAGCAGTTAACTTTACTCGGTTACAGCTACGAGGATGGCACAGTAATACTTGAATTGATAGCACTTGGCTCTCATGAGAACTTTTACCGCGATGTTAAAAAGTTATTCTGACCAATTGCGTATAACTTTTAAATAGGGGGCGCAGACATGTGGGGCATAATGGCGTAGCCGCCCCGCGTGTATGCGTCCCAGGAGCGAACGCAGTGAGTATGTTGA
>Ga0115012_10000444_pt1 | contig 23390 bp, 30 predicted proteins | sample TroAtlMetagenome_FD_88706 | JGI IMG/M metagenome (GOLD analysis project Ga0115012, IMG submission 88706) | Marine eukaryotic phytoplankton communities from Atlantic Ocean - Tropical Atlantic ANT10 Metagenome | ecosystem: Environmental > Aquatic > Marine > Oceanic | place: Tropical Atlantic...
CTGCTGCTGCGGGAGCTTCCTCTGCTGCTGCGGGAGCTTCCTCTGCTACTGCGGGAGCTTCCTCTGCTGCTGCGGGAGCTTCCTCTGCTGCTGCGGGAGCTTCCTCTGCTGCTGCGGGAGCTTCTGCTGCTGCAGGAGCTTCCTCTGCTGCTGCGGGAGCTTCCTCTGCTGCGGGAGCTTGGCTCTCAGGAGAAACTTCCTCCGGAGCAGGATCGTCCTGATCGGAGGGTGGATTGTCGTTACTTGTAACCATGATTTAGAGAACGTTAAAATTTCAAACCACCCTCTCGAGCCGCTTCCGCCAAGGCTTTGATTTTTCCATGGTAGAGGTGACCACCACGATCGAACACCACACTCCCAACGCTCGCGCCACCTGCACGACTCGCGATCAAAGCACCAACTTTTTCTGCTGTAGCAACATTGGATCCGGAGGCTTCTACCTCCTTGTCGAGGCTGGAGGCGGCACAGAGCGTGCGTCCAGCTTCATCATCGATGATCTGCGCATAAATATTTTTATTGGAGTAATGCACGGCGAGGCGTGGACGCTCTGCAGTTCCAGCCATCTTTTTACGAATACGGCGGTGGATCTTCCGGCGAGACTCTTTTCGATTCAGAATGCTCATGGTCTTTTTAATAGTGGTTTCTACTTCTGAACACTCTTACCTGCCTTCCGGCGTACGTATTCACCAACATAACGAACCCCTTTGCCTTTGTAGGGCTCCGGTGGGTAATAGTTCCGGACCTCGGCTGCAAACTGGCCAACGACCTGCTTGTTCACCCCTTCCACCTTAATCTTTGTGTTTTCCGTGACGGTCACAGTGACTTCGCTGGGGATGGGGTGCAGGATGGGATGAGACTTCCCGAGACTGAGGTCGAGCTTATCGCCCTTAACTGCCGCTCGAAAACCAACACCTTGGATCTCCAGCTCCTTCGCGAAACCATTCGTAACGCCCTCCACCATGTTGTTAATCAGGCTTCGTGCGGTTCCGTGAAGCGCCCGCAGCTGTCGTTGATTGTTTTCACGCCTTACTTCAACTGCGCTTTCCTCCTGATCAATCGAGATCCCCTGAGGCAACTGCCATTGCAATTTACCCTTTGGGCCTTCGACCGTGACTTCGCCCTCCGAACCGACATTGATCGAGACCTTGTCGGGGAGAGATATAACTTTCTGGCCAACTCGTGACATTGTTCTGTTGTAGATTGAGTTTACCAAACAAAGGCCAGCAGTTCGCCACCTACTTTCTGACGCCTTGCCTGCGCCCCAGTCATGATCCCCTTTGATGTGGAAACAATAGAAATACCAAGACCGTTAAGGACCCTCGGTATCTCTTGGGATCCCGTGTAGTGCCTGCGCCCTGGCTTGGACACTTTTTTGAGGTCAGTGAGCGCTGGAGTGCCATCCACAAATTTAGTCTTCACTTGTAGCTGGGGGAACTTACCGGAGGTATCGACCTCGTAGTTCCAAATATATCCTTCTTCCTTCAGGATACGGGCGATCTCCGCCTTGACCTTTGAGAAGGGTGCTAAAAATTGATCATTCCCGGCCCGCGATGCATTCTTGAAGCGGGTCAGAAAATCAGAAATGGGATCTGAAAGAACAGCCATGGTTAATTCTGGTTCGTCGTTTGGTGGTGTTTCAGGCAGCTGCCTCTGATTTCTCTGGATTTTCCTGCTCCTGAGGCTTCCGGAAAGGAAAGCCGAGAGCATCCAACAGGGCTTTCCCGTGCTCGTTCGTAGTTGCAGAGGTTACGAGAATAATATCGAACCCCAGGTTTCGCTTGATTTTATCCAGCTCGACTTCGGGGAAGATCGATTGATCGGTTATGCCCACTGCATAGTTGCCCTGCCCATCAAAGCTCTTGGGCGACAACCCTCGAAAGTCCCGTATGTTTGGAGCAGTAATATTGATAAATCGATCCAGGAACTCCCACATATGATTTCCTCGCAGGGTGACACGTGCTCCGACTGCCTCTCCGGCACGGACCTTGAAGTTCGCGACACTTTTGCGCGCGTAGACCACGCTTGGCTTCTGCCCGGTGATACGCGAAATCTCTTCCACTGCATCTTCCGTTGCGTTTTTCCTCTCCGCCTGCGCGTAACCAACGTGAGTGGTAACAACGATCTTGGAGAGTTTGGGAACCTGATTCACATTGCTCAGGCCGAGTTGTTCCTGTAGTGCGGGAACAACCGTTTGCTTGTAATGTTTCTGAAGTGTTGGGGTCATGATTGCGGGTCAGCTTTGGTTTTTGCTTAAGCGCGTTGGCAACGAATGCCTTATCGAGCCTTCACGAGGCTGATTTTATCTTTTTAACGTTCGAAATATGAATGGGCCCGTCTTTATCGACGATTCCGCCATCGGGATTGTCCTCGGAGCGGCGAACTGATTTCTTCATCACACGGACGCCTTCTACGACGACCTGCTCCTTCTCGGCGTGGACCTCGAGGACTGTTCCTTGTTTACCCTTGTGGTTACCTGCGATGACTTGAACCTCATCACCAGGATTTACATGTGTCTTTTTGCGGGACATGAGCTCAGCTTGTGTCGTTTGGTTGGTTAAAGGATTCAGAGCACCTCGGGCGCAAGCGAGACGATCTTCATGAAGTTCTTTTCTCGAAGTTCACGTGCCACCGGGCCAAAGATCCTGGTACCCCGGGGATTTCCGTCCTTATCGATAATCACGATCGCATTTCCGTCAAAACGCAGAATAGATCCATCACTTCGTCTGATTGGAGCCGCCGTCCGGACTACCACAGCTTTCACTACCGATCCTTTCTTGATGGCAGCCGTGGGTATGGCCTCCCTGACGTGAGCGGTGATTATATCACCCACGTCAGCGCTTTTATTTCCACCTTTGCCGATCACTCCAATCATCTTGGCTGTGCGGGCCCCTGTGTTATCAGCGACCTCAACTTTGGATTCCATCTGGATCATGGCTTTGCGTATGTAAATGGTTTAGATCTTGAGTGTTAGTGGCTGAGAACCTCTGTGAGGCGCCACCGCTTGGTCTTTGAAATCGGACGCATCTCCTCGATTCGAACCCGATCTCCCACGGAGGCCTCCCCCTTTTCATCGTGGGCATAGAACTTTTTCGTCCTCTTGATGATTTTCTTGAACTTTGAGTGCGGCACGCGGGCAATGAATTCGACCACAATGGTCTTGTCCATTCCGGTGGAGACTACGTTGCCGACTCGCTGCTTCCGCAGACCTTGCTTCTTTTCTGTATCAGACATTGATTGAGAGGTTGTTGTTGCTGGAAACCTTACTCAGCAGGTGCCCCTTGATTGCGACGCTCACTTAACGTGGTCATCACGCGGGCAGCCTCCCGGCGAACCAGTCGAAGACGCGCACTATTTTCCAATTGTCCGGTTGACTGCTGCAGCCGGAGGTTAAGTCTTTCCTGCTTTAGGTCACGAAGGCGGACCTGCAGTTCCTCCGTACTCAGTTCGCGGATTTCGCTGATCTTGATCTGGGGCATCGTTCTAGCTTTGATTAAGGGGTATAAAACTGCGTTTAAGCGGAGTGGTGAGACCGGGAAACAAACCTGGTGCGGATTCCAAGCTTGTAGGAGGCCAAGCGCATCGCTTCCCGAGCAGACGCCTCCGGCACACCGGCGATTTCAAAAATCATGGTTCCAGGGCGAATCACAGCAACCCAACCCTCGACTGGGCCCTTACCCTTACCCATTCTCGTCTCAGGGGGGCGAGCGGTGACTGGCTTGTGGGGGAAAACACGAATCCACACCTTTCCTTTTCGCTTAAGGTAACGGTTAATCGCGACTCGGCAGGCCTCAATCTGGCGGCTGGTCATCCAGCCTCGATCAAGAGCTTGCAATCCAAAATCTCCGAAGCTTACGTCGACCCCACGACTGGCGTTGCCGCCGCGGTTTCCTCGCTGTGACTTACGGAATTTAACGCGTTTGGGTATTTGTGCCATCGTTCTTCTTTCTATGATTTAGCTTGGCTTTCCACCAGGACCACCAGGACCACCAGGACCACGTCCGCCAGGACCACCAGGACCACGTCCGCCAGGACCACCAGGACCACGTCCGCCAGGACCACCAGGGCCACGTCCGCCAGGACCACCAGGGCCACGTCCGCCGGGACCGCCGGGTCCGCGTCCGCCACGACGGTCGTCACGCCGCTGGGGGCGACCACCGCGTCCTCCCTCTTTCTCCTCTTTCTCATTACGGTTCACCCAGCATTTCACTCCGATGATACCATAAACAGTCTGGGCTTCAGCGAATCCGTAATCGATCGGCACTCGCAATGTCTGCAAAGGCACTTTCCCCTCCCGATACCACTCCGCACGTGCAATATCCGATCCTCCAAGACGCCCGGCACATCGGATTCGTATTCCCTCGGCACCAAAGTCCATGGCCGTTTGCAGGGCTCTTTTCATGGCCCTTCGAAAACTGATCCGCCGCTCTAATTGGACCGCAACATTCTCTGCTACCAACTGAGCATCTAGTTCGGGACTACGCACTTCCACGATATCGATCTTTACCTGCGAGTCAGCGCAGATCTTCGAGATATCGTTCGTCATGCGCTCAATCTCAGAGCCTTTCCTTCCAATTACCAAGCCGGGCCGGGATGTGTGTAATGTGACGCGGACACTGTTCCACGCTCGCTCAATAACCACCTTGGAAAGGGCAGCAAATTGCAGGCGGCCACTCAGATACTTCCGCACACTAAGATCCTCATGAAGTTTCTCACGATAATCATCGCCTTCAGCATACCATTTGGAGCGCCAATCACGATTGACCACGAGTCGGAATCCGACGGGATTTACTTTTTGTCCCATAATGTTTTTTGGTGGGGAAAGTTTCTTAGTCCTTTTGTTCTTCTTCCTCCGATTCCTCTTCGGGAGTCGGGGGTTCTTCGGTGACTTGCTCGGCACCAGTTTCCTCGTCTGGAGAATGGTCCGAAGCTTCCTTTACGGGATCCGCGTCTACCTGATCTTCGGCGACGAGCTCAGACTCCGCACTGTCTGTTACGCTCTCATCTGAAGCGGCTTCCTCCTTGACCTTCTCCGCCTTCGCTGCCGGCTTTTTCCTATTACCCTGCTCGCGCTTTGAAGGGGCCTTCTCTTCGGCTCCCTCATCGGTCAGAATAATGTAAATATGACTCGTCCTTTTCTTGATCGCACTGGCTGAACCACGAGCCCGGGGCTTGAAGCGACGGAATGAGGGACCGTCTGATATATTGGCCTCCTTGACGAGGAGGCTATCCGCCGCCAGATCATGGTTATTTTCGGCATTGGCGACCGCGCTTTTGAGTGTTTTCCCAATCAAGAATGCCGCTTTCTTCGGCGTAAAGTTGAGGGTGTCAATAGCGTCGGAAACAGGGAGCCCCTGGATCTCACGGGCCACATCCCGCGCTTTCTTGGGCGAGATCCGTGCGTATTTGTAAATAGAACGTACTTCCATGATTATAGGGCGAGCTTAATTCTTCTTGAGCGAAGCGGTGTCATTGAACCGCACTGGATTGTTATCGTTTTGGAGTTTCTGGACAAACACCCCACAAATGTCAGGGCGAACGTCTGCAACCATGGCCTCAGCCACCATCACGTCCCCACGCATGATATTGAAAACCATGCCTATCCGGGCATCTTCCTTCGCACCCACATTGAGGACCACCAACCCACTCTTTTCATCTATACTTTTTACCTGCGCATATTGCAGGTTGCCTTTCTCCACATTCTTTTCGGGCATATTCCTCAGACCCAACTCCACTTCAAGGGCTCGCAAATACGCCTCCAGCTGGGATCTCGCTTCCGGATCCGCCGTAATGGCTGTTTTGATGTAGGCCTGAGCAGCTGAACTGAGTCGGATTGCAGCCTCTTCCATTCTTCGTAGGCGCCGGTCCAGAACTGTTACATTCTGCCACGCCTCTACAGTTCTTTCATCTCCACCGCTGATGAGATCCTTCCCCAGCGCCTGCAGTCTGATTCTTATCCTCACCAACGCCTCAGCCGATTCCTTTTCCCTTCGGTTTGCCTCGACAAGACTTTCCTGCAAACTCCCAACTTGCAGCCGCAACTGCGCATTTTCCTTTCTGAGCTGTTTTGACTCGTCAACCTCCTCAGCACCACACCACGGCATCAACCCTGCCACCATGAGGGTGGAGAGTGTCAACTTTATGGGTATAGTAACCATTGGAACAGTTTGTGGCGCAGTAGAAACCGGGAAAATTACTTCTTACCCATGCCTCCGTGGGCTTTGAAAATTCTGGTTGGCGCAAACTCTCCCAACTTGTGACCCACCATATTCTCAGAAACATATACGTTCGTGAAACCCTTTCCGCTGTGCACCATAAAGGTAAGCCCAACGAAATCTGGTGTAATCATGGAGCGCCGGCTCCAAGTCTTTATCGGCTTCTTGTCACCCTTCTCGACCGCGACGTCGATCTTGGCTAGTAGCTTCTGGTCTACAAAAGGACCTTTCTTTAGAGAACGTGGCATAATTTCAGGTTGTTAACGCTTCTTGGCATTGCGGCGCTCGACTATGAACTTGTTGCTGCCTTTGTATTTGGACCGGGTTCGTTGGCCCTTGGTGTGGCCCCATGGAGATTTGAGGTGTTGTCTTCCTCCACCAGACTTGGACTTACCCTCACCACCACCATTGGGGTGATCCACCGGGTTCATACACATCCCGCGAACTGTCGGCCGGACTCCTTTCCAGCGAGTTCTTCCAGCCTTTCCTGAGACCTCGTTCATGTGGTCCCGATTCCCGACCTGACCGATTGTGCAATAACAGTTCTCATGAAAGCGCCGAATTTCCCCAGACGGCATCTTGACCAAGGCGTAACCGCCTTCACGGTTTGAAACCACTGCCTGCTGACCAGCCGATCTCGCCACTTTTCCTCCTCCGCCTGGACGCAGCTCGATATTGTGGACTGCCGTTCCCAGAGGCACACTCCTGAGTGGCAATGCATTACCGGCCGTAGGCGGCGCATTCTCTCCCGCTTGAACGGTTGCTCCTACCTGAAGGCCAGACGGGCAGAGAATGTAAGATTTCTCTCCATCGGAATACTGAATCAACGCAATTCGGCAAGTTCGATTAGGATCATATTCCACTGCCGTGACACGGGCTTCGACCTCACGCTTGCGTCTCCTGAAGTCGACCAAGCGATACTTGCGTTTATGTCCCCCGCCAATATGACGACAGGTAATCTTGCCCTGATTGTTCCGACCCCCGCTCCTCGGAAGCGGCTCGGTCAGTTCCTTTTCGGGCTTCTTCTTGGTGATTTCCTCGTAACTTGGCCACACCTTGTAGCGGTTAGAGGGCGTCACTGGCTTGAAGCTTTTAAGTGGCATGACTGCTAGTTTTGTTAAATCGCTGTATTATGAACTGAGTGACGTAGAGCCCTAGATGAGGTCAATTGAATCCCCATCTTTCAGCCGTACCATTGCCTTCTTCCAGGCCGCGGTCTTTCCTTCATCGGCCCGTCTGACTCGCTTGGACTTCCCGCTGTAGTTGGCGGTGCGAACACTTGTGACCTTGACGCCAAAAGCCTGCTCAACCGCGCGCTTGATCTCGATCTTATTGGCACGACGATCCACCTTAAGCACATACTCGTTGTGCAGCTCCTGAAGAAGCGTGGACTTCTCAGACAGGCGGACACTGTCGATAACGGAATAAATATCTCTCATGATTCGCTTTGGTCTATTCTTTAGCTGGTCCGGGATGCCAGCACCTCGAGCGCAGGAGCAGTAAGAATGATACTATCGTGGTAAAGAAGCTCCTCTATGCTTACCTCGATAGCGGGCAGACACATCGCACCCGGGACATTCCGGTGAGCAAGGAGGGTCTTGTCATCAAATTCGGGAGCGACAACGAGAACCTTCTCGGCTTCGGTAATCTTTCCCACTTCGGCCAGGAAGGACTTGGTCTTTCCATCCGCGATCTCAAAGGAGTCCACCACTTGGATTTTGCCGTCGGCGATGCAATCTCCGAGAACGCGGCGGAAGGCCAACTTCCGAATTTTCTTGGGCACTTGCTTGGAGTAATCCCTTGGCCGAGGGCCGTGAGCTACGCCTCCACCGACATAAAGAGGAACCTTAGATGTCCGGTGACGGGCATTACCCGTCCCTTTCTGCCTGTACATCTTCTTACCGGTTCCTCTGATCTCGCCCCGCGTCTTGGTATTCGCGCTCCCGGACCGACGGTTAGCCTGATAGGCCACAATCAGGTCGTGAACCGCCTGACTGCCCTTCTCACGGTCCTCCAGCACTGTAATACTGGCGGCTTTGGCTTCTTCAAGAGTAAGTGTTGTAGCTGACATATTGCTTCCTTCCTAAATTGAGAGATTCGATTACTCCGCCGGCGAAGGCTTCTTTTTTGCGGGCCGGACAACCACATAGCTACCCTTCGAACCCGGAACTGCACCAGAAACGAGAATTACGTTATCCTCCGGGCGGACCTGTACGATTTTCAGATTCTGCGTAGTCCGGTTGCGCTGTCCATCGTGTCCAGGCATCCGCTGGTTCTTCCAGATACGGCCAGGCCATGTTCCTGCACCAACGGCTCCAGGCCGTCTGTGAGTCATGTGTCCGTGGGCGGCTGGTCCACCTCCAAAATTATAGCGCTTCACCACTCCTTGAAAGCCCTTACCCTTGGTAGTCCCAATGACGTCCACCCACTGGCCATCTTTGAAAAGTCCCGCACCTGGGTGGGACTCCGGCAACTCCTCACCCTCTTCGAGGCGAAATTCACGGATGATGCTCTTGGCCGCAACGCCATGCTTCTTCAGGTGACCCATGGCTGGCTGCTTCATTCGCTGCTCCTTCTGATCCGAATAGGCCACTTGAACGGCGCTATACCCATCTTTGGAATCAGGTGTTTTCTGCTGCACGAGCTCATTGCCTCCCACATCGATCACGGTAACCGCGACCGCACTGCCAGCCTCTTGGTCAAAGAGCCTGGTCATACCTATTTTCTTTCCAATCAGTCCTAGTGACATGGTCGTATGGAGTTAAACGTTAAATTTTTTCGGCCTCAGATCCGAATGGTAATGTCGACCCCGGCAGGGAGATTCAGTTTTTTAAGTTCGTCGACTGTCCGAGCAGTAGGGTCCATGATATCGAGAAGCCTCTTATGAGTTCGAATCTCGAACTGCTCTGCTGATTTCTTGTTCACGTGCGGAGAACGGTTCACCGAGTATTTTTCAATCCGAGTAGGCAAGGGGATTGGACCTGCGACCTTGGCGCCCGTCCGCTTGGCTGTCTCCACGATTTCTTCCGCTGACTTATCGATCGCTCGATGGTCGTAAGCTCGGAGACGAATTCTGATTTTCTGATTTTCCATGGTCGAGAGAAGAAAATGTATTACTGGGCGAATTAGGCAGCTACTGTCCCGCGTTCCTTGCAGATCGCCTCGACGATAGCCTGCGGAACCGGTTCGAAACTGGAGGGGGTCATTACAAATGAGGCTCGGCCTGACGAGATCGTCCGGACATCTGTGGAGTATCCGAACATTTCAGCGAGAGGCACCTTGGATTTGACGATGGCAACGTTTCCTTTGCTGCCCATCTCCTGAATCTGGCCGCGCCGACGGTTCAGGTCTCCCATGATATCCCCCTGATTTTCCTCAGGGGTTGTTACCTCTACGTCCATTATCGGTTCAAGAAGGATGGATCCTGCCTTTCGGAAGGCATCCTTCATTGCAAAGATTGCGGCCATCTTAAAGGCGTTCTCGTTGGAATCCACATCATGAGACGAGCCATCTGTGATATTCACATGAACGTCGACGACAGGATAGCCTGCAACAATCCCATTTGTCATTGATTCAGCAACTCCGGTAGTCACTGCGTTCATGAACTCTTTAGGGATTGCACCACCAACCACGAGACTCTTTGTCGTCAGGCCGGCACCCTTTTCGTTCGGCGACACATCGAGCACGACATGGCCATACTGACCTCGTCCCCCACTCTGCTTTTTAAGGAGTCCCTCTCCACCTGCATCGGCAGTGATCGTTTCCCTGTAAGCAATCTGAGGTTTGCCCACGTTAGCCTCCACGCTGAATTCACGGCGAAGACGGTCGATAATGACCTCCAAGTGGAGTTCACCCATCCCTGAAATAATTGTCTGTCCGGTGTCCTCGTCAGTATGAACTACGAAAGTCGGGTCTTCCTCCATCAAACGAGCCAGACCTGAGGACATCTTCTCCTGATCAGCTGTAGTTCGAGGCTCAACCGCCATTGCTATGACCGGCTCTGGGAAACTCGGAGGCTCAAGAAGAATGTCAAATTTCTGAGAGCATAGGGTGTCCCCAGTCGTCACATTTTTGATTCCCACGATTGCTGCTATGTCCCCTGCGTAGCATGTTTCAATCTCCTCATGCTTGTCCGCCTGGATCTGAATCAGCCTGCCTATTCGCTCCTTCCTTCGTGTCCGCGGGTTGTAGACCATATCACCCTTCGAAACCGTTCCCGAATAAACCCGGAAGAAGACCAATTTTCCTACATATTTATCAGCCCAGAGCTTGAAGGCCAGAGAGCAAAACTTCCCATTATCATCGGTAGCAGCTACCACCTCATCATTTTCATCTTCAGAACTCTGCCCTCTCGCAGCAGGAATCTCCAGGGGACTGGGTAAGTAATCCACTACCGCGTCCACAAGATACTGCACTCCCTTGTTCTTAAAGGCAGACCCCCCGGCAATGGGAACAACCTTGTTCGCTATGGTAGCGCGGCGCATTGCTTTTTTCAGGTCTGACACCGTGATTTCTTCCTCCAGAAGAAACTTTTCTCCCAGATGCTCATCGACATCAGCCAGCGTATTCAGAATTTCTCCGTAAGCTTCCTCGGCGTCTTGGGCCTGCTGCTCATCCAGCTCTCGGATCTCAAAAGTTGAACCAAGAGTATCATCCTCGGTGTAAACCACGGCCTTCCTGTTCAGAACATCAATCTGGCCCTTGAGATGCTCTTCCGATCCTATGGGAATAAGAATTCGCAGTGGCGTTGCCCCCAGCTTCTCTCGGACCTCTTCAACCACATTCTGGAAATTCGCCCCAACGCGGTCCATCTTATTGACAAACACGATTCGGGGCACGTTGTACTTTGAAGCCTGCCGCCAGACTGTTTCGGTCTGAGGCTGAACTCCCGCGACTCCACAGAACACAACGATCGCTCCATCGAGAACCCTGAGAGATCTTTCCACTTCCGCAGTAAAGTCGACGTGACCGGGAGTATCGATGATGTTCACCCTCTGCTTCTCCTCCTCAAACAACTTGTAAACCCCCTCGTCTTTCCTCTGCATCCACTCGCAAGTAACCGCAGCCGAAGTGATCGTGATTCCCCGTTCGCGCTCCTGCTCCATATGATCGGTCGTAGTTGCACCATCGTGCACCTCGCCAATCCGGTGAATCATGCCCGTGTAGAACAGGACCCGCTCTGTCAGCGTCGTCTTCCCAGCGTCAATATGAGCCGCAATCCCGATATTCCGTGTCCGCTCAAGCGGATACGGCCTGTCAGGGCTGTTAGGACTCTCAGACATCTGGGGAGCTGATACTGTGGCAGTGGCGAGCATTAATATTATTTACTACCAGCGGAAGTGAGCAAAGGCGCGGTTGGCCTGCGCCATCTTATGGACATCGTCGCGTTTACGGACCGCTCCGCCCGTATTGTTGGCAGCGTCCTTAATTTCATTCGCAAGGGCGACATGCATCGGCGTTCCCTTACGTCCTCGCGCAAATCCAATAATCCACCGCATCGCCAGAGCCTCTGAACGCAACGCAGCTACCTCGAGTGGAACTTGGTAAGTTGCTCCACCAACCCGGCGACTTTTCACTTCAACCCGCGGCTTTGAGTTTTCAATTGCCCGGGTCACGACTTCCAGAGGATCAACCGTGTCCGTTCCTTCGTTAGCCTTGTCGATCGCGGAATAGACAACCCTCTCGGCGAGGGCCCTCTTCCCATCCTTCATCACCTTCGAGATGAGATGTCCGATCAATTCACTATCGAACTTCGGATCTCGCCTGTCCGGCTTGTGGTAAACTCTTCGTCTTCTTGCCATGTTTCTGAGTTCCTTCCTGTTTCAGATCAGCTTACTTCTTCGGCCGCTTGGCTCCGTATTTGGATCGGCTCTGCTTTCGGTTCTCGACACCAAGTGTATCAAGGGAACCCCTTACAATATGATACCTCACACCTGGGAGGTCTTTCACCCTGCCCCCGCGGACCAGGACAATACTATGCTCCTGCAGGTTGTGCCCCTCTCCGCCGATGTAGGCGATAACCTCAAACCCGTTCGTTAAACGAACCTTCGCCACTTTCCGCAATGCAGAGTTCGGCTTCTTCGGTGTCCGGGTGTAGACCTGGAGGCAGACACCACGTCGCTGCGGGCAATTTGAGAGCGCCGGCGACTTGGACTTCCTGACTGCCTGCTTGCGCCCCTTACGGACGAGTTGGTTAATGGTCGGCATGATTCCTGCTGTTTGAGAATATCTCTATTGATCTCTGAACACTCACCGAGGCAGGGGGCAGGCCGGCGAGGATTACCCTCGCAGGAGCCTGTTATCCGGAGCTGCACCCGATAAGCTGGTAAACCGCTTTTTAAGCTGTTTTCCGCGATGTCGCACAGAATCCAGCCACGATTTTGGGGGGCGCGACTATAGGAGTCAGCCCCTTGTTGACAAGGCCTATTTCGCCTATTTTTTAAGAATTTTGTCACTGCTTCCAAAACATCCGTAATAATCTCTAATTCCCTTACATTTAGCCCTCAAATCCTTGTTTTTGTCTCATTTGGCTCCGATTCTCCGATTCCCAGAGCCTTGTTGGACTCCAAAATGGCCGGGGCCACCTCCTGACTCCCCAATTTCGACCGCAGGTCGCTGCAAACCCTGCACTGCTCTTTCCTGCCCTCCAGATCTCTTTTTGATATCGACACCGCCGGACCCAATCTGTAAGCCCCCGTCGCCTCAGAGTTTAAATGGCAGGGTAGCTCAGGGGTAGAGCAAAGGACTCATAAGCCTTGGGTCGGCGGTTCGAATCCGCCCCCTGCTACGTTTTCCGAGCGGACAGTTTCCAACCGAGTATCTGGGCGAACCCCGCCCTGCTCCCATTACAGCCCTCAAGTCGTGCCCGACGCTCGCTTCACCCTCCTTAACCGGACCACTGAGATCGGGGCCAACAGCTACCTGCTTGAAATCGGCGATACCCGCATCGTGCTGGACGCCGGAATGCACCCCAAGGAAAAGGGACAGGCTAGCATTCCTCGTTACGAGGACCTTCCCCATGATAGCCTCGATGCCATCATTGTCACTCACTCCCACCTTGATCATGTGGGCACGCTTCCGGTCCTGATGCGTGACCAACCTTCCGCACGGGTTTTTATGACGCCGGCGACATGTGCCCTTGCTGATGCACTCCTTCATAACTCTGTGAACGTGATGAAGTCTCAGCGTGCAGAACTGGGAATTGAGGACTACCCCCTCTTTACACATCGCTCAATCGACAAACTGATCCCTCGCATCGAGCCTCGTGATTATGAAAAGCCTTTTGATCTGGACTGGAACGGATCTGTGAAAGCTACCTTTTACGATGCGGGCCATATCCTCGGATCAGCAGGAGTCCTCCTGGAGGGAAACAGTAAACGATTTTTCTACAGCGGTGACATTCGGTTCGAAGACCATGCTCTTATCAAAGGCGCGCGGTTTCCGGACTTTGCGGAGAAAAAGCTCGATGCACTCATAGTCGAGACCACCAGAGGGGATTCTCCCCGACCAGCCTCCTATTGTCCGAAGAAAGAAAGAAAACGCTTCATCAATGACATTGAGCAATGCCTGAACGAGGGCGGCTCAGTCCTTGTCCCTGTTTTCGCTATCGGCAAAACTCAGGAGGTCCTCACTATGATTCATGAGGCCAAGTTAGACCACTCCCTAAGAGACGCACCGGTCTACATTGGAGGGCTAAGCACCAAGATGACTGTCGTCTATGACAAGTTCTCGGGTTCTACGCGTCGCAGCGCTCCGGATTTCAAGATCCTAAGGGATATGAATCCAATCACCGGAAACCGCCGGGGCCGCAGGCCCATACCCCTTGAACGCGGAGCGATATATGCTCTCTCAAGCGGCATGATGACGGAAAAGACGACGTCGAATGGATTCGCCCGTGGCTTTATTAATAAGCCGGGGAATATACTTCTTTTTGTTGGGTATGCCGATCCGGATAGCCCGGGAGGAAAGATTCGGGCGGCTCAAGCTGGAGATGAAATCCAACTCGACCCTGAGCTTCCGGGAGTTCCTCTGAATTGCGGGGTGAAGGTCTACGATTTCAGTGGACACGCCCCCCGGAATCACCTGCTCGACTTTATGCAAACCGCAAATGCCCAAAAGACCGTTCTCGTCCACGGGGATCCCTCAGCTCTGGAGTGGTTTGAGAAACAAGTTGAGGGTGCCGTTGTTCCGTCACCCGGAAGGCCTCTCTCACTGTAACTTATTCAGCCCTTCTTCAAGCGGTCTACCTCATCGCGCAAGACCTTCAAAGTTCGGCGCATTTCCCTGAGCTTGGTGAGGTCACGCCACTGACGAACCTCTTCCTTGAATGGCTTTGCGGGGGTTCCCATGTAAACGCCGGGGTCATCAATACTCTGCATAGCACCAGACTTCCCTCCCAACTGCACTCCATCTGCAATTTCAATATGGCCATTGATACCAACCTGGGCAGCAAGCGTAACGTTTTCTCCAAGCTTCGAGCTACCCGCCACACCTGAGAGCGCGACAATTATACAATTTTTGCCAATTTCGACATTATGCCCAACTTGGACGAGGTTATCAATTTTAGTCCCCTCACCAACCACCGTTCGACCAAAGCGAGCTCTGTCGACACATGCGTTAGCACCGACTTCTACATCGCTCTCTAAAACAACGATCCCGAGCTGAGGCACCTTGTGGTGTCTACCGTTGACAAACTCATATCCGAAACCGTCAGACCCTATTACTGCTCCCGGTTGCAGGATCACGCGATCTCCCAGAATGCACCCTTCCCGCACGCTGACATTCTGATGAATGATACAATCCTCGCCTATCAAGACGTCTCGGCCAATCACAGCCCCGGAGCGTATTTCTGAACCCCGCCCAATCGTGGCTCCATCTTCGATGACGGCTCCAGCGTGCACCGCAGCTTCAGAACTTACCTCTGCGCACTCCGAGACATGAGCTCCCTTTCGAACTCCTGACGCAAATCCCCGGTTACGCTCCTCAACTTTTTCCGAAAGGGCAGCAAGAGCGTGAGAGGGATTGTCAACTTGAATGAGAGCCACCCCAGCCGGACCTGACTGAATGTCCGGCGTTACCAGCACCGCTCCTGCCCGGGTTGTGTCAAACTGGGACCTATACTTTGGATTCGAAAAAAAGCTTAGGTCATGCTCCTCCGCCTCGTTAAGGGTCCGCACTCCGCTCAGGACCCGATCCTGTTGCCCCGCAACGAGTGCCCCTCCGACCAGCTCGACCACTTCCGCGATCCGAAATTCCACGATCAGAAGGTGTTATAACCAGAAGCCCTAATCGGGCTCCCTATTCTCCACTCGCAGGAGGCGCAGCTGGCGCATCCTTGTTCAGAAGCACAAGCAGACCGGCGGTGATGTCCGTGGCGTCCTTGGTGTAAAGCAGGAAAGGAACCTGCGAAGTACTCATACCAGATTTATCGAACACATAATCGTAATCATCAGCCTTGGCGCGGTCCTCCACGAGCTTCTGTATTTCCTCAAGGATTCCCCGCATCTTTTGAACCATCTTTTCGTTCAGCGCGGTGTTTCGACGCTGAAGGAATTCACGGCGCTCACGATCAAGCGCAACACCCTCCTGAGTTTTCATCTGGAACCCCTTGAAAAGCTCCTGCTTTCTCTTGTCGCTCAGGGAAGGGTCATCCAGCTGCTTACGAAGGCCTTGCAACTCATCTTCGAGCGCACGAATGGTTTCGAGACGCTCGTTGTTATTCTGCTGAATCTTCGCCCGCTCGACATTGACCTCCTTCTGGGCCGCGTTTGTACGATGATACTGCTTGAAAAGCGTCTGCATATCTACCGTGGCTATCTTCAGCTTATCCTGCGCAGTAGCGGACAAGGAGAAGAGCAGAAGAGTAATTGCGGCAGGAAGGAGTTGGCTGAAATTCATGTGCTTGGCGTTTCGGAGTCGCGGCAGTCTGGAGAAAAAACCTCGAGCCGTCAAACCCCAAGCCCTTACCTCTGGACTCCCTGCGGAGCTGATTCTGCAAGTTTCTTTATGATTCTCGGTGTGATGTCATGAGCGTCCCTGGCGAAAAGCAAAAATGGCACCTGTGAACTACCAGTTCCCTCAATGTCAAAGACAAGATCAAAGCCCATACGCTCAGCCTCTAACCTGACGAGACCACGAATCTCCTCCAGAAGAACCTCCATTCGCGCCACCATTCGCCGATTTATATCAGCATGGCTGGCCTTCAAAGCTTCGGCTCTTTGCCTCTTCCACCGCTCTCGCTCATGAAATCGAACCCCTTTTTCTCTCTCCAGGTCCTGACGCCGAACATCTGAATCATTCAATCCCTGAAGTGAACACTCCAGTTCCCGAAGAACCTGATCCATCGCCCGCAGCTTAACCGCTTGCTGATTCTGCTCTTTCTGAACCCGCGCCCGCTCAATATTAATTTCCCCTTCAGCGTGCGCAACCTTGTGGTAGGAGCGAAAAATCTCCTGAATGTTGACAGTAGCCGTCCGCACCTTTTTCTCCTCCCCGATCACCGCTACTTTCTGACCAAGTCCCAATCCAGTCGAGTTCTCCGCATCCTCCACGGTCACACCTTCACCATAAGCCTCAGACCCAAGCGCCCATGCAATTCCACATAAAAGCATCCCTAGAATTCTTGAGTTCAAAGCTACCACAAACTAACGCTCCTCGCATTCAACTCAAGTTCATTCACTAATCAAGAACCTCTCACAGGTCATCTCCCATGATTCAGTTTTCTTCACTAGACGACCGCCCACTGGATCAACCCTCTCCGTCGGTTCTTGTCCCCACAATGGGTGCTCTCCATGAGGGACACGCCGCTCTGATCAGAAGGGGGAGAGAGATTGCGGGGCACGAGGGCAACGTCACGGTTTCGATTTTTCTAAATCCTCTTCAATTTAATTCTTCATCGGATCTGGCAACCTACCCTCGAACCCTCGAAGCAGACCTCCTGCTCTGCCGCAGTCTTGGTGTTGACGCAGTCTACACCCCTTCTCCTGAAGAATTTTACGCCGCCGATCACTCAATCTCGATAATCGAAAACTCTCTCTCCCGCACCTTGTGCGGGAGCACCCGCCCCGGTCATTTTGAAGGGGTCTGCACAGTTGTCCTGAAACTCCTCAACACCCTGCGCCCTTCTGACGCTATCTTCGGCAAGAAAGACTACCAGCAGCTTGCGATCATCAAGCGTCTCGTCCGTGATCTTGGTGTTCCCGTGCGGATCCATGGTGTTGACACTGTGAGGGAACCGGATGGCCTTGCCCTCTCATCGAGGAATATCATGCTGAAACCGGAGCACCGTAGGGATGCTTCACGTATCCATAGAGCTCTTCTTTGTGCCCGGGATATCAGGGAAACAGGAGAGCAACGACCTGAAGTATACCTCAAGATCGCACGCAAGCATCTTGTTGAGAGCGCTCCATCCGAAATGGGAATTGAATATCTTGAGATCATCGATCGCGAAACGCTTGTTGCACTGGCAAAAGTTGCCGGACCTGCCCTCCTTGCTACCGCCGTAACCTACGATGAGGTCCGCTTAATTGACAACATTGAGATCTAGACCACCAGAATCCTTGGCCTAGATCTAAAACCAGGCTGCTACTTTCCGGACAGAAAGCAGCACCGCGAAAAGGACACCTGCGCCCGCCACAAGCTTTAGGATTCCGGGCACTCTTCGCTGCCCAGTGAGCTCAGGCCTCGTCGCTAAATAAAGCATCGCGAGACCGAGTGCTGGAATTCCAAAAACCGTCAGAGCCTGAGCCCCCAGCATGAGCGAATCACGACTTTCCTTCCAGATAATCCCAAAAATCGCCACCACCATTCCCACTGTAAGTGCCAGGGCCGTAAAATGACGGGCCCACCGCCCCTGCATGCTGGCTCCTTTCCCAAGGCTATCGGAGAGGACCGTTCCTCCTATGGCTGCATTCACCATGAAAGAGCTCAGCGCTCCTGCCATGAAGCCCCCACAGAACACATACTTTGAGCCTGAACCAAACAACGGCTCCAACTGGCTGGAAAGGTCCCCAATCTGGATGCTCTCAGGAACACCCGGAACACGGTGAAAAATCAGCAGAGAGGTAATCATGATCACCGCTGAAACTCCACCTAGCACCGCGACTCCAATTGCAGAATCGAACGTTCCCTGCCGCAGGCTCTCCATTCTCCACCCTTTTTCTCTGACCAGATAACTCTGAAAAAAGGCGCCCCCTATCGAAAAGGTCGTTCCAACAAGCGCAACTACAGGAAGCCAATCGCGCTTCTCCGGAATGGAGGCATTCCGCTCCGGGGCGTCGCCGAACATAGCGGCAAGAAGATTAACAGCAAAGGCTCCGATCATCAAAAGAACCAGAATCTTCATCGCTCTCTCCACGGCGGAATAGAGCGAACGCATCAGATACAGACAGGATATGATCCCCACATTCGCTATCAAGAGAATGAGGATCTGCAGCATGACCCATCCCTGCGGCAGAATTCCCTCCTCATCTTCAAAAAGAGGCTCCAAGCCAACACCTAGCGCAAGGTTATTACTTGATTGATACAGGGCAACTATCCCGAAGAGGACGACCCCAACTCCTGCCGCTGTTTTACGTCCCAAACGATCCGATATCTCCTCACAGATACTTCCCTTGTAAATCACTCCAAGGCGTGCCGAGAGCGCAACCATTCCAACCATCAGAACAACAGCAAGAGCCAGAAATGGCAATCCCATCCACCCCCACTCAGCCCCTACTCGCGAGCTCGCAAGAATACTTCCGGGTCCAAGCACAACTGCTGCCACGATAATGGCTGGACCAATAGATTTTACTCTTTCGCGAATTTTCATGACTCCCCCGGTTGCCTTTCATCAGTGATCCTGACTGACCTAACACCAATAGCCAATCATTAGCTGCTAGGACACCTTGGATGCGTCAGAGCCCAATCGCCCTGCGAGGCCTCTCATAGCACAATCCCGCAACCTCATCGTCGTTAAAACCGAGGTCCCGCAGGACTCTGTCCACCTTTGGCATTGTTGCAGTCGATCCCACAAAATGAGCACCATCCGGAGATTGCGCAACTTCATCCGCTCCGACTTTAATCTCCCGGGCCCCAAGGGTGTAGCAGCCGGGCCCACAGCGTGCTGCAGAAATCGCATCGGTTACCATGAGACACCGCTCCAGCGTGGCCGCCCTGAGATAGTTTCTCAAAGCGAAACCGGGAACATGAATTCCATCACCAATAAAGCAAACCCACAGACTCTCAGAGAGGCTAAGCACCCGTCCTACTATGTTTTGATGCCTTGGCAGATCCTGAGGGCAGCCGTTTCCCAGATGTGTGAACATCGTCAAGCCAGCGTCGATCGCCGCCCGAAGCTGATCCATAGAAGGGTCGCAATGTCCCGCTGACACGACCACTCCCTGCTCTGCCAGATATCGAGTGGTGGCTAATCCCATGTCACATTCAGGAGCAAGCGTCACAACCTTCGCAAGACCATCTGCAGCCTCCATCAGATCCTTCATGACATCTACAGAAGCAGACTGTGCCTGATCTCGAGGATGAGCCCCAATAAAGCCATCTGCAGGATTCAGGAAAGGGCCCTCAATATGAATTCCAACCACCACCCTTCGAACGGTCTCATCCTCCTCCCGCGCTCGCACGATTCTTCGTATTTTGGCCTTCATCGCCTCAACCGAATCCGTAATTACCGTAGCGAGAATTCCCTCGGTCCCATCTTCCTCCAGTGCGGAGCAGGCCTGCTTCGCTTCCTCTGTCGTCAGAGTATTAGAATTGAAATCAACTCCGGCATATCCGTTCACCTGAAGGTCAAAATATCTCATCTCGTGAGCAGGCTTGCTGACGGATCATCCAGAAAAAGCCTGCAGTCGGAGTGCTGCTGCAGGATCGTAGCAGGAATTTCAGGACTCACCTCCTCCTCGACAGCACTCCGCACTGCAGGTGCTTTTCGAACATCGGGAACCGTGCAGATAATTCTCTCCGCCTTCAGGATCTGTCTTACCGACATCGAAATTGCATGTTCGGGCACTGATTTCAGTTCTGGAAACCACCCCTCTCCTACCTGCTGCTGCCGACACTCTTCATCAAGCTTCACAATAATGTAAGGCGCTTTGGTATCAAAGTCTGCCGGCGGATCGTTGAAGGCAATGTGGCCATTTTCACCAATCCCAATAAATGCAACCACAGGGTCGCTCCTCTCAATCATCACTCCCAGTCTTGCGCATTCCAATCCGGGATCGGTGCACCCATTGATAGCGTGAAAGCCTTTCAGAGCGCAGGGCAATTTGTCGACAAACCTGTCTCGGAGAAATCTGCTGAAGGAGGCCGGATGCTCCCCTTCGAGACCGATATATTCATCTAAATGAAACAGGACGATTCTGTCCCATTCAATACCTGTCTCCCTCAGGAGAGCATCAATCACCTCAAACTGGGAAGCCGCAGAGGCCATCACAATCGAAACTTCCTCCCTAGTCGCCAGAGCTTCACGAATTTTATCAGCTCCAGCCGCCGCAGCAGCGGAGCCGAGCTTCGTCTTGGTTCGGAAAATACTGAGATTCATCTCTCACTCTAGTATGAGAAGGTTTACAAAGTCTCCACAACCAATAACTCAATAACCGCCTTGTTCTTCGCTCCTTTCGAGTCAAAGGATACTCCCGTTAATGAAAGCAGACTTTCTGGTTATAGGCAGCGGCATCGCCGGCCTCTCTTTCGCGATCAAGGCAGCCGAACACGGATCTGTTACCTTGATCACCAAGAATGAAGTCTTGAATTCAAACACCGCTTGGGCTCAGGGAGGAATTTCTGCCGTTCTCCCCGAGGCCCTTCGCGATCCGGGCGATACCGTGGAGAAACATATTAGCGACACTATCGATGCCGGCGCGGGGTTGTGCAACGAACGTGCCGTCAGGGCCATCATTGGAGAGGGTGAGCAAACAATTGATGAACTGGTCTCCTGGGGATCCGACTTTGATCAGAAAGGAGATCGCTACTCTCTGGGGCGGGAGGGCGGACACTCAAACCGCCGTGTTCTGCATTCCAAGGACACGACTGGTCATGAAATCGCTTCATCTCTACTCGAGACCGCCCACAAGACCCCGGGTCTGACAATCCTGGCCGATCACATGGCCATCGACCTCATCACCACCGACAAGTTAGGCAGCGTCACTGACGACCGTGTTGTCGGAGCCTACGTTCTGGAAAAGGCTACCGGGGAAGTACACATCCTCCACGCTGACAGGGTCGTTCTCGCCACAGGTGGTTGCGGAAAAATCTACCTCTACACAACTAATCCAGACTCTGCCACAGGTGACGGTATCGCGATGGCATGGCGCGCGGGCGCCCGAATCGCGAATATGGAGTTTATCCAGTTTCACCCAACATGCTTTTACAATCCCGCCGCTACCGGGCCGGAGGCTCGCTCCTTCCTGATTTCGGAGGCCTTGAGAGGCGAAGGCGCAGTTTTACTGAACGAGAAGGGTGAAGACTTTACCCTCGGCTACGATGAGCGAGGCTCGCTCGCCCCGCGGGATATCGTGGCTCGATCGATTGACACGGAAATCAAGAAAACCGGGGCAAGCTGCGTCTACCTTGACATCACTCATAAACCAGAGGGGTTCATCGCTGAAAGGTTCCCCTTCATCCACAGGACTCTTCTTGAGTTCGGACATGATGCCGAAAAGACCCCGATCCCTGTCGTCCCCGCTGCGCACTACCAATGTGGCGGAGTCGTAGCCAAACCCGACGGCTCCACCAACCTTCGCGGTCTCTTCGTCATCGGAGAAGCCGCGTGTACTGGACTCCATGGAGCCAATCGCCTGGCATCTAACAGCTTGCTGGAGGGCAACGTCATGGCTCGAAAGGCGCTTGCCACAATGATCACGCATCTTGATTCAGGAAAACTCGCGCCTGCTCCACCCATCCCCGAGTGGGAGCACGGAGACACTGCTCCTCCTGATGAGCTTGTGAATATCTACCATAATTGGGACGAGATTCGTCGCACGATGTGGGACTATGTTTCAATTGTGCGGACCGATAAGCGCCTACTGAGAGCAAGCTTTCGCCTCCGAAACCTTGCTAGGGAAGTCCGTGATTTCTATTGGGGTTACCGAGTGAATTCTGACATCTTGGAACTCCGAAACCTTGTCACTGCTGCCTCCCTGGTGGTGGACTGCGCCATGCAGCGCAAGGAATCCCGCGGGATACACTATACCCTTGATTACCCGGGAACAGACCCTCGCTTCAGGCAGGACACTATCATCTGCAAGCCCTGAGCAGAACAGATCCAGATTACGGGCAAGCCTACTCTTCAGCATCGCTCTCTGCCCGAGGATCTTTCAAGGCTGCAATTGCCTCTGCCGTTATGTCTGCTTTATTCAGGGGCATGGGCATTTCCCCTCACTCTCTTATCCGCTGGCTATCACTCCTTCTGGCGGCCCTCTTTCTCCCTGCCCTCTCCTCAGCTGAGGAAGAAATCGAGAACCAAGTTTCTTCCCTGCTGCGCAGGATGACTCTGGAGGAGAAAGCGGGTCAGATGACTCAATTGACTCTGGGCGCCGTTTCGAGCGGTGAGGCGAATTCCGAGAATCCAGAGGCACACGAATTCGACACGGACAAACTGCGCCATGCGCTCATCAACAAGCACGTTGGATCTATTCTGAACGTTCACAACGTCGCATTCAGCGCTAAACAATGGAATGAACTGCTTTCCGAGATACAAACGGTCGCTACCAAGGAAACCAGACTTAAGATTCCAATCCTCTATGGAATCGACAGTGTCCACGGAGCAAATTACGTGCGGGAGGGAACCCTGTTTCCGCACAACTTGGGACTAGCCGCGACCCGCAACCGCCTTCTGGTTGAACGCTGCCACGCAGTCACAGCCTTGGAGACCAGGTCTGCTGGAATTCCTTGGAATTTCGGCCCTTCCCTCGACGTTGGCCGGCAACCGCTCTGGTCCCGCTATGTCGAGACCTTCGGAGAAGACGTCTATATCACCAAGGTCATGGCAGAGGCAGCTATCCGGGGTTTGCAAGGATCTTCCCTTTCCTCCCCGAAATCTGTAGCTGCTACCGCAAAACATTTTCTCGCCTACAGCCTTCCCGCCAGCGGACACGATCGCACCCAGACACTGCTTCCGGAGCACGACCTCCGGGAATATTTCCTACCACCCTTCACAACCGCGATCGAACAGGGGGTGCAGGC
>Ga0115012_10000445_pt1 | contig 23376 bp, 24 predicted proteins | sample TroAtlMetagenome_FD_88706 | JGI IMG/M metagenome (GOLD analysis project Ga0115012, IMG submission 88706) | Marine eukaryotic phytoplankton communities from Atlantic Ocean - Tropical Atlantic ANT10 Metagenome | ecosystem: Environmental > Aquatic > Marine > Oceanic | place: Tropical Atlantic...
AGCCTGCAACAGCACCTATAACTGCATCAGCAAGTGGCGCAAAAAGTTGATTGAGGTTGGCAAGTAGGCCTAACCAAAGCAAAACGTAGTTTAAGCTATCAGGTAAAATTTGATGCTGTAAATCAATCACAACAAGACAAATGCAAAGCCAAACAAACATGAGTGCAAAGCCAAGCTCAATGCTCGCACCAAATGTTACAAAGACAAGCATCGACAACAGCATGCTGGCAAGTTCAACCAGAGGGTACTGTATGCTTATGGTTTTTTTACAGCAGGCAGATTGGCCTCTTAATAAACAAAAGCTCAAGATTGGGATGTTTAAATAAAAAGGGATAGCTCTATTACAGTGTGGGCAGGTGGAGCGGGGCTTAACAATGCACTGGTTTCTCGGCAAACGATAAATCACCACATTTAAAAAGCTGCCTACGATAAGGCCCGTGAGGCCTGCGCAAATCAACATCAGGGTAAAAGGCGTCATCATGATAGTAATAATCCAAATTGAAAGATTGGCAGATAAAGGGCAAATATAAGTGCACCTATCCATAACCCAAGCAATGCCATCAATGCCGGCTCCATAAGTCTGCTTAAAGCATCGAGCTTAGTATAACATAGCTCGGTTTGTGTTTTGCCTATATGTCTTACCATCTCTTGCAGCCTGCCGGAGCTTTCCGCAATAAGCATTAACTCCGTGGTTGTTTTTGAGTATAAGCTTACCTTCATTAAGGCCTGACCAAAGGATTGTCCTGTATTCAGGCCAAGGATGACAGAAGACAAGCCGGAGCGATAAAAGTGATACTTTACCGTTGTTTTCATCAGCTCAAGGCTACCGAGTAGAGGCGCTGATGATTTTAATACAATGGCAAGTAAGCTGAATTGCTCGGCCTCACAGTAGCTCCTAACCAGTGGTATTTTAAGCCATAGCTTTTCTAGAGTTAGCTTGATGAAGCTTGGCATGGTCATGCTGCACTTTAAGCTAAATATCATGCCTAAACTTAGCAATATCCCTCCTAAACCATAATGCTTAAGCGTGTCTGCGAGCAAGATTAAATATTGGGTGGGTTTAGGAAGTGCTGCATTAAAATGGGCAAACAAACTTTGAAATTGAGGCACGATAAAGTGTAGCATGCCAACCGTGATGAGTAGTGACATACAAATGATGATGAGCGGATAACTGCAGCTTGCCTTGATTTTTTGCTTTAAGCGGTCTTGTTGCTGCAAATGCTCAGACAGTGTATGCAGTACCGTTACGAGATAACCTGATTTCTCACCGAAGTGAATGGTGTGATGTAAGGTTTGGTTAAACGTTTTAGGATGCTTTTCTAGCGCTTGCGCCAGAGAGAGACCTTGCTTTATATCTTGTGCTAAAACACTGATTAAGCTTTTTAATCTTGGGTGTTGTGTTTCTTTTTCAAGAAGCCGAAGTGCTTCAATCAGTGTGATATGGGCTTTCATGAGAGCAGAAAGCCGCATAAAAAAATGAAAGATATCATATTTTTTAATTGGCTTATTGCGATAGAGTCGACGAGATAGCTTTTTAATATGCACGCCTTGCTTATGCAAAAGTACTGCGGCATAGGTTTTATTTGTGGCTTGTATCTCGCCGCTTATGCGTTGCCCCTGGGCGTCTAGGCCATCCCAGCGGTAAGTGTTGGACTGCTGCATTTTCCATATAAAACAAGCAAGCTTACTTAGGGTACGTTACGCTCTGTTTCACCCGTATAAAGCTGTCTTGGTCTTCCTATTTTTGATTTAGATCCTGTCATTTCAAGCCAGTGCGATATCCAACCCACCGTTCTTGCTAACGCAAAAATAACGGTAAACATATTGGTGGGGATGCCTATGGCACTGAGTGTAATACCTGAGTAAAAATCGACATTGGGATAGAGCTTCTTCTCTACAAAGTAATCATCTTCAAGTGCAATACGCTCAAGTTCCATCGCAATTTTAAATAAAGGCTCATTTTGAGCACCCACAGCCTCAAGAACACGGTGACATGTTTCACGCATGACTTTAGCGCGTGGGTCATAGCTCTTATATACACGGTGACCAAAGCCCATGAGCCTGAATGAATCATTTTTATCTTTGGCGCGGTCAATGTATTTTTTAATGTGTTTCACATCGCCAATTTCACGCAGCATATTTAAGCAAGCCTCATTGGCGCCACCATGTGCAGGGCCCCAAAGTGCGCCAATACCTGCAGAGATACAAGCAAAAGGATTTGCACCTGTTGAGCCTGCAAGCCGCACGGTTGAAGTGGATGCGTTTTGCTCATGGTCAGCATGTAAGGTAAAGATGGTGTCCATGGCATCGACTAAGGTTTTGTTTGGCTGGATATCTGTAGAAGGTACACCAAACATCATATGTAAAAAGTTTTCAGCATAAGACATGTGATTTTGCGGATACATATAAGGCAGGCCAATGGAGTACTTATAACTCATGGCAGCAAGCGTTGGCATTTTTGCAACCAAGCGGATGGCAGAGGTGTATCTATCATCAGCATCAGCAAGGTTCATAGAATTATGATAAAACGCAGAAAGAGCACCCACAATGCCAACCATAATGGCCATTGGGTGGGCATCACGACGAAAGCCATTTAAAAACTGATACATTTGTTGGTGTACCATGGTATGGTTATTGATCAGCTTTTTAAAGTCGACATTTTCTTCTTGAGAAGGTAAGTCACCATTCAGCAATAAATAACATACTTCGGTAAAGTCTTTCTTTTCTGCGAGCTGCTCAATGGGGTAGCCACGGTAGAGCAGTACACCTTTATCACCATCAATATATGTGATTTTAGATTCGCAAGATGCAGTAGAAACAAAACCTGGGTCAAAAGTAAAATGTTGAATTGAGCCTAAAGAGGAAACATCAATCACATCATTACCAAGTGTGGGGGTATGGATAGGTAACTCTAAGGTGTTCCCATCAACGGTGAGACTTGCGGTTTTTTTTGTCATGCATGCTCCGAGGTTTGTGCTGAATAGACTGCATCGGGCACTATATAAAAATAGCCACGGTCAGTCAAACTTGACACGTGAACTTTTTTTATTTAGCTTGGCTATATTTTTATGCCTGTGATAAAAGCCGTGTCAGATATAGATGCCCAACTTGCCAAAGCCAAACAAAAACTCGTTCTTTCAGGTTTAGATTTTCTGATGTTTATGTCTGATGTTTTGTATGACGACGAAAACCATGTGCAAGATGTGCCTATCGAAGAGAGGACTCAAATAGCCCGTGCTATCGATGCCTATATTCAGAACTTAAAACGTTTGAATGCAGAAGGCTATGAATTTACCTTACTGTTACCTATGGTACAAAACATCGAAGGGCCTCTTTGTACCAGGCAACAATTAGAAACATCTCTACCAAGCCTTAAAGACAAACATTACCATGCATTTAATGAGAAAAAAGCACTGGTGGAGTCGGCGCAAGCAACATTGGTTGAGTGGCATGAGCGCGATCACCAAGATAGAGTTTTTAAGAAAAATATAGTCTCATGGGTTGCTGCTGGTGCTTTTTTGACAGGGCTTTATTTTTTAACACTCGGTGTGACAATAGCTACAGCTTCGGCTTGTATGCTGCTTTTGGCTGTTGCTACGATGTCGTTCTCTTGGCATAGCTTGTCTGCAAAAAGTCAGTACGAATGGTTAAACCCAGCGTTTGAAGTGACCATGCCAGAGCGTGAGCTTCAGGGAGAGTGCGAGCGTTATCGCTTCTTTACGGAAGAAACGCCAGAAAATCAATCCAAACAAGCAGGTGTTAGTGCTGCGCTCACACCAGCATCATGACGTTGCTGATGCTTTTTTCGCGCTGCTAAAAAAGTAGTTTTTATGTCTTTTGCACTTTTAAGTAACTTGCTGTCATGTATCGGGTTATACAAGCCTTTGTAGTGCCGCTGCCAATTTGAGTTTAGAGACATAGGAGGCATGGTGAGTATGTCTGGGGCTTTAGGCGGGGGTAAGCTCCGCACTTGGTAAATCGCCTTGGCTGCAAAGTATACTGCGCGCCGTTTGGCCTCAATACTGTGACCAGCAATATGAGGTGTACAGAGGGCGGCTCTTGCTAGGATTGCAGGATTAGGGCTCGGCTCATGGCTATACACATCAGTACAGTAAGTGAGAGGTTTGGGGTGTGTGAGTAAGGCAAGCTCATCGATAATATCACCACGTGCGGCATTAAGGATGATGGCCCCAGGTTTGATAGCATCGAAAAAGGCATGACTCAAACTGTGGTGCGTTGGGTGATATTCGCCGTTATGATATTCCGCATGAATACAAAAAACATCAGCCTTACAAAAAGCATCAAAGCTTGCTGAATCAAACGTAGCGTCATGGTCCGCTCGTGGTGGGTCGTAGGCTATCACTTTAAAGCCAAGCGTTTGCAGGCGCTGGCACAGCAAACTGCCGACATGTCCCATCCCCATAATACCAATGCGTTGATGCAGGCTGATGTCTAAGTAGCTAAATAAGCACAGCATGTAGTCTGTGACCGCTTCTTGATTGGCACCCTTGGCATCCATCCAAGCGATGTTTTTCGACTCAAGATAGACCTTATCCAGATGACAGCTGCCACTCGAGGCCGTTGCAACATAGCGAATGGTCGTATTTTCTAGTAGTGCTTGGTTAACTTGCAGGGTCGAGCGACACAGCAGTATAGTATTATCTTGTAGTTTCGGGTGTAGCGTGTCGGCGTCATAAGTACTGAGTTTAAACTCAGGTGTTTTAAAATAACGCGTTAAGTCTGGCAGGCTTGCATCTGCAATAATATTCACAGGGTAGTACATTGTCATTTCAGTCAGGATGAGAGTATACTTGCTGGCCCTATTAATGTGCAAGAAAACCCCATGAGTGCATCACAACCATTAATCAATATTACCCGCAAACATGCTTTAATTTTTGCTGTGTTTTTGGTGGCCTATGAATTTCTGACCTATATCTCCAACGACATGGTGATGCCAGGCATGATTAAAGTTGTTGAAACCTTCAATGCTAAAGAATCTGCTATCGCACGCTCTTTGATGCTGTATATTTTAGGTGGTTCGACGCTGCAAATCTTTTTGGGGCCATTGTCTGACAGATATGGCAGGCGTCCTGTGATGATTGCAGGGGCATGGCTTTTCTTTATATTTACTTTTGCCATTGTTTTTTCTGCTTCTATCAATCAATTTTTGGCAGCGCGCTTTTTCCAGGGCATGAGTCTTTGTTTTATCACGGTTGTGGGCTACGCAACGCTACAAGAAATTTTTGAAGAGATGGCAGTTGTACGTCTTATGGCCATCATGGCTAATATCGCCATTTTGGCGCCATTGCTCGGGCCATTGCTTGGTGCTGTATTCGTGAGCTACTGGGATTGGCGCTATATCTTTATTGTGATAGGCGTACTTGCAGTGATTGTGCTTTGGGGCCTTTGGAAGTTTATGCCAGAGTCGGTTGGGCAAACCAAACGCGATGGTAGCGTGATTCCAAGAGCTGAAATCACCATGAAAGAAGTGGGTAGGCGTTATGTACAGTTGTTAAAAAACCGCACCTTTATGCTAGCCTCCATTTGCTCCGGGCTTTTAGGCTTGCCCTGCGTGGCATGGATTGGGCTCTCGCCAATCATTATTGTCGCTTCAAAAGACGCAAGCCTGATTCAATACGGTCTTTGGCAAATTCCAGTATTTTTAGCGGCCATTATTGGTAATGTGATTTTGCATCGCCTAACTCACCTCACAAGCTTAAAGCGGTTGTTGGTTTTTGGCTCGACCACCATGGTCATAGGTACCATTATGATGTTCTTCTTGCCGCTTGTGGTTGGCCAAAAGTTCATATGGCTTATGCCGGGCTTGATTATTTACTTTCTTGGTATTGGTCTCACCGGCTCACCTTTAGCACGTTTTACCTTGTACTCTACTGAAGTCACCAAAGGCACAGCATCAGCCGTCATGGGGCTTGTACTTATGATTTTACAGGCAGGTGGTATTGAGCTGATTAACTTCTTATATGAATCGCGCAATAATTTGATGTTTGCAGGTTATTGTATGACAGTAGGCTTAATGTATATGGTAGCGATGGGTGGGATTTTTCTTATTGCAAAGCGCAAGAAAGATGGCCCGAACAAGTCGGGCCAAGTAGACGGTAAAGCGCTTAGCTAGTCGCCTTTGCAACAACAGCCAGAAAAGACGTTATAAAGCCAGGCAATCAATGCGCCTCCGACAAGGGCATCTATAAAGGCAAACAAGCCGCCGATGACGCTACCTATAATGGATGGCTCATAGCCTACATAGACAACCCCAACCGCAGTAACAAAAGCGGTTCCATAAGCAAAGAAGTGGGCAAGTAGTCCCATAATAACAATGGATGCACCCCAAACCACTCCAACAGATAACCCTAAAGCCAATGGACTTAATCTGCACTTGGTCATGACACGCTCCCTATGATGTGATGAACTTTCCCAGAAAGTAAGTTCTAGGATAGTATTACTTTAGCTAAAATAAACCACATTGTCTAATTTAAGGGGGATCAGCTTTTCACCGTGGTGATAATACGGCAGCTCTAAGCCCAGGTGTTTGAATAGCATACCAGTAGTTTTATTTAAAATTTCAAGTTAGGATAGAACAAGCTTATTTTACGATAAATATGAAATGCCTAATTTGATAGCAGGTGCAGATGAAGTAGGGCGCGGGCCGCTTGCTGGCGATGTGGTCGCAGCGGCAGTGATACTTGATGAACCAATTGAGGGTTTGAAAGATTCCAAAAAGCTTTCTGAAAAAAAACGCAATTATTTTGCTGAGCTCATTCAAGCTAAGGCACGATGTTATGCCTATGGCCGGGCGAGTGTTGAAGAGATTGATGCGCTTAATATTCATCACGCGACTTTGCTTGCCATGCAACGCGCGATTGAGGGTTTATCTATCACACCCGAAAAAGCATTGGTGGATGGTAAATATTTACCGAAGCTTCTCATGCCGGCGGAAGCCATTATTGGTGGTGATGATAAATTTGATGAAATTCGTGCCGCATCCATTTTAGCCAAAGTGTGTCGTGACCAAGAGATGTATGATCTTGATGTGCGTTATCCAGAATATGGTTTTGCCAAGCATAAAGGGTACCCGACCAAAATTCATCTTGAAGCTCTTCGGCAACATGGTCCGACTCAGATACACAGAAAAAGCTTTGCCCCCATCAGAGATATGCGTTAATATTAATCAACGCGTATAGGGGGATGTGATGATGAAAAAGCTACTCTCTGTGCTTCTTGTTGTATTAAGTCTTCATGCTCACGCCTTTGTAGTGTATGGACACCGCGGTGCTCGCGGTCTTGCTCCTGAAAACAGTATTCCAAGTGTCGATGTTGCGCTCGAAAATCACGTAGATGCCATTGATGTTGATGTGGTTTTAACGAAAGATGGTGTGGTGGTTGCCTACCATGATTTAACACTGAATCCAGATATCACACGAGATAAATATGGCCGCTGGCTTAGGCGAAATGACATGGCGGTTAAAGAGCTCACTTTTGCCGAAACCCAAGCCTATGATGTCGGTCGCATTCGCCCTGGTACGGCTTATGCTGCTATGTTTAAAGACCAAAAGGGCTATGACCATATTGCCATCCCTGAGCTTAAGGCGCTCATTCAATATGTAAAACGACATGCAACATACCCCGTCGGGTTTCAAATTGAAATCAAAACCGACCCAACGCACCCTGATATCAGTGCTTCACCAGAGGATATTGTCCCTGCTTTAAATCAAGTAATTATCGATGAGGGCATTGAAGATAGAGCTAAAATTCAAGCCTTTGATTGGTATTGTTTGTATTTGATGAAGGTGTTAAACCCCAGAGTTGAAACCGCTTTTTTGAGCGATGTCGATACGACCACAGAGATGCAGAATGACGATGAAGCTTTGGCAGGTTCTTGGACTGGTGGCTATTTGCTTAAAGATTATCATGACTCTGTACCCGAGATGATTCAAGCCCTCGGCGGCAGCTGGTGGGACTCAGAAGCCTATCAACTGACCAATGAGCAAGTCGAAGAGGCGCATAACTATGGCTTAAAAGTCGCTGCTTGGTTTTGCCTGGAATGCACCGGCGAGTCAGATGCAAACCCTGAGCTTTTCGAAAAGCTCATAGAGATGAATGTTGATGGCATCATCACGGATAGGCCGGACGTATTGATATCTATGCTCTAGATGGGGGTGCCTAAAGGGAGCGTAGTTGTATCACTAAGCGTTGTTTTGCTCGCATCCTCAGGTAATGTAAAAAAATGGTTCCCACTTTTTTTGTATTCAGTTCCTGGTGTAGGTAGATGGAGGTACAATCTTTGGGTCCGAGCATATATGTGCTCGCTTAATTCAGAGAGCATTGTGGCGCTTATTTTACTGATACAGAACCGCATATTATGAATAAAGTCTGTTAATTCTACGCCAAGTAGAAGCGCAGGAGGCGGATTTGCACCATGTGGGTGGGTTTGATAGCCAGCATTTCCACGTGCTCGCTCAATCGTAGATTGTGAATAATCTCTGCCTTGGCCTGCAATTTGTGATTTATAAACACTAATCATCTCGCCCCATTTGCTTAACTTCTCTTCTGTCTCTATAGGAAGTTTAAGTAGCCTGTGTTCGGCAACGTGTAGTATCCCCCATACCTCCATGCCCCATATGGTGATATTACTCAAGCGTTCACTGCTTAAGCTTCTAAGGGCATCGCATTGAAGAACAAAGGTACTGATGTGGGTATCATGTGTATCTAAAGGATTATGCCCACAAACAAGTCTCAACTTTGGCATGAGCTGAAGCAGATCACGCATCGTTTTTCTTGTATTTTGTAATGCATTCTGACCCATATCACCAGTAATAGCTGCTGATGGAAACTTACACATGATTACAGGAACGTTGGCGCACTGAGCCGCTTCTCTTTGCTCTTTTTGTCGCAACTTGGTTAGCTCTTCAGGGGTATGCGTTGCATATACTCCATTGAGTGTATTGCTTACAGCAGCACCATTAGTAACAATGATTATTAACCAATTGTTTTCTTCTGAGAGCATGAGGGGACCTGCCATAATCTCAGCATCATCAGGGTGTGCACCAACACACAGGTGCTCGGTGGCAGCGAGCGCTTCAGCCAGTAGGTCAAGATGTGTTTGATTTTTTTGGTTAAACACTTCATCAATATCCATTTTTCTTGGATCATAGAAGTCAAAGTCTGGGGGTAATAAGACTTCTAATGTACTCTGTGTGCTTAAAGAGACACTATGAAATGCATGCCTTTTGATATGGCTTTCTCTTTCACTGCTATCTAAAGTAGTATGCGCAGCAAGCATATCCTCACTAAAGAGTGAGAGGGCGTCTGAATCTGCAAGTATTGTAATGTTTGGATGTTGATGCAATGCACGCGCTGGAAGTGTTTCAACTGTACCTGCTTTACAGAGCTCTCTCATGACCAATGCTTTATTATGACCATTGGCTAAAAAGAGAATACGGCGAGCCTCCAAGATGGGGGCAATACCTCTGGTATGAGCGGTTAGAGGAATGGTTTCCATCTTGCCGGTTTCTTTATTGATTTGATTGAAGTACTTACCGTTATCGATTTTAGTACGCTCACTGAGCTCGACGGTTCGGGTTTGAGAATCGATGCTTGAACCTACTTCATTAAAAGCAATATGGCCATGACCACCTATTCCTAAGAGCTGTATATCTATGCCTCCTACAGCTTGAATAAGCTGCTCATACGACTCATGATTAAAGTCAGGTTCACTGCCTATTAGGTGAATATTTTCGGGTTTGCAATTAACACTATCTAAAAAACGTTTTTGTAATTGGGTGCAGAAGTTATTTTTATCTGCTGTAGATAAGCCAACATAATTGTCTAGGTTAAAACAAATCACCGAGGAAAAGTCTAAGTTATCTTCCTTGTGCATTCTAACCAGCTCATCATATAAAGGATCCATTGTCGTGCCTGTTGCCAGTCCAAGCACAAAGCTTGAGTTGGTTGCACTTTTTTCTTTGATGGCTTCAGCAATGTCTCGTGCTGCTCTAGCAGCAATACTTTGATGACTGGGTAAGATGGTAATTATCAAGACGGTTATCCTTAACACTAAATATAAAAAAACAGCGATATTCTATGTGTTTTGATATGTGATTTAAAGCTTGGACAAGTGTATTTTTTATAAGTCATTAAATAAGATTTTATGAGAGCTTATCGACATCAGCACACCGAAGGCGGCCAAAAATGTCACCATGGCAGTACCGCCATAGCTGACTAGAGGCAAGGGTACGCCGACGACGGGCAAAATGCCCATCACCATACCCACATTCACAAAGGCAGATAAGAAAAAGCTCATGCTAAGCCCACAGGCAAGTAATCTCGTGTAGTTGGTTTGGGCGTTCATCGCGATATGTAGCGTTCTTCTGGCAATAAAATAAAAGGCAATAATCAGTATGCTACCGCCTATAAATCCGAATTCTTCTGTACCTACCGAAAAAATAAAGTCAGTGGCATGCTCAGGTAAGAAGTTTAAGTGAGACTGTGTGCCTGAGAGCCAGCCTTTACCCAATGCACCGCCTGAGCCAATGGCAATTTTTGATTGAATAATATGGTAGCCTGTGCCGAGCGGGTCGCGCTCAGGGTTTAATAGGGTGAGTACACGCTGCTTTTGGTAGTCATGCATCACGAGCCAAAGGAGCGGCAGAGAAGCACTGATGATGCCAATTAAAATTAAGATAAGCCGGATAGATATGCCCGCTAAAAACACCACGAACACACCACCAATTGAGACCATAATGGCAGTCCCTAAATCGGGTTGGATGGCAATCATGAGGGTCGGTACAAAAATCAGTGCAGCGGCAATCAAGAGATGTCTGAGCTCAAGTGGGTAGGGTTTCTGGTCTAAATACCAAGCTGTCATCATGGGGACGGCAAGCTTCATGATTTCTGAAGGTTGAAAGCGAAAAAAGCCTAAGTCTAACCAGCGCTGCGCGCCTTTACCGACTTTACCAATGAGCATCACTGCAAACAATAAACTTAAGCCAAAGATGTATAGCCCGGGTGACCATCTGCGGTAAGTATGGGGTGGCACAAAAGATAAGAAAAACATAATAGAAAAAGCAAGCAGCAGTCGAAGTCCTTGTCTTGCCAGCATGGCGTGATTTTGATTGGAGGCACTGTAAAGCACCATGAGTCCAAAGCCAACCAAGAGTAAAAGCAGGCCAAACAAGGGCCAGTCGATATGCAAGGCACGGTGGGTTAAGCGGTATGTAGGTGTTGAAGGTGTGGCTCTCATGAGGTGGCCTTATCAAAGTTTTTTAACTCAAAGTATGCATCCATCACTTGTCTTGCGACCAGTGATGCGTAGGGGTCGTGCTCTAAGAGCACGGCGATGGCAATTTCAGGCTTATCGACTGGGGCGAAGGCAATGAAAAGAGAGTGATCTTTGTGCGCATGCTTGTCTTCTTTAAGCATACGCGTACGCTCTTTTTCATCTTGGCTTAAGCTAATCACTTGAGCGGTACCGGTTTTTGCTGCAACGCTGTAATCTGCATCTCGCCCAAAGCGGTGGCCAGTACCATCGCGTCTTGTAATGACACTTTTCATGCCTTCTGCAATCAAGCTCCAAGTATGTTCTCTGAGATTGATGGGGTATTCTTCTAGTGGCTTAAAGTTGTGGACTTCACCCTCATCACTGACCATAGAGTTAAGTAAGTGAGGTCTAAAATGTCTGCCATGCTGGCTCAGTGATGCCGTGGCATTAGCAAGTTGCAGCGGTGTAACTAGCATAAAGCCCTGACCGATGGCTGTGATGATGGTATCACCCGGATACCAGCTTTGGCCTCTGACATCTTTCTTCCATCTTGGACTTGGTAAGATGCCTTGGGCTTCTTCTTTGAGGTCAACGTTGGTGAATTGGCCAAAGCCAAATTTACTGAGGATGCTCTCCATTTCAAGAATGCCAAGCTTATTGCCAAGCGTATAGAAATACGTGTCGCAAGATACAGCCAAGGCTTGCTTTAATTGCACGGCACCATGTCCTTGGCGCTTCCAATCTCGATAGGTATGGCTGATGCCTGGTAGGCGATACCAACCAGGATCGTTGATGGTGGTGTGTTCATCAACCATGCCATTTTCGAGGCCAGCTAAGGCAATGAAGGGTTTGATGGTTGATGCAGGTGGATATAAGCCGCGCACTGCACGGTGATAAAGCGGCTTGTTGGGGGCATTGACCAGCTTTCGGTATGACTTTGGATCCATGCCTCTCACAAAGTGATTGGGATCGTAACTTGGGGTACTTACGAGTGCCAAGATATCACCATTGGTGACATCAATAACGGCAACGGCGCCGAGCTTGCCATAGAGGGCATGATGAATACGAGTTTGCAGGCGCGCATCTAAGGTTAAGCTTAATTTTTGTCCTGATATAGGTGCTTGCTTGCTGATGGTGCGTATGGCTCTACCTGTTGCATCGGTTTCAATTTGTTGAAAGCCAATGCTACCGTGAAGGTCGTCTTCATAATAGCGTTCAATACCGGTTTTGCCGATGAAAGTAGTCGCTTGGTAGTTGTTGTTATCAATACGTTTGATGTCTTCAGGGCTTAGCCTGCCCACATAGCCTAAGAGGTGCGCTGTGATTTCACCAAGCGGATAGTAACGCATAAGCTCCGCTTTAATTTGTACCCCTGGAAGCTCATACTGGTGTGTGGCAAAAAGAGCGACTTCTTCTTCACTGAGTTTGAGTTTAAAGGGTACGGGTACATGGCGCCGTGTTTGTTTTCTGGTTTCATAAAAGCGCTCGATATCTTCTTCTGTCACACTTGGTAATAAATCTTTGAGCTTAGTGAGGGTTTTAGGTAGGTCATTTACGCGCTCAGGTAAAACTTCTAGGGCGTATACGGGGATGTTTTCTGCAAGCATGACGCCATTTCGGTCAACGATGATGCCTCGGGTTGGGGCAAGTGGCGTGATGCTCATTTGGTTTTTTAGTGAAAGCGTTGCAAATCGTCCGTATTGGGCAAACTGAAGATAAGCCAGGCGCAGCATCAGACACAGAGAGCTTAGTACCAAGAATAAGATTAAAAAGTGCAGGCGTGTCTTTTGCATGCTGACAGCAGCGGGGCTCGACATGGTGGTTTTAGTTTTATACATGCGTCACGTTGGTTACTAAGGCTCGCATGATTTTAACGTAAATCTTTATTTGTGATAAGGGTGATTCTTAGATATAGACCATGCACGATAAAGCGTTTCCATCAGTACAATGCGTGCTAAAGGGTGTGGCAGGGTTAAAGAAGAAAGTGACCAGCGTGCTTGGCAGAGGTTAAGCACTTCTTTTGTGAGCCCTTCAGGTCCGCCAATAATAAAGCAAATATGAGACGTTTTTTGTTGTAAACCATCGATATGCTTTGCAAGTGCCTCACTTGAAAAAGTACGACCCTCTATATCTAAGGCGACGACATAAGCGCTTTTAGGAATGGCACTTTGCAGCTTCTGGGCTTCTTTCTCAATCGCTTGCTTCACAGCATGAGGATGGTTTCTCTTTAAGAGAGGCAGTTCAATAAGCTTAAACTTATAGGCCTCTTTGAGGCGTGCTGCATAAGTCTCGACACCCTGATGAATCCACTCGGGCATTTTATTGCCCATCGCGAGAATCGTGATTTCAAGCATGAGATGCGAGCGGTGGCGCGTTCTCTTGCCATAAGGCTTCAAGGTTATAAAACGCACGGCTTTGTGCTTGCATGATATGGACCACAAACTCACCAAAGTCGAGTAGGGCCCAGTCACCTTCTGTAATACCATGCTTGCTGATGCAAGCCATACCCAGTGCTTTCATATCTTTTAATAAGTAATTGGCGGCAGCTCTTAAATGGGTTGAAGAACGACCGGTGCAAACCACCATGTAATCGGTAACACTGGTTTGCTTGCTCACAGGAATCACACGGATGTCTGTTGCATGATTGTCTTCAAGAGACTTCAATAGTGCGTCTAATTGTGTATTGTGCGTCATAAAAATCTACATTACGTGCTATTTTTTAAAAGTTAGTAATTTTATCAACTTTTGCTGCACAAATGAAGTCATTTTGGCTTAAACCACCTAAAGCATGGGTCATAAAGGTAACTTCACAATAGTTATATCCAAGTTTGACATCAGGGTGGTGGTTTTCACGATGTGCAACCCAGCTGATCGCATTCATAAAAGCCATGGTTTCATGAAAGTTTTCAAAACTAAATTTTCGAGAAATTGACTTTGCATCGTCAGCCACTTGCCATTCTTTTGATACTTGTGTGATGAGCGTGTCAATTTGGGTTCGGTTTAATGCTTCACCAATGCCTTCACACGGCTCACATTTTTTTTGATTTAAATCACTCATGCTTCTGTTTCCTTAAGACATAGTGGAAGTGCTTTCAAAAAGCGCTGATTCTGTTCGAAAGTGCCAATCGTAACACGTAGGTGTTGCTTTAAGCCATAGGGGGTTAATGGCCGAATGATGATGCCTCTTGCTTGCAAATGTTTGTCTAACTCTACGCCATCGTGATTGCAATCAAAAGTAATGAAGTTGCAAGCAGAAGGGAGCGTATTAAGCTCAAGTTGTTTCAGCGCTTCATCAACTTGCTGCATGCCTTCTTGATTAACCCGCAAGCTTTCTTCAACAAAATGCTGGTCTTCAAGCGCAATGGTACCAAGTGTCATGGCTAGGTGATTGACGACAAAGGGCAACTGTATTCTATACAAAAGACTGATGATTTCAGGGTTAGCTAAGGCGTAGCCAAGGCGCAAGGCAGCAAGACCATAGACTTTAGAAAAAGTACGTGTAATCACAAGATTTGGATATTTTTCAGTCCATGCTTTGGCATCAGACTGCATGTCTTTGGCGGTGTACTCATGGTAGGCTTCATCCAAAACGAGGATGGTACTTTCGGGGATGTTATCTAAAAGTCGCAGAATGTCTTTGGGGGGAATCAATATCCCTGTTGGGTTGTTAGGGTTCGCAATAAAGATTAAAGCCGTTTTATCATTAGTAGCCTCTATAAGCGTATCAATATCTACCGACCAATCTTGGTTGAGCGGCGTTTTTTTGATGGGAATCCCTAAAGTATTTGCTTGTACTTCATAGGTAATAAAAGCGTAGTCATGGGTTAATATATGCTTGCCCGTGTGTAGCGCAAAGCACTCCATCAACATATGAAACAAAAAGTCGGAGCCGTTGCTTAAACATACCGACTCGGTATCTAAAGCATTTTTTTTAGCAATGCTGGTTCTAAGTGGGTTCTGCGTTGAGGTAGAATAAGTCGCAAGGGTATGCGGCTTTACATCTTGCAGTGCATCAACAACGTTTTGACTACAACCAAGCGGATTTTCATTACTGGCAAGTTTGATAATATCATCGACGTCACGCTCGCTTTTTAGCGCTTGGGATGATTTGCCAGGCACATAGGGGTGTAATTGTCGAATACCTTCATGGGGTAGTTTGCTAAAATCAATAGACATATCCAAGCATCCCGCTGATATTGAGCTATGCTCATAAAATAAGACACTCATCTTACCGAAGAAATAAACTGATATGCAAAAAAAACATGTGATGCTTGCCGTGCTTGTCGCCTGTATTTGGGGTGCCAACTTCATTTTCATTCAAGTAGCCATCAAAGAAGTGCCGCCGGTGACGCTGTGCGCTTTACGCTTTTTCTTATCGAGCATGCCTTTGGTCTTTTTTATAAAAAAACCGGATGTGCCATGGTTTTTGCTGATTTTATATAGTGCACTGACTTTTTCATTGCAATTTGCGTTTTTATTCATGGGGGTGAAGGCTGGCGTTTCACCAGGCCTTGCCTCTTTGCTTGGCCAGATGCAAATCTTTTTCAGTATTTTATTTGCAGCCGTTTTTTTAGGCGAGCGCATTACACGCTTTCAAGTATTTGGAACAGGTTTTGCATTTACAGGTGTGATGATGGTGCTCGAGCACCTGGGTGGGGGTGACATCACGCGCTTAGGTTTTATGTGGATATTTTCTTCGGCTGTTGTTTGGGGGGCAGGTAATTTATGCATTAAGAAAATGAAATCAGCCATAGGGATTAATTTAATCGTTTGGTCAAGTGCACTCGCCTGCCCACCACTTGTTATTGCTTCTTATTTTGTAGATGGTCCTCATGCATTAATCACTGCTGTTCATGCACTTTCTTGGGAAGGTACATTTGCGCTTTGTTATATTGCATATGCATCAACTTGGTTTGGTTATGGGCTATGGGCTTGGCTACTCAGCATTTACAATGTCGGTGTGGTGGTGCCTTTTACCCTTTTGGTACCTGTGGTTGGCTTATTGAGTTCAGCGTTCTTTTTAGGAGAACCACTACAATCTTGGAAGCTCATGGCGTCAGCTTTTATTCTGTTTGGGCTTATGGTTAACTTATTTGGAGCTTATTGGGTGCGCTTACTCAAGTTTCCTTGGTTTAAGGGGGAGCAAAAAGCCTGAGTTCGTTATATTGATCCTGCCCTGATTTGTCGGACACCCTGCTAAGAGAGTAAAATCTTGAGCAGTTGGAATCATAGCTTTAATGGTCGCTTAGTTAGGTGTCTGTTTTTTCGGGGCAAGATCAAGTAAAAAAATACTTTATATAGCGATTCTTTCATCAAATACAAAGCATTGGCCATCCCATTTAGATTTTTCTTCAGGGATTTGCTCGAGGTACGTCAAAATACCACCATCAAGCTGATAGACATGCTTAAAGCCTAATTGTTTGAGGTGTGCCGTGGATTTTTCACAACGAATGCCCCCGGTGCAGTACATGGCAATTTTTTTATCTTTTTTATCGAGTAAGTTTTTTTCAACATAATCAGGAAAATCTTTGAAGGTATCTGTTTTAGGGTCGGTAGCATTTTCAAAGCGTCCAATCGCAACTTCATAATGATTACGCGTGTCAACTAAGATGACTTCAGGGTCTTCCAATAAAGCATTCCAAGCTTCAGGAGAAAGGTGCGTATCTCGCGTGTCGAGCGCTGTGGTATTGGGCACACCCATGGTGACAATTTCATTGCGTAATTTGACTTTGGCTTTTTCAAACGGCATTTCATCAGTGATAGATTCTTTGAAAGTTAAATCACGAAAGCGCGCGTCAGCGTGCAAGTAATCATACATGGCTTGTACATTTTCAGCGGTGCCGGCAAAGCCTGCATTCATACCTTCTTCAGCTAAGATAAAGGTACCTAAAATATGGTGCTGGTGCATAGCTTTAAGCAGTTCTTGCTTGAGTGCTACGACATCTTCAATTGGGGTAAAGATATAAGTATTTGCCACGGTGTAAGCGTGCATGATAAAACCCTGTATGATTTAATAGTTAGATTAAGCGCTAAAATATAATGATTTTTTAACACAATGTATAGCTTATTTAGAACAATTTCTGGTCTTTTCGGTGCTGAGTTTGTGCATCATGGAAGCTTAAGCTTATTAGAGCATGCGCCAAATATTTGTTTTCGAGCTCCTAAAAAAGACCCACTCAAGGTCATGGGGCTCGACTTTGATCATCCAGTCGGGCTTGCTGCGGGCTTTGATAAAAACGGTGAGCATGTTCATGCACTCGCAAAACTTGGTTTTAGTTTTATTGAAGTGGGTACGGTCACACCTTATGCGCAAGCCGGTAACCCTAAGCCAAGGCTGTTTCGTGTGCCTGAGCAAAAAGCGTTGATCAATCGTATGGGCTTTAATAATGAGGGTGTTGATGCTTTGGTTGCGCGGTTGAAAGCACTCGATTACCAAGGTGTGCTTGGTGTGAGTATTGGCCCCAATAAAACCACGGCTACAGATAAAGTGTGGCAAGACTATACCTATTGTATGGATAGGGTTTATCCGCTTGCAGATTATATTGCGGTTAATATTTCTTCACCCAATACCCCAGGGCTTAGAACCCTACAAAAGCTCGATTATTTTGCCAAACTCACCAAGTTTCTGCATGCCAAACAAAAAGAGCTGAGTGATGTGTATCAAAAGCATGTGCCGGTGGTCATTAAAATTTCCCCTGATGAATCGGATGAAGGCCTAAAAGAAATGGCAGGGCAAGCGGTAAAAGCGGGGCTTGATGGCATGATTGTTACTAATACGACTGTTGCACGGAAAAGCTTAAGAAACACCCGTTTTGAACGTGAGCTTGGTGGTTTGAGTGGTAAGCCGCTCGCAACGAGAGCGGGAGCTTGCTTGGATCTGGTTAAATCTGAGGTGGGTGATGACATGACGCTTATAGCCTCGGGTGGTATCTATTCGGCGCTTGAAGCACAGCAAAGATTAGAAGCAGGCGCGTCTTTAGTGCAGCTTTATACAGGCCTGGTGTATCGAGGGCCGCGGCTTATAAGAGAGATTTTGGATTAAATTGCGCTTCATTTTCTAGCATGTCTTGGACTGACTGTAAATCATCATCCTGTAAGTGGGCTTGCGCGACTTCCCAAATTTCTTTTACAAGCTCACCGCGTTTTTCATTATCGTGCGGGGTTAAGTTAAAAGCTTGAATTAAAAGTGCTAACTCTTTTGGTGCTTTTGTATCTAGGCGTCGCTCATCAAAAATACCCATAAATCATACTCATGCATTTGACCAGTTGTATGGATAAGTATAGACGGATTTTTAATATGTGCTTATTTGTATAAACTCGTGTATAATCCGCGCTGAGAATTGTGCTTATAATATACAGATAGTTGGAGTGATTGATGTCTAACGAGTTAACTTTATCCATTATTAAACCTGATGCTGTTGCAAAAGCGGCGATTGGTCAAATTTACGCGAAGTTTGAAGCAGCAGGCCTTAACATTGTTGCTGCTAAAATGATGCAACTAAGCCGTGAGCAAGCTGAGAAGTTTTACGAAGTGCACAGCGAGCGTCCTTTTTTCCAAGATTTGGTGTCTTTCATGATTTCAGGCCCTGTGATGGTACAAGTGCTTGAAGGTGAGAATGCCATCATGAAAAATCGTGACATCATGGGTGCAACCAACCCTAAAGAAGCTGCTGCTGGCACCATTCGTGCAGAGTTTGCTGAAAGCATTGATGCCAATGCAGTTCATGGCTCAGATGGCCCTGACACAGCGAAAGTAGAGGTTGCTTTTTTCTTCAAACCAGAAGAGATTTGCAGTCGTGACTGATAAAGTCAATCTACTAGATTTTGACCAAGAAGGCCTACGGGCCTTTTTTGTCGATATCGGTGAAAAACCTTTTCGCGCAAGGCAGCTCATGCAATGGGTTCATCAAGAAGGCTGTACAGACTTTAACTTGATGACCAATTTGAGCAAAGCACTGCGAGAGAAGTTGCATCGCTTAGCCGAAGTGAAGTACCCCGAGGTGATTTCGTACCATCACTCAAACGATGGTACGCGCAAGTGGTTATTGAAGCTCGATTGTGGCAATGCTATCGAGACGGTTTATATTCCGGAAGCAACCCGTGGCACTTTATGTGTATCTTCGCAAGTAGGATGCATGTTGAACTGCAGCTTTTGTAGTACAGCAAAGCAGGGGTTCAATCGTAACCTATCTACAGCCGAAATCATTTCACAAGTATGGCTTGCCGTGCATGCACTGGCCAATGATACTGAGGCAGAAAAACTTGGCCACAGGGTTACCAATGTTGTCATGATGGGGATGGGCGAGCCGCTGTTAAATTTTGATGCGGTGGTGAAAGCAATGGATTTGATGATGGATGACCTGGCATATGGGTTATCTAAACGCCGCGTTACTTTGAGTACATCAGGTGTTGTTCCTGATATGTGGCGGCTTCGAGAAGTAAGTGAGGTGTCGCTTGCGGTATCACTTCATGCGCCTAATGATGCACTTCGTAACGAGCTTGTACCCCTTAATAAAAAATACCCACTTAAAGAGCTGATGGATGTTTGTCGCAAATTCTTTGATGACAAGCGCGTGGTGACTTTTGAGTATGTCATGCTTGAGGGTGTAAACGATACGCTGAAGCATGCCGATGAGTTGATTAAACTTGTTAGTGATGTACCTTGTAAAGTGAACTTAATTCCTTTTAATCCATTTCCTATGGCGGAATATAAGCGCTCTTCTGATGCAAGAATTCAAGCATTCAGAAATAAGCTGATTAAAAAAGGCATCAACACCATTACCAGAAAAACCCGAGGCGAAGACATTGATGCTGCTTGTGGGCAGCTTGCTGGCAACTTTAATGATAGAACCAAACGTGCTGAGCGCTGGCAAACGCTTCAATTTCGTAAGGGAGTATCCACTTTTGATGATTCGCGGTTATAATGCTGGAGCCACCTTTTTTTTAGGAGTACGTGAATGACTGATGCGACAGAATGTAACGCGGATGAATTAGAAGAAATAACCGCAGCAACGGATGCAACCAAACCAGGCCAGCAATTAAAAGCTTTACGTAAGAAACACAATCACACCATAGACTATGTCGCGAGCAAGCTCCATTTAAGGGTATCAGTGATAGAAGCACTTGAAGCCGATGCGTATGATGAGCTGCCGGAAAAAGTCTTTATCAAGGGCTATATTCGAGCCTATGCCAATTTGTTGGGTGTCAATCCCAACCCGCTACTCGATCTGTTCAATGCGAATGCCAGCCATAAAGAGCCGACAGACAGGGCCTTATGGCAAAGTCAAAAAGCCAGAACACACGCTCATCCTGGGCTCAGGTGGGGTACGGCTTTGTTTGGTTTGGTTGTGCTTGCTTCCATATTTATGTGGTGGAATAAAAGCAAAGAAACAGAAAGCTATTTTTCTAAGCAAATGCAGTCAGCAAAAGCTGAAGAAGATGTTCGTGTGACTGATTTATCAAATATGCGCTCATTGCTTTCCTCAAACCAAAAGTCACTGACTCCTATGGAGTTAAAGGATGAGTAACAAGCTTCAAGCCATTCGAGGTATGAATGATGTGTTACCTAAGGCCTCTTATGGATTGCAGCGCATAGAAAACACTTTTTCAACACTTGCATCAAGTTACGGCTATCATGAGTTTCGCACCCCTATTCTAGAGTCAACACGACTGTTCAAGCGCTCCATTGGAGAGGTGACGGATATCGTTGAGAAAGAAATGTATACCTTTACCGATAAAAATGGTGACCAAGTCACCATGCGCCCGGAAGGTACCGCAGGCATTGTTCGAGGGGTGATTGAGCATGGTCTGCTCCGTGAAGGCTTGCAAAAGTACTGGTATTCAGGACCCATGTTTCGCCATGAAAAACCGCAAAAAGGGCGGTATCGTCAATTTCAGCAGTTTGGTCTTGAAGTCTTTGGTGCAAAAGGTGTGGCTGTTGAGCTTGAAATCATTGCCTTATGTCGAGACTTTTGGCAAAAACTTGGTATTGAGAAACAATTGTGTTTAGAAATCAATACGCTCGGTACCGCAGAAGAGCGACAAGCTTATCGAGCGTGTCTCGTTGAGTACTTTGAGGTGAAGCAAGAGCAACTTGATGAAGACAGCCAAAAGCGACTCACCAGAAGCCCGCTTCGGATTCTTGATAGTAAAAATCCAGAGATGAAAGCACTGATTGAAGGTGCGCCTAAGCTTCTTGATAGCCTTACAGATGAAAGCAAAGCACATTTTGATGCCTTTTGTCAGGGGCTTGACGCACTTGGCATTGCTTACACCATCAATACCAAGCTGGTCCGAGGCTTAGATTACTATCAACATACGGTATTTGAGTGGGTGACTGACACGCTAGGCAGCCAAGCAACGGTTTGTGCTGGTGGCAGGTTTGATGGCCTGGTCGAACAGTTAGGTGGACCGAGTACATCTGCTTTTGGTTTAGCTATGGGACAAGAGCGCTTAAACTTAATGGTTGAGCAGTTACATCCAGCCTTTTTAGAAGAGCCAAAGCCACTACTTTACCTGATACCTCATGACACCATAACATTAGCATCAGCCTTAAAGCTTGCAGCTGATGTGCGTGCAGCAGTGCCGGATGCCCCCATTGAAGTCCACCTTACTGGTGGCAAAATGAAAGCTCAATTTAAAAAGGCAGACAAAAGTGGTGCCAGTCTTGCTGTGATTTTAGGCGAAGAAGAGCATGCCAAAGGTGAAGTGAGCATCAAGTACTTACGGGAAGAAAAGTCGCAAACCACCCTCAGTCAGGATAAACTCATTCCTTTTATTCATACGTATCTAGAACAGGAGATGTAGCCGTGTCAGTATACATGACCGAAGAAGAGCAAATTGAAAACATCAAAGCTTTATGGGCTCGTCATCAAAAGTGGATCTCTTGGGTCCTATCCATCGCACTTATCGTTTTTGCCGGATATCGTTTTGTGACATGGCGAAGTGATAAGGTGACGCGACAGGCTTCACTCAGCTATGAGGCACTGATGCGTGCTACTGCAGAAGATGATGCAAAGCAAATGGAAGCCTACGCACAGCATATTATTACCACTTATCCTAAAACGGTTTATCGAGATGCAGCCTTACTCTCAGAAGCAAAATATTGGGTGAAGTCAGGTGAGCTTGCTAAAGCAAAAGAAGCCCTGCAGTCTGTGGTGACACGCGCCAAAATGCCAGCACTTCAGCAAGTTGCGAAACTTAGACTTGCGCGTATTTGGATAGCTGAAGGTGCCTACAGTGAAGCACTCACGGCCTTGAAATCATTAGAAAATACCCCGTATAAACCTTCAGCATTGGAGTTGATGGGGGATGTATACATGAAGCAAGGTGACATAGACCAGGCTGAAAAAGCCTATGCCGAAGCACACAACTGGGCAGAGCTACATGGCCTTAGAAGTGCCTTTTTAGACTTGAAATTAAGTCAGGCTCAGTAAGAATTTGTTTATTTAAGAGAGTACAATACAAATGATTCGATGGATATTTTTCGTGCTGCTTTTGGCACTACAGGGCTGTAATGTGGTCAATGATTATTGGCTAGGCAAAGATAACACACCCAAAGCAACGCCACTTAAACCGATAAAACAACAAGCTAAATTTGTTCATGATTGGCAAGTCCCTGTTGGCAGTGGCAAGTCTAAGTCAGTCTTTTTACGGCTTAAGCCAGCACTTTCTGGTGATGCCATTCATACTGCAACTGAAGAGGGCACTGTAAAATCCATTCAGGCACAAAATGGCCAAGTAAACTGGGAGACAAAGTTAAAAACCAAACTTGTGAGTGGTCCTGCCGTCAAAGATGGTGTGGTTGTTGTGGGTACAGGCCATGCAAGTATTATTGCACTTAGTCAAGAGACGGGTAAACAGCTATGGGAAGCAGAAACGTCAGGGGAGGTATTGGCAACCCCACTGATTTCTAAAGACACGGTGATGGTCAAAACCGTGGATGGCCGTGTTTATGCTTTCAAAGCCTCAAGCGGCGATAAGCACTGGGTCGTAGACCACGGCGCCCCTAATATTGTGCTACGAGCAAGCTCAGCCCCAACTTTTTATAACAAGCTTATGATAGCAGGCTTTTCTGATGGCAAACTTGACGCCATTGATAT
>Ga0115012_10000446_pt1 | contig 23361 bp, 34 predicted proteins | sample TroAtlMetagenome_FD_88706 | JGI IMG/M metagenome (GOLD analysis project Ga0115012, IMG submission 88706) | Marine eukaryotic phytoplankton communities from Atlantic Ocean - Tropical Atlantic ANT10 Metagenome | ecosystem: Environmental > Aquatic > Marine > Oceanic | place: Tropical Atlantic...
ATATTAATAATGAAATTACTAGTGCTTTGTGTGATATGGAAGATATTAAAAATGCTTTAAGTGATGATATTAAAAATCAACCTAAAGATAATGATGGAACTGAAATAACTATTGGAGATTGTATTCATGATGTTATTTACTTACTTAAAATTTTAAAGGAGCAAGGCCAATGAACGCATACATGGAAACAGCTATGGAATATCTTGAAAGAAAACATCAACAACACTACAAGCATTTAACTTGGAATGAGTTTATTACAAATGAAAAGTTAGAGTTAGTTCATGTAGCATTACAAGAACTACAACAGGAGTTTAATATTCCTGATGATAACCCACACTTAAAAACAGCATACAAATATTTAGAGGAGAAGAATGATGGCAATACCTAAACAGATGTTAAAAGAATTGTGTAAAACTTATGAGGAAGCCATTGAAACTTTAGATAATTTAGCTAATAGAAGTGTTGGAACAGCTAAAGAAGAAATAAAAGAATCTCTTGAAGATTTTTTTATTGATAATGGATATATGAGTGAAGAAGAATTTAAAAGAGAGGTAGAGGATTATGAGTGAGTGTTATTTTTGTGAAAAAGAAGGTAATGATGATGAAATAGATTTTCATTCAAAAGTTGGTGAACATTTTTGCAAAGACTGTGAAGATGAAGTTTTTGAAAAACTAAAGGAGCAAGAATATGAGTAAAGGTATGAATGTTTTAAGTTGTTTTGATGGGATGAGTTGCGGACAAATTGCATTGAAGGAATTAGGAGTAGAGGTAAACAACTATTATGCTAGTGAGATAGATAAGTATGCTATACAAATAACTCAAAAGAATTTTCCTAATACAATTCAAGTTGGAAGTATAACGGACTTAAAGGTAATTGATTTACCTAAGATAGATTTAATTATGGGTGGTAGTCCTTGCCAAGATTTATCTTTTGCTAATACAGAAGGGAAAGGATTGGAAGGAGAACGCTCCAACTTATTCTTTGAATTTGTTAGGCTAGTTGATGAACTTAAACCTAAGTATTTTCTGTTGGAGAATGTAAGGATGAAGAAAGAGAATTTAGATATTATATCTGAGTATCTTAAAGTAGAACCTATCCTTATAAATAGTTCTAAACTTTCTGCTCAGTCAAGGCAAAGATATTATTGGACCAACATCCCTAACATACAACAACCTATAGAGAAGGGAATTGTATTGAGGGATATATTGGAAGACGAGCCAACAGCTAGGCCTACAAAACTAACGGAAAGAAATATTAAACATCATAAGGAAGGACACGAAAAGTCTCTTTGTATGACTGCTACTATGTGGAAGGGTGCAGGTAATAATGGGATGACTCTTGTTCCACAAAGAATAGGGACAGCTACAGATATAAACGGACACGATATTCTTAAAAGAATTTATAGTAGGTGGGGTAAATCGCCTACATTAAATACTTGTAGTGGTGGGAACAGGGAACCTAAAGTAGATAGTGAGACAGGTAGAAGTGCTGAGCCTTATCCACCTAATAAATTTTTCCAAATGGATTTATTTGGAGAAGCTATACCTAATGATGAAATGTTTTGGAGATGTATCACACCTTTAGAAGCGGAGAGATTACAGACTGTTCCTGATGGATATACAGAAGGAGTGTCTAAGACTAGAAGGCTTCACATGATAGGTAATGGTTGGACAGTCTCAGTAATTAAACATATACTAAGCAACATGAAGGAGATGAGATGAGTAATCACATAGTAGAAGAATGGTTAGAACGACAACAAGAATTAATAAAAATATGCCTAGAGGCACGGCCTGAACTAAAAACTTTAAGGCCTGATTTAATGGATGACTTAATAGATTTTGTGCTAAGCGTGAAGGACTTAGAGGATGATGTTGAACATACACTAGGAGATTTAATAATAAAATTCTTTGTGGATAGAAGTCACTTTCTCATATCTAACAAAGACTTAATACAAATGGAGAAAGAGTATGTCAAGTAATACAATTATTTTAGAGTGTCAATACACAAGCTACTCACACTTTGACTTAAAAGATTTAGGAGTTAAGTTGGATAGGGTGAAGGAGTATTGGGTTAAGTGGGACAAACTTAACATCATATATAAAGATGGAACAACAGAAACATTTGAGCCTAATTATCATGGTGAAGATGATTGCAAGTCTCCAACTTCTATAGTTTTTTTAGATGATAATTACAACGAGCTAGATGCTGAGGATATAATAGGATGAATGGATTTATTACAGTAGGAGATAAAGTAATGTGGCAGGGTAGTTGGGGTAATGATAGCCCTAAGATTGCTGAAGTCAGTAGCATCATGGTATGTGATGAAGAAGGTGAGAACGGATATGTTGTTGATAATTTAGAATGGGATATGGTAAGAGAACGAGATGTTGTTATCACACTAAGTAATTCTCATTGGGCATGGGGTTTCCAAATTAAACCTCTACTAGAGGTGGTGAAATGATTACAATGGAAGGGGCCTCATTAACTATTAATGTTTTACTAACGATACTCTCTATAGGGATAATGTCTTTCTTGTCTTACGGATGTTATCTTCTAATGAGAGATGAATATGAAATTAAAAAAATGCGTAAGGCAAAGGAGAAAAAAAATGAAAAATATAATTGACAGGGTAGTGACTCTAATAATTATGATAGGAGTATTCCTATTTTCTTATGTTGGATTAACTATGGTGGATGACGATGCCCGGATGTTGAGAGTGCAGCTAAACGAGCAGGCGGCCACCATAAAAAATTTAACTAATGACCACATACTAATGACAGAACGAGTGGATGGAATATTTAGCAACCTATCTATGTATCGAGTATCACTTAATACTTTAAGGATAGAGCTTGAAACAGTTAATAATAATATTGATAATTTTATTTTGCATCAAGACGATGCGACATCGAGACTGCTTGAAGCTGATGAAAGACTGAATGAATTAACAGAAATGATTGATGACATAGAAACATCTGCGACAGGTGGGTTTGGAGTATTGACAGGCTCTCTTGTAATAGGGGTTGAAGAAGAACCTTTGATGGAAGAAATCCTGGAGCCTCAACCTATCCAAGAGACAGACACTACGATTAGAGAGTGTCCTCAAATTAATAGAGAAATTAATTTAGGAAACTACATTAAGAATATTAGTTTTTCAAGAAGTGTTAGGGTTGTTATCTCTTATGATGTTTGGGATGGTGTGCTTACTGATACCAGGATTTTAGAAGGGAGGGCTAGCTCAAAACTAATGAAGGCCCTTACTGATTACTTATCAGACGCTATCGTGTATAATAAAGATATTCAAATTAATAACTGCACACTACCTATAAGGATAGAGATATGATAATTGATATAAGAACTAAGGACTGTTGCTACATATATCTAAACGGCAAGACTGTTTATGTAGATGATAGCACGGATGAATTAATAACTAGGTCCTGGCTTAACAGCGATGAAGATATACCTCAGTATGAAGATGATGGTATGTGTCTATGCGGTGAGCCTTTAGATGATTGTCCTGAAGCATACGAACACATGACTCATGGTTGCTAAGTTAATAAAGGAGACATGCTATCTATCCTATGATGAGTATAGAAATTTCTGTAGTTATATTTGTTTAAATCCTAATTTGATAGAGGGATATGTTGTTGAATATCAAAAGGGTAAGGATGTATTTAAGGTTGAGTTAATAGATGATAGTGTATCAACAATACAAGATATAATTCTTGCATCCCAAACACGCACATGATAAAATATAATTTTAATTAGCCAACAAAGGAGAATTTAATATGGCAATACAAGAAGGAACGGCATACTGGGTATCAGCAAAAAGTCCTAACACGACTTTTGAACCAACATACACAGTAGATTTAGTAGTTGATGACAAGGTAGCAGACGACTTCCAAGCTAGAGGTTTTAGAGTTAAAGACCTAAAGGTTGGAGAGCAAGAAGTGGGAAGGGCAATTACCATGAAGCGTAAAGTGAATGGTCCTAATGGAATGATTAGGCCTGCACCACATTGTCTCGACAAAGATAAGATGCCAATGGATGAGTTGATTGGAAATGGCAGTCGAGTCATTGTCCAATATAAAGAATGGGAAACATCAAATAAGTATGGTGATTTCAAAGGGTTAGATTTCAAAGGTATACAAGTCCTGGACTTAGTATCTTTCGAGTCAGCAGATGGTGAAGAGTTTGAAGCTATTGAAGGTGGGGAGGAATTTTAATGATAGTTAATATTCAAAACCAAGACGGAACCATAGCTTATAACATAAATGAAATCTCAGATGAGAGTCAAAGAGTGGAGGCAAGAGTTATCATAAACAAAGTCTCAACCCTTGAAGCTATTAAAGAAGGATTAACTTTGGCAACCATAACACATAGAAGGAACTTAGAGCAGATTTGCAATAATAATCCTGAAGCTATGGTTGTTGCAGATAATTCTGATTCATCTGAAGATGAGATAGAAACAGTAGAAGAGGAGAACTCTACTGAGGAAACCCCTGAAAGCTAATTTACTCCATTAATTAGTCATAGTTTGCTAGTCTATGTGTAAAACTAGCATTTAATTTAAGGTGTTAGTAGTAAGGAAACTCTCCTGTTAGACACTTGGGATATGTTCTCCATAATCCTCATTACTAGCACCGCCTTTCACGGAGAACAATATGAATGAAGTGTCCAAGTTCAAAGAGTATCACCTTCCATGTCCTGAATGTAAGAGTAGTGATGCGTTATCAGTAAATGAAGATGGCTCAGCTAAATGTTTTAGCTGTGATAAATTCTTTCCTAAATATGAAACCAATAAAGAAGATGACTTCTATCAGGAACCACCCAAAGAAAACCTATCTCCATTACTAAATGTTAATGGAAGTTCTTACGGCTCATTGTCAGATAGATGTATAGGTATTGAGACAGCTAAGAAGTATAGCGTTAAAGTTTTATACAATAGCCAGGGAGAGATAGCTCAGCATATCTACCCTTACTTTATTAATAACGAATTGTCTGGTAATAAAATTAGATATACTAGGGATAAAAAATTTATAACCCAAGGAGATATAAAAGATACAGGATTATTTGGACAGCATTTATTTAAAGAGGGAGGTAAGTTCCTTACTATTACTGAGGGAGAGTGTGATGCTATGGCGGCCTTCGAACTTATGGGTAGTAAGTGGGCCTGTGTATCTATCAAAAGAGGTGCTGCCTCTGCTGTTAGAGATGTTAAAGAAAACCTGGAGTATGTAGAAAGCTTTGCTAATATAGTTATTTGTTTTGATAATGATGCAGCAGGTAAGAAAGCAGCTATAGAAGTTGCAAGTATTATCAAGCCCGGAAAGGCTAAGATAGTTCAGTTACCTAATGGATTTAAAGACCCTAACGATATGCTTAAACAAAAGAAGTATGAGCAGTTTACTAGAGTTTGGTGGGATGCTCAGGTGTATACGCCAAGTGGAATAGTTAGAGTATCAGAAAAGAAAGAACAATTTTTTAATAGAGAGAAGAAAGATAGTGTTCCTTATCCTTGGAACGGCCTCAATAAAAAACTATATGGTTTAAGACAAGGAGAACTTGTAACTCTTACAGGTGGCACAGGGCTTGGGAAGTCTAGTATTACTAGAGAGCTAGAGCATTGGATTATAAATAAGACTGAAGATAATGTAGGCATCATAGCCTTAGAGGAAGATTGGAAAAGAACTGTTGATGGTGTTCTTTCTATTGAAGCTAATGCCAGGTTATACATTGACCATATAAGAGAAGGGATTGATAGAGAAACTTTAGAAAGTATGTATGATAAAACATTCAGTAACGATAGAGTTTTTGTTCACGCTCATTTTGGAACTAACGATATAGATGCTATCTTTGCAAAGTTAAGATATCTTATTGTGGGATGTGATTGTAAATGGGTAGTGGTGGACCACCTACATATGTTAGTAAGTGCAGTCCATGAGGGAGATGAGAGAAGAGCTATTGATTCTATAATGACTAGGCTTAGGAGTATAGTTGAGGAGACAGGTGCAGGTTTAATCCTGGTATCTCACCTCAGAAGAGTAGATGGTAACAAAGGACATGAGAATGGTGTTGAAGTATCGCTCTCACATTTAAGAGGTTCAAACTCTATAGGCCAACTGTCTGATTGTGTGATAGCTATAGAGAGAAACCAACAGTCAGCGAATGAACTTGAAGCCCGGACATCTAAACTAAGAGTCTTGAAGTCAAGATATACAGGCGATGTAGGTATGGCTACCTCTTTGGAATATGATTTAGAAACAGGGAGATTAACTGAGACTGATTTATCTGACTTAGAAGTAACTAATGAGGATTGTCCCTTTTGAAATTAGTCTTTGATATAGAAACAGATGACATTAAAGCTACTAAGATATGGTGTATCGTTGCTATGGATGAGAACAATAAGGTTTATACCTTTGAGCCTCACCAAATAGATGAGGGTGTAGCCTTCCTAAATTCAGCAGACTCTTTAATAGGACATAACATAATAGGATTTGATTTACCTGTGATAAAAGATTTAACAGGTATAGACTTAGAGAAAGGTAAGGAAGTATTAGATACATTAGTTATATCTAGGCTTATCAATCCTAACAAAGAGAAAGGACACAGCTTAAAGAATTGGGGATTTCAATTAGAGTGTGAGAAAGGAGAATCCCCAGAAGATTTTACAGAATACAATAAGGAGATGTTAGATTACTGCATCCAGGATGTTAAATTAAATAGAATACTCTACTTACATTTACTTAAAGAAGCAAAAGGATTTTCCAAAGAGTCTTTAAATTTAGAACATGATGTATTTAAAATAGTAAACCAACAGCGTAAGGATGGCTTTGCTTTTAATGAGCAGAAGGCCATGCTTTTATTAAGTAAACTCAACCAAAGAAAGAAAGAAGTAGAGGAGGAGGTCCATGAAAAATTCAAACCTAAATGGGTAGTTGTTAGAGAGGTAACTCCTTTTATAAAACAAGACGGAACTTTAGGTAAGAGAGGATTAACTGAAGAGGAATACAATGATAGATTGATTAGTAAGAATTACAATACCTTCAAGCGTAAGAAATTAGTAGACTTTAATCTAGGAAGTCGTAAACAAATAGGAGAATATCTTATAGACTTTGGGTGGAAACCTAATAGATTTACTCCAACAGGACAGCCTATCGTGGATGAAGCTACTTTAAAAAAGATAGAGCATATACATGAAGCTAACTTAATAGCTGAGTTTCTTTTACTACAAAAAAGGATAGCTCAAATACAGTCCTGGGTTGAGGCTGTTGAAGAAGACAATAGAGTTCATGGTTTTGTTATTTCAAATGGTGCTATAACAGGAAGGATGACACATAGGAATCCTAACATTGCTCAAATTCCTAGTGTTTATAATACTTATGGTAAAGAATGTAGAGCTTGTTGGACCGTTGAGCCAGGAAATAAACTTGTAGGTATAGATGCAAGTCAGTTAGAATTAAGATTGTTAGCACACTATATGGCTGACAAGGAGTACACAAATGAAATACTTAACGGAGACATTCACACAGCTAACCAAAAGCTTGCTGGACTTAAATCAAGAGATGAGGCAAAAACTTTTATCTATGCCCTCATATACGGAGCAGGAGATGAAAAGATTGGAAGCATTATTAAAGGAGGCAGAAGAGAAGGTGCAAGGATGCGACAACGCTTTCTTAGTGGTCTCTCAGCATTTAGCTCTCTTAAAACAAGAATTGACACGGCTTCAAAAAAAGGATTCCTTAAAGGGTTAGATGGTAGGAAGATAAAACTAAGACATCAACATGCGGCCTTAAATACTTTGTTGCAAAGTGGAGGAGCTATTGTAATGAAGAGAGCTTTAATTATTTTTGATAACAAACTTAAACTAAATGCTATTCCATTTAAGATAGTAGCTAATGTTCACGATGAGTGGCAGGTAGAAACATTAGAGAAGAACGCAGATTTTGTGGGTGAAGTAGCAGTACAGTCAATAATAGATACTGCTGAATATTATAATATGAGGTGTCCTTTAGACGCTGAGTATAGAATCGGAAACGATTGGAGTGAAACACATTAATTATGACAGACAAGAATAAAGAAAACATAAAGCCTAAGAAAAAAGACTTTAAGAAATTTGATTTAGATTTAAACTTTGGTGAGATAAGGGAAGATAAAGTTAGAGATATGTTAGAAGGTAAGAAGATAGAAGTTAAATCAGAACGAGGTATGTGGATGAAGACAGGTAACATCTGTATTGAGTATGAGTCTTATGGTAAACCTTCTGGTATTAAAGCAACTGAATCTGACTACTGGTTTCATAACTTATGTGTTGGAGATAAAGAATTTTGTACTCTTGTTTTTGATACAGATATGTTAAGATTAATAATAGATGACTTAGATACTTTTAAGACTGTATCAGGTGGGGACCATAACGCTAGTAGAATGTTCCTGGTTAATCTACAAAAATTATTTTCAAGTGATGTTATAAAAGCTTTTAAGGAACTATTAGATGAAAAAAAAGACTAACAATACTTTGGTTGAAGATATCTATAATACTATAGGTGTCTTAGCTAAAGGAAAAGAAATCAAGATACCAGATGAGATGCTTGAAACTTTTGGTAAAGAGATGGCTGAAGCATTAAAGCATTGGTCTGTACCTCAAAAGGTAAGTAATGAAGTTAAGCCCGGATTAAGAATGTCTAACATAGGGAAGCCTGATAGACAGCTTTGGTATGATATTAATTCTAAAGATAAAACTACTAAAGAGTTACCTCCTAGTATGTATATTAAATTTCTTTATGGCCATCTACTAGAAGTTCTTATGCTAACCTTTGTTAAGCTAGCAGGGCATGAAGTTCTTAATGAGCAGAAGGAAGTAAGCGTAGATGGAATTAAAGGACACATGGATTGCACGATTAACGGAGAGGTAGTAGATGTTAAGACAGCTTCAGGTTTTGCTTTCAAGAAATTCAATGAAGGAACTTTAGCTGAGGATGATAGCTTTGGTTACTTAGCTCAGTTGGCTGGTTATGAAGAAGCTATGAAGACTGAGGAAGGAGGTTTCTTAGTTATGAATAAGGAGACAGGAGAGATAACTTTCTTTAAACCAGATGACCTAGAGAAGCCTAATATAAACCATAGAATTAATAATATTAAAGCCATAACTACAGACCCTGAACCACCTGGTTATTGCTACAAACCCATAGCTGAAGGCAAGAGTGGTAACATGAAGTTACCTAGACAATGTACTTGGTGTCCTTACAAGTTCGAATGTCATAGAGAGTCAAACGATGGTAAAGGTTTAAGAGTATTTAAGTATGCTAAAGGTAACGCTTACCTAACAACTGTAGTTAAGGAACCAAATGTTGAGGAAGTATTAATATGAACGGAAGAAAAGCAAAAGCAATTAGAAGAAAGAGTTTAGTTATTTTATACGCATGGGTAAAGACTTTAGTATCTAAGGAAGAAGCAGATAAGATGAGGCCTGAAGATGCTGTCAGGATGCTTCCCACTCAAACACATAACTTTATCCAGGGACAATTAACTACTTCAGCTTGGTCTTTTAAATGGATAACAAATAAAATTAAAAAGGCATTGAAGAAAGGAAAGACATTGGAAGAAATAACTTTAGAGGACTTTGATGTCTCCTAGAAGAGTACCAAGAAAACCAAGACCAAAGAAAGTTAATGTTCCTAAAGGATATGATAGTCTGTGGGAAGTAGAACTACATACAACAATACTCCAGGCATGGAAACATCATTGGGATAAGATTTCTTATACAGTTTCACATAACTATGAACCTGACTTTGTAAAGACAATAGAAAATAAAACCATCTTATTGGAGGCAAAGGGTAGATTTTGGGATTACTCGGAGTATAATAAGTATATACACATTCGTTCAGCATTACCTAAAGACTACGAATTAGTATTCTTATTTCAAAAACCATACGCTCCTATGCCACAGGCCAAGAAAAGAAAGGATGGTACTAAGAGGACTCACGCTGAATGGGCTGATAAAAATAACTTTACTTGGTATAGTGAAGAGACTTTACCTACTGAATGGCAGTTATGAAAACATTAGCTATTGATAATATAGGCGGAGATATAATAAAAGATACCGCTAGTTATTTAGTTAAAGATAATAAGTCATTAAAGAATTTGGTAATTAGTAGTACATTTTTAAGGGCTAATAAATCTACAACAGGACATAACCATGTTGGACAAGAAGAAGTTTATTTCTTTCTTAAAGGTAGTGGTGAAATGTTAGTGGATAACGAGAGGTTTAAAATAAAAGAAGGTGATTTAATTCTAATTGAAGATGGAGAGTTCCATAAAGTATTTAATACTGGACACTTAGGATTATATTTTATATGTATATTTAATGGAGAAAGATACAAGGAATAAAAATGAGTAAATATAAATTTAATGAGGACCAGGTATTAAGAGACATAAGAACTTATATAGATAGAACTTATGATGCTCATTATGGTAATGGTAAATATCAAGCAACAGATATGATTATAGATGCAGGACATGGAGAAAGTTTTGGTATTGGAAACATAATGAAATATGCTATGAGATTTGGTAAGAAAGATAATAAGAGAAGAGAGCTAATGAAAATAATACATTACGCTATTATAACTATGTATGTATTAGATGAGGGAAAGGATAATGACTGAAGATAAGATAGGGACCAAGACCTACTTGGGAATTGAAATAGATTATGAAAGGGAAAAAACCTTTGATAAATTTAGTTTAGATACTCTCAAAGATAGATACTTTTGGGAAGGAGAAACACATGCACAAGAAGCATTCGCAAGAGCCTCCGTCTACGGAGCCACCTTCAAAGGTGAGACTGATTTTGAATTGGCTCAAAGACTTTATGACTACAGTTCCAATCGTTGGTTCATGTTTAGCACTCCTATTCTTAGTAACGGAGGTACAACTCGTGGGCTTCCTATCAGTTGCTTTCTTAATCATGTACCTGACAGTAGGAGTGGTCTATCTGCTCATTATGATGAAAACATTTGGCTCGCAAGTTCAGGTGGAGGCATTGGTGGATATTGGGGAAGTGTTAGGAGTAACGGTATATCTACTGCTCATGGCTCTCGTTCTACTGGAAGTATTCCTTTCCTACATGTAGTCGATTCTCAAATGTTAGCCTTCAACCAAGGTACTACCAGGAGAGGTTCTTATGCGGCCTACTTAGATATAAGTCATCCTGAAGTAGAAGAGTTTATTAATATAAGAAAAGAAAGTGGAGGAGATATAAATAGGAAATGTTTAAACTTACATAACGGAATAAATATTACTAATGCTTTCCTTAAAGCTGTAGAGATAGATGATGATTGGAGATTGATAGACCCTAAAACTAAAGAAGCTGTGAAGATAGTTAAAGCTAGAGACCTATGGTGGCAGATACTATTAGCCAGGGCCGAGACAGGAGAGCCTTATATGTTGAATGTAGATACCTGTAATGAGGCTATGCCTAAAACACAAAAGGATTTAGGATTAGAAATAAAGCAAAGTAATTTATGTTCAGAAATAACATTAGCTACTAACGAAGAAAGGACAGCAGTCTGTTGTTTATCCTCCGTAAACTTAGAACATTATGATGATTGGTCTGAGCATCCTTTATTTATACAAGATTTAATAACAATGTTGGACAATATATTAGAACATTATATTGACAACGCAGTAGATACTACATATCTAGGAGGAAGAAGTGCGGATTTTAAAAGGTTTAAGAACTATGTTTACAACGAGAAGGAGGGATATTCTAAGTCAGCTTACTCAGCATATAGGGAACGCAGCGTTGGTCTTGGGGCTATGGGGTTCCATGCTTATCTCCAGTCTAAAGGTATTGCTTTCGAAGGGATATTCGCAGTTGGTTTTAACAATAAAGCATTTAAACACATTAAAGAAAAAGCATCAAAAGCTTCTGGACTCTTGGCAAGAGAAAGGGGTGAGGCTCCTGATGTCCTTGGCACAGGCTACAGGAATGCTCATCTTCTCGCTATTGCTCCTAATGCTAGCTCTGGTATTATCTGTAGCGGTACTTCCCCTAGCATTGAGCCTTTTAGGGCTAACGCATATACTCATAAAACTCTCTCAGGTAGCTACCAGGTTAAAAATAAATACTTGGGAAGAGTATTAGAAACTAAAAAATTATCTCATAAAAAACTTGAAGAAGTTTGGAAGGACATATCTGCTAATGAAGGTTCAGTCCAACAGTTAGATATATTAACAGATGAAGAGAAAGAGATTTTCAAAACAGCAAATGAAATAAATCAGATATGGATTGTTGAACATGCTCACCAAAGGCAACAGTATATTTGTCAAGCTCAGTCAGTTAATCTATTCTTTACTTTACCTAAGACTACTGAGGACCAAGAAGTACATGATGAATATATGCAGTATGTTAATGATGTTCATTGGTATGGAATGCACAAACTAAAATCATTGTATTACTTCAGGTCTAATGCGGCCCGGAATGTAGAGAATGTGAATATTAAAATTCCAAGAATAAAATTAGATGATAGTGAATGTATAGCGTGTGAAGGATGAAGACATTTATAGAAATAGGAACATGTGACTTTGATACTTGCAAGCCTTTAGCTGATAGAGGATGGAAAGGATTAATGATAGAGCCTAACCCTTTAGCATATGAGCGTATGGTTAAGTTTATGAAAGAGTATTCAAACATTACTACATTAGATTACGCTGTTTCAGATTATGATGGAACAATTAAGATAGGAATATCTAAACAAGATTATCCTGATAGAGCTATAAGAGGTATGTCTTCTATAGTAGATGAGAACCATAAAGGCGGTAGGATTTTTGAATATGAATTATGGAGTAGGGAAGAGTATCTGTCTGAGGTTATAGAAGTTAATTGTAAAAGATTAGATACCGTTCTCTTGGAAAACAATATAGAGGAAATAGATTTTTTAAAGATGGATATGGAAGGACATGAGATGAATCTATTAGAAGATTATTCCTGGAGAATTAAACCTACATTTATAAAGATAGAACATAAACATATAGATGATATAAAAGCTGTTCAGATACTACAAAGTAATGGGTATATGACATGGACAGAAAGAGATGATATTTACGGAGTTAGATAATGAAGAGTCATATGATTTTTGAAAGTGGCTTAGCTAGTCAAGAATGTGATTTCATAGCAGATGAGGCGGAAAGATTACTAGATATAAAGTCAGCTATTGTAGGAGAGACAACAAATAGTTCTTCAGGTATAGTTGAAAACAGTATAAGGAAAAGTAAAACAGGTTTTATAGATTCAGCTTCCTATGAGCATAGAGATTTATGGGGATTTGTCCAGGGAAAGCTTTGGAATTTTATTAATGCGGCCAATAGAAGTAACTTTGCATTCGATGTAAATTATTTAGATAGTGTTCAATACACAATTTATGAAGGAGGAGGGGACCATTATGATTGGCATATTGATACCTTCATTGAAACTCCTAATGCTTATCATAGAAAGTTAAGCATAACTGTTCAACTTTCAGATGGTAGTGAGTATGAAGGAGGAGATTTTGAATTGAATGACGGCACAGGAAATTCTTGTGACAGGGATTCGTTAAGAAAAAAAGGTAGTATTTTAATATTCCCTTCCTTTTTATTACATAGGGTAACACCTGTAGTGAGAGGAACTAGAAGAACTTTAGTTGCATGGGTAGAAGGAAAACATTTTAGATAGGAGATTTTTATGGCTTTGTTAAAAACTAGGGATTATTATAAACCTTTTGAATACCCTTGGATGTATGATTATTATAAAATACAAAACCAAATGCACTGGATGCCTGAGTCTGTACCGTTACACACAGATGTTAAGGATTGGCAAGATGTTAGTGAGCAGGAAAGATATTTATTAACACAAATATTTAGACTGTTCACTCAGTCAGATGTTGATGTAGCTAGCGGTTACTTTGATAAATACATTCCTATCTTTAAGAAGCCTGAAGCAAGGATGATGATGGGTTCCTTTGCAAACATGGAAGGCATACACCAGGATGCTTATAGTTTATTATTAGATACTGTAGGAATGCCAGACAATGAGTATAAAGCTTTTGCAGATTATGAAGAGATGTCAAACAAGCATGATTATGTTAGTAACTTTAAACCTCTTAAATCTGATAAGAAAACTATTGCTAAAACCCTAGCAGTTTACTCGGCTTTTACGGAAGGGCTACAATTATTTAGTAGCTTCGCTATCCTCTTAAACTTCCCAAGGTTTGGAAAGATGAAAGGAATGGGGCAGATAGTTACTTATTCTATTCGTGATGAATCTTTACATGTTGAAGCTATGACTAAACTCTTTAGAGAATTTATCCAGGAGAACATTGAGATATGGACAGATGATTTTAAAGCTGAGCTATATCAAATATGTAGAGAGATGGTTAAGTTAGAAGATAAGTTTTTAGATTTAGTATTTGATATGGGTGATTTGCAGGGCTTAACTAAGAAAGATATGTATGCTTATAATAGATATATAGCTGATAGAAGATTACTTCAGTTAGGATTGAAAACAAACTATGACCAAAGAGAGAACCCATTACTATGGATTGATGAAGTCATGGGTGTAGAACATCAGAACTTCTTTGAGGGAAGAGCTACCACTTATATGAAAGCCGGGCTTAGAGGTAGACAGAATAATATAACCTTCTCTAATATGGAAGAGGGAGAGGAGTTTTAGTTGATAAGAGGGATAACTTGTGGAGCTTTTGATTTACTACATGCAGGACATGTGGTTATGTTCGAAGAAGCTAAGCAAGAATGTGAGCATTTACTTGTGGCGATACAGACTGACCCCTCAGTAGACAGGCCTAATAAAAATAAACCTGTTCAAAGTATAGTTGAAAGACAGCTACAAGTTAAAGCGGTTAAATGGGTAGATGATACTATTGTCTACAATACAGAAAAAGAATTAGAAGATATATTAAATACTTTACCTATTGATGTAAGGATAATAGGAGAAGAGTATAAAGATAAATGGTTTACTGGAAAAGAAATTTGTAAGGTTAGAGGTATTTCTGTTTATTATAATAAAAGAAAACACAATTTCAGCACTACTGAATTAAGGAATAAAGTAAAATGAAGAAGAGAACAAGAGAAGAAGGGAACTTAATTAGTTTTAAAGTCCTCCTAACACCAGAAGGAAAGATAGTTTCAGAAATATCAGCCTTCCCAACAGATAAAGTTGATAGTATTTTTGCGGAACATGATAAGAAAATTATAAGAACTCTTATCGAAAGAGCAGATGCTAAGTTAAAACCACTACATTTGTATTTACAGAAAGAAATTCAAGCTTTATAACAAAAACGACCTCATAGAATCGCTCAGGTTAAACAGAAAGGACCTAAGTAATACCTAGGCCTCGGAAAGTATTAAAGTTTAACCAAGGGCTTCTGTGTTCGTCTAATAGGATTTAGACTAATTCACCTGCATCTTAGGAAAATATATAGTAATTGGTTCTGATTTACCCTTAACAAGTATGCTATCTATCTTTTCATACTCAAAACAATCCCCGGCCAACTCTTTTGTGTACTCAGATATAATTACTTTCCATTGTTTGTAATCATTTCTACCAGCCGTAGCTTCTAATCTAGCGGCCAAGTTCACCGCATCCCCTACCACAGAATAATCAAACCTAGTTTCACTACCCATATTCCCAACAATACAAGTTCCTGAATTAACTCCAGTCCCTACATTAATTGGAGGTAGTTTTAATCCTTGTTCTTTAAATTGTTTATTTAATTCTATCGTAGCTGCTTCTATTTCTATTGCAGATTTAATTGCCAGTTCTGCATGGTTCTTACAATCAATAGGAGCATTCCAAAAAGCCATGATACAATCACCCATATATTTATCTATGGTTCCTCCATTAGCTAATATAATATTTGTCATTGTATTAAGATAAGTATTAATTAATTCTACTAATCCTTCTGGGTCATCATTATTTTTAAAGACTTCTGAGACTGGAGTAAAGCCCATGATATCTGTAAAGAGGAATGATAATTCTTTTCTCTCACCTCCAAGCTTCAGTAGTCCAGGATTTTTTTGTAATGCTTCAACTTGTCTTGGGTCTAGGTATGTTTCAAATTGTTTTTTAATTTGTTGTCTAAGCTTGAATTGTTTTCTAAAGTTTAAATAGAATTGCTGAGTACCTAAAAGTGTCATACTTATTAGACTCCATGTAACATCTATTAATAAATTATTCTGTATTAAATAATACCCACCATAACCAACGCCTGATAATAGAAAGCCTGCTCCTATTACTCCTATCGTAATTCCAGAAACTCTTATAATAAAACCAATAAGAAATGTAGATACTAATAGTAAAGTTAATTCTGCTAGTAATCTGTAATCAGGAATAACTGGAGTAGGTAATAATATACTCTCAGCTAATGCGGCCTGAATTTTATGAGGCTCTAATAATCCTACTGGTGTAGCCAACTGAGGTGATATTCCTTTTGCTGTGAAGCCTACGAATACAAACTTATTAGCAACATCCATTTCTTTCAAGTTTGTTTGTGGTGTATCAACCCAGGATATCCACTTCCTTCCTACTCTATCTGTAGGTATAGGTTCTAATCCTCTAACTCTTATCATCTCTATCCCACTTTCATTAGTAATAATTTGATAAGTATTTCCTCCACCAAGTATCTTTAAAACTTCAGTACCAAAAGAAGCTACCCATCCATCAGGTGTCTGTTGCAATAGAGGTATTTGTCTTACCAAATTATCAACCTCAACTGGTGCAGATATAGCTCCTTGATTTGCAGACTTCTTTAGTATGTCAATATTTTCAAGAAAGCCCGGAGCTTTGTTTATCTCTACTAATGGTCCTTTAATAACTGTTCCATGTGTCTTAGGATATAAACCATTATCTACTTCAGGCATAGCTATGACACTAGGACTTAAAGATAAAGAATAACTAAACTCCTCATCTCCTTTCATTCTATCTGGGTGAGGAAATAACATAACCCATCCAACACCTAATGCTCCTTTACTTAGTAGTTCCTGGTGTATGTCACCAAGTACGGAACGAGGTAAAGGATAGCCTCCTTGTTCATTAATAAAGTCTTCATCTATATTTAGAATAGAAAAATATCCTGTAGGTTCAGGAGTTTCTATAAAGTTATCAAAAGTTTTAAGTCGTAGTATCTCTAAAGGAACTGCATTAAATAATAATGGTATAGATAATAGACCTATTAATAAAGCATTCCATCTCATCTTAGTTTCCTTGTGTAATTTTGATAGTAGAGTTACCACCACCATTAACTATAATCTGCGTACTCTTACCATTTTGTATCATAATGACGGTGTAAGCATTTGATTTATCTAGTTCTAATCTTATAGTATCTTCTAGAGTTTTATAGAAAGTTATAAAATTATCTGTAACAAAAGTATTTATTTGAGTCGAAGAGTCATACCCTAGCTGAGTACCTTTTAAGTCTAAGCTAGTATTTAAAATAGTTTCTGTTTGTTCTAACTCATTAATATCTTCTATTATATCTAACAAGTCTTCCAAAAAATTTACATCAAGATAATTAATATCTAATTCTGTAAACTCTAACTCATCTTCGGCAAGATAATCTACTTCTAAATCATCGAACTCCAGAAGGTCAACATCCAGAATGCTATTAGTATTATTGTTTCCATCTTCTCCTTGTTCACTTATACTTTCCTTTGGTGGATTTACGATTAACATGTTATCAATTAACTCAAGTGTTAAGTCAAGGATAACTGGTTTAGTAGGCTCAGATTCAAATACGGAAACTGTTGTAGCTTGGTAAGGTTTATTTAAAACAACCTGTCCCATAGCAGTAGAAACAATTATTTCGCCACTAGGTAATCCATCATCATCAGGTAATAATATAATTAAACTTCGGCCCAGTTCATCTACCGTTACAGTAAAGTCTGTTCCTCTAATTCCAACTGTTGCAGAAGGAGTCTTTATGAAGATGTTTTCTTTGTTTATTGTTGATAGCTTGCCAGTAATAAACCTTGCAGTTCCACTAGCAAACTGTAGAGCCATCTTAGATTTAGATGGGTCAGGGTCATAGATAAATTCATCTATTATTAATTGTGAATGTTCAGTCAATCTAACTTGACTATCATCCAAGAAGGTAATGCCCAGTCTCCCATTAGAAGTCTGGACATTATCAAAACTATTTATATTAAATGATAGAGAAGCGTCAAAGGTTTTATCCCTTACGACTCTTCCGCTACCGTTAAGTTCTGTTATATTTCCTACACTAGCAACCGACTGAGGTTCCGCCATCATTTTGAATGACGCAGACAGTACCATTGTCGCCAGTAGAAAGTATTTTAAGCCAATCATTATCAAGTGTACTTAGTTGTTGTATGTTAAATGTTCTACTATCACCTGTTTGGTCAAGGTAGAAGTAACCTCCTGCATAGCCTGAGCCTACAAAATCAACTGTATTTGAATCTCCATCAATATCCATGTAGCTTGTGCCACCATCATAATTGATATCAAAATCAATATCGTTATCATCTCCATTGATAATCCAGTCTAAGTCTGTATTACTTGCCATAGAGGTTGTACCTAAATCAAGTGTGAAATCATTAGTACTTCCAGTTACATCTACATTTACATCTGAGCCATTAGCTCCGTAAGTATCTGTTGGGTCTACTTGAATAGTAAAGTTATTACTATTCCCGTCAAACTCAAAGAACCCTGTAAAGTTATCAGCTAAAATATCTCCCAAGAATTTATTGGTACTTCCAATCTGATTGATGTCCAAAGTCATTGTGCTGCCATCTAAATCTAACGGGGTCATGGACCCGGCACTAGATTGTAGGCCGCCAATAATATTTGCAGAACCTAATTGTTCTAAATCAAGATTAGCAGTATCTCCACTTTGTTCAATATAAATTTCGTTATCAGCCCCGTATACTAATGATGCACTCAACATCAGCACAATCAGGCTTGTTAATTTCAATGTTTTCATATTCCCAATAGCCCCTTTCTATTCCTATATTTATGATATTTAATACTCCAGTCTCTATAGCTTTTTGTAATGCTATAGAAACACTCTCGTTCTCAGCAATGCCTCCTTCTATCTCTACCAGTTCAGTACCAGTCTCAATAAATCTAAACACATCCTGAGAAATTGATGTTGATAATAAACTTTTAGACACCAAAGTTTCCATCAACACTTCTCCAGTAGACACAGAAACTAATCTTAATGATATGGTAACTGTATCTTCTCTATACTGTTTGCTACTACCTATTCCTAAGTATCTAGCTCCAGCTCCTCCAGATTCAAGATTAGCTTCATAGCTAATTACTCCTCCCTGGACTAGTAGCCCTGCAAAAAGCAAAGGCTCCATCTTTTTATCATCTGCAAACTCTTTACGAGTACTTCTGATAAGCTGTCTTTCTTTTGTTAAATCATCTAGTCCTACTCTTTCTACAACTCTAAAGAACTTCCCATTCGAAGTATGTTTAAAAGCCCTAATTAAAAAAGCTTCAGGTGCTTGTGTAACTGCTGTACTAAATAAAGCAAAGGTACTATTACTTTTCCTTTGGCCTGTTAAATCTTTAAAGCTATTAGGATATATAGCTATAGTAGGTTTATTTTTAGCAGGAGGTAAGTTCTTTAACTTTTGTGATTGTAAGTCTGTTGTTGTTGTAGGCTCTATATGTTTAGTTAAAACTAAATCTGAGTTACTATTTAAAACTGCACAACTGCTAAAAAGTAAAGGTGCCAATAGGCAAAGAAATCGTGGTGCTATTCCCATCTGAATCCGTTATGATTAAAGTTATTATTCCATCGACAACACTATATTCAATAGTATTGCCTTCTAATTCTAGTATGCCACTATCTGAAGGCATTTCTCCAAACAAGTTCTCTACTAATTGTCTTGATAATTGTGCATAGATTCTTGACTCTAGGTTCCTTATAAATCTTGCAAGTGTTGTATTCTCTTTGTCTCTTTCTATCTCATCTTGTAGAGCTTTTATCTCTGCTTTAAGAGCTTCTTTACGATTGAACTCTTGGTTCTGAATTGTAAGATAATGGCTTGAAGTTCCTTGTCCATTAAAGCTAGGACTTTTAAATTTAAAAACTACTTCATCTGTCATACTATCAACAGACCAAAACATAATTAACATAGACCAAAAGAACATACAAAACTTACAGTTTCTTACAGTCTTATCACTTTTAAATGTGGGTACTAATTTCATATTAATCTTTTCTTTGGTCTTTTTTACCGTCTGCTCTCGCTAATCTATCAACATCTATAGTTACTCCCATTGCGGTTCGTACCATAGAGTCTATTCTTATCATGTCATTATCCATCTGTCTTATTCTATCTATCAATGCAACTATCATCCCATGTTGAACATCTAATTTTTTATGTACATCTGCTATTAAATGTTGAAATAGTTTCCATACCATATAACCACAAGCTACTGCAAAAGCTGCTGGTATGCCTACAGTTTCTAGTAAATTGAGCCATTGATTTGCGTTCATCTATTTTCCTTTTGCTAAACTACCACCAAAATACATACCTATAATAGCTGATACTAAGTTAGTATCTAATTGTGTTATTACAAGCCCTTGAAAAGTTATCCATTCAAATATTTCTCTACCTGCTCTAAACAAACCACCCGGATTCCAATTAGTATAACCAACAGTTACTGATACATCAGGATAATATACAGCAACTAACTTTGGTAAAAGCACAATAGCAAATACTGAAGTCAAAGCTATTATTCTTCTTGTCCAAGCAAAACCTTTATCGGCTAATCCAGCATCAATAGATTGCTGCTTAGCTTTCATTTCAAACTCTCCTCTAGTTATAAGCAGTTTCTCATTTTCTGCTTTAGCCTTACGGCTCTCAGCCCATACACTCATAACCCCACCTAATACGGTAGAGGCTAACATAGTTATTATCTCAAAAGGAAAGCCCATTATTTATTTCTATCTTTCATCTTAGTAGAATGTTTAACAGCTTCTGAGATTCTTCTTTCCCATTGAGGGTGTCTATCTGGGTTAGGTCTTTCCCACTCTCTTGCCCACATATCAGCAATCTCTTCAACCGTACCATTCTCCATCGTACCTCTCCAAGCCTTAGCATTTTTTCCGCCTATGTTTCTACCAGTCATCATAGTTTCTTCAGCATAATCTACCTGAGCTTCCATGCTATCTTCTTTATCTTGTTCTTTTAAATAATTAAAGTAATCTTCTTTTTTAGAATGGTCTAACTGCCATATACCCCAAGCATTTCCGTTCTCTTGTTGTTGTTGATAGTCATAACTACCACCAGTTTCTACATTTATATTACCTAATAACCCAGGAATAGACCGTTCATTAAATATAGGGTTATTCTTAGACATCATATAATTTATAATAGATTCAACATTCTTAGAATAATCAGGCTTTACAGGAAGAGGTATTACTTCTCCTCCTTCATTATATGCCTTTCTATGAACAGGTCCTCCTTTATGTAAGGTATCTCTTCTCCATGAGTCTACCACTTCTTGCATGACTTCTACCTCATCCAACTCTCTAGCTTTTTTATCTAAAGTATCAAAAGGAGTAACTCCTAGATAATTCTCTAAAGGATTTTTAAGTCCTCGTAATGGAGTCTTCCTGGATAGTGTTTCAAAAAACCCTCTTCCATATATCATAGTTCCTGTTATATCACCTAATAAAGGACCACCTAAACTAGAAAGTCCTACCATAGTATTTTGATTATATTGAAAAGAATCTATAAATCTAATTCCATACTCTAAAGGTCCAAATAATCCTACTCTTTGCATAGCTCTTTTATTTTCTTCCCAACTCATAGGTAATGCTTTATCTAAAGCTTGTCCTACAGAGCCTGTAGATTCTCTTCTTCTATCAAAACCTGCATCTAATTCTAATTGTTTTTCTTTACTACTTCTCCAATAATTAGTAGCTCTTGCTATAACTGTAGAAGATACAGCAAAGGCTGCAACTTTAGGAGCTGATGTCATAGGATTATTAAGAGCATCTCTTGCAAAGTTTTTAAGAACAGTATTACTAAAAGCCGCAGGGTATCTCAGAAACTGAGTTAAGATATCGTATCTAGGATGAGTCATAAACCAAGGAACTCTAGAAAATTCTCTAGAAGTAGGTAGAATAACACTCCTAGCAAATCTACCTCCACCTTTATTTACATCCTTATAAAACTTACTAGATGTTTTAGCACCCGCTTCAAACCACTTCACTCCTTGTTTAGGGTCTATACCTAAATCATATAAACTTTCTTTTAAATATTTAACTTGATTGTAAGCATCTTTAGCACTACCTGTATATACTCCCTCTATCTCATCCTTAATAATTCTTTTATAAAGGCCTGCATTTTCATTAACAGATTTTGTAAATAAATCAACATCATCAAAAACTTTAATCCCACTCTCCTTCATTTTGGATAAAGCTTTTATGTTTTCTTCTATTATTTCTTTTCCAGTTCTAAATGCTGCAAGTTCTACATTCTTAGTCCAAGGCATTAATAAGCTAAGTTTAAAATATTTCCTAGCTGCCTTATTCATCCAAGGTGTTCTTAAAGCATCTCCTGTTAATCTACCTAATTTATCTTCAGATACATCATCAACAGCAATAAAAACTTTATTAGCTTCTCTATTTGCTGCAACATCTGAAAGACCTCTTCTGTCTTTGAGAGTTGATTTCATATCTGACGCAAGAAACTTAGTAGCTGTCTCTATTTGATATTGTATATTTTTTAAACCTTTTGTTGTTGGAGCTTTAGCTAATGCTATAAGTCCTTCTGATAGAGAAGATACTGTAGCTAAAGGTAAGTAAGCCATAGAGTTAGCTAGTTTTAAACCGTCATAAACTCCTTGTATAACCTTACCATTAATAAAATTAACATCTCCTGTTGCAGATTTCCAAGAGGCAACCATTCTTTCTTTATCTTTAGTTGTTAATCTTGGTAAACCTTTTGCTTTTAATTCTGCATCTATAGGGTCAATCCATTCTTTTCTAAATAGCTCTTCAGTTGATTGTCTTAATTGAGAAAGTGTTTTAACAGTCTTACCATCTTTATCTTTAGTTTCAGATTGACCTACTATCTTAGTACCTTTACCACCCTTCTTACCACCTAAGAAAGATATCTTAGCTTGAATAGTGTTGGCCGCATTTAAAAAATAAGTAGCTCCTACACCAGTTATATCATTAATCAAGAAATCTTCAAAATCACTATCTTCTAATATCTCAAACTTTCTACCATGTGTTAATATATTACTATGGCTAGAGTATAATTGATTATTTAGATTTAACATTTCATCAACTACTTCAACCACTTCGTCTTTATCTACTGCTCCTTTTGCAAC
>Ga0115012_10000450_pt1 | contig 23223 bp, 20 predicted proteins | sample TroAtlMetagenome_FD_88706 | JGI IMG/M metagenome (GOLD analysis project Ga0115012, IMG submission 88706) | Marine eukaryotic phytoplankton communities from Atlantic Ocean - Tropical Atlantic ANT10 Metagenome | ecosystem: Environmental > Aquatic > Marine > Oceanic | place: Tropical Atlantic...
CATCTGATTATAAAAATCGTCTAGGTAAGGGTTTTTTACAACGTCCTCAAGTTCTTTATTGAATTTGTAATGCTTGGCAAGATATTTCGTTAATGTTGTTTTACCTGCGCCTATATTCCCAGCTATAGCTATATGCATGTTAATTTGTTAAAATTAAATATTTATTTAAAAAATCCTCATCATAAATATACAAGGTTTCATTGATTACGAAAAAATCTTTTATAAATAATTTTTCTGAATTTATTTTTTGAAATGTAAAATCTCTAATATCAAATAAATAAATATTATTTGATCCGGTAAGCAATAAATTATTTTTTAAAAAATTAACCTTATTAAATCCTAAATTTTTTGATTCGCTAATAATAGTCCCATTGTAATTTATCATATAGAAATTATTTTTCGTCAAAACCCATAAGAAATTATAATTACTATTCATATCAATAATATTTTCCGTGAGAAGCACTTCAACTCCCTTTACAAAACTATTTTCTATATAATCAAATTTTTTAATTTTCATTGATAGTTGATCAAAGACCCACATTGTGTTTTCATTAGAGGAGGAAACATGAGAGATTTCATTTAGATCATTTAAATTATTGAAATTTACCCTAACTATTTCGTTTAAAAAGTTGTCTAATACAACCATGGTGTTATAGTCCTTGTACCATACCTTTAATTTTAAAGGGTTAAATAAATCAACATTGGAGATATCACCCAAGGAGAAGTCAGAAAAAAATAATTTTTTGTTTTTCGAAAGCTCGGATCCTGACAAATAATATATATTATTCATCATGTCTACATGTATTTTTTTTTCTGTATAAATAATTTTTTCTGAACTTATCTTATCTAGTGATGGGCTGTTTTGAGAAAAAATTAAGTTTGTAAAAACAAAAAGGAATAAAAATTGTATCCTCATAAGATCAATGTACAAAAATATTATGATTAATTTAACTAGAAATTAACAGCTGCAAAACAGTCTTTTAAATAATTTTAAAAAAAGTATTTCATGAAAAATATTATTACACTTCTACTAATCTCTTTATTAAGTATTTCTTTTGTTGCACAAGATTTTCAAGGTCAAGCTTTTTATAAAACACAGACTGCTATGGATTTAGGATCATGGGGCGATCGGATGTCTGCTGAACAAAAGAAAGCAATGAAAGAAAGGATGAAGCCCTATTTAGAACCTGTTTACATATTAACCTTTGATAAGACCAAATCCATTTATAAACAAGAAGAAAGATTAGATGCACCTGGCAGTGGTGGTGGAAGAGGATGGGGGAGAATGATGGCGGCAACTGGTGGACCTGTTTACAAGGATGTGGCTTCAAAAAAATCTCTTCAAAGTACCGAGTTTATGGGAAAAAAGTTCTTGATATCTAATGATCAAGATAATATCAAATGGGTCATGCAAAATGAACAAAAAATGATCGGAAACTACTTATGTTTTAAGGCAACAGCTCAGGTTAAAAAACCAAAAACAATGACCAGTGCATGGAGGAATGCAGAAAAGAACTCAAAAGAAGCTAAAGATGATAGTGCTAAAAAAGAAAATTCAGATAACCAAATAAACAAAGAAGTAGAAAAGCTAGACGAAGTTGTTGTTACTGCAGAAGTTGAAACCATTACGGCTTGGTATACCCCTCAAATACCGGTAAGTCATGGTCCAGGTGAGTATGGTGGTCTTCCAGGGCTAATTTTAGAATTAACAAATGATAGAACAGTGATGCTATGCACTAAAGTCGTTATGAATCCTGAAAAAAGGATTGAAATATCTGAACCCACTAAGGGTGAATTTGTTACTAAGGGTGAATTTGAAAATATTGTCGAGGTAAAAGTCAAAGAAATGAGAGATATGTGGAGAGGACAACGAGGTAAATCATCCAGAAGAAACTAATATATGAAACTTAATAGCTTAAAATTATTTGATGGTTTTCTTTTCAGCGATCTAAAATATTTGATGGCTTATTCAATCCCGCTAACCGCAATTTTTGGATTTTACATGGGTGGATATTGGTTATTAACTACACCTATTTATATTTTTTTAATAATTCCAATTGTTGAACATTTATTAACTTTTCTTAAAATCGATGACTTGGAAAAAGGTAGAATCAACAAATCTACTCACTGGATTTTTGATCTTATGCTGTACATTAATATACCCCTTGTGTATGGTATTTTAATTTATGCCTTAATTTTTCTGAAAAACAAGGAAATATTTTCTGTTGAATATATTATCGGAATTTTAGCCGTTGGATTAGTGGTCGTTTCAAACGGTATTAATGTTGCTCATGAATTATGTCATAGAAGTAAAAAGTATGAAAAATTCTTAGGAAAATTTTTACTTATCCCTTCTTTATACATGCATTTTTATTTGGAACATAATTTTGGTCATCACTTAAAGGTTGCCACTAATGAAGATCCCGTAACGGCCAAATATAATCAACCACTTTATTCCTTTTGGATTAGCGCTATAAAAGGTGAAATTTTATCAGCAATAGAAATTCAAAGTAAGAGATTAGATAAAAACAATCTTTCTTTTTTCTCTGTTTATAATGATATGTTCTGGTATGCAATTATACAATTTTTATATATTCTAATTGTGTTCACTTTTTTTACACTTAAAGGTTTAATTTTTGTTTTATCGGTTGCACTGTTTTCAATTTTGATGTTTGAATGCGTTAATTATATCGAGCACTATGGACTATTAAGAAAAAAATTATCAAACGGAAGATATGAAAGAGTTACTGATATGCATTCTTGGAATTCAAACCATATTTTAGGAAGAATTGTTCTTTATGAACTGACAAGACACAGTGACCATCATAGAATTTCTGTCACAAAATATCAAAATTTAAAATCCATAGACAAATCCCCTCAATTACCATTTGGATATCCAACAAGTATCTTATTATCCTTTATTCCCGTCTTATGGTTTAAAATAATGAATCCAAGAGTTCCAAAACAAATGTTTCAGATAGAAACTAACAATAATTAAGATGAAAAAAAACTTATTTCTACTGTTTATTTTTACAAATTCTGTAATTTTTTCACAGATAAAAATGACGGGAAAAGTCACCGATAGTATCGGCACACCCTTAGAATTAGCCAACATTATATTAATTAATTCTGAATCTAACTCATTAGAAACATTTGCTATGTCAGATGATAAAGGGAATTATAAATTATCCCTTAAGAAAAATACATCTTATAATTTACAAGTAAGCTATATTGGTATGTCTACTTTTTCACAAATGTTGATGACGAAAGATGATGATATATATAAAAACTTTTCTCTTCAGTCTAATAATCAATTAGATGCCGTTGAATTGACTTATGAAATGCCAGTTGTAATTAGTGGTGATACATTGGTTTATGATGCAGATTCTTTTAAAACAGGCACCGAAAGAAAATTAGAGGATGTTTTAAAAAATTTACCAGGAGTTGAAATTAATGATGATGGAGAAATAGAGGTAGAAGGAAAAGCGGTTACTAAGGTCATGGTAGAGGGAAAGGATTTCTTTGACGGAGATTCTAAAATTGCTTCAAAAAATATACCTTCTAATGCTGTTGATAAGGTTCAAATACTTAAAAATTATGCTGAGGTTGGACAATTAAGCTCGGTTCAAAATAATCAAGATAACATTGCAATTAATATCAAATTAAAAAAGGGTAAAGATAAATTTTGGTTTGGTAATATTTTAACAGGATCAGGCGAATCACCTAATTACACTCAAAATCAAGACTTAGATTTATATATTTTTCAGCCAAAACTATTTTTCTACAGTCCAACATACAGCATCAATGTAATTGGTGATTTAAATAATATTGGTGAACAAGCATTTACAAGAAGGGATTATTGGAATTTTTCTGGTGGATTTAAAAGACCTAGCGGAAAAAGCGGAACCAATATTTCTTTGGGTAACAACAATCTTAGTTTTTTACAACTACAAAATAATAGAGCCAAAGATATAAACACCGAATTTATCGCGGTTAACTCGAGTTTTTCTCCGTCAAAGAAATTAGACTATTCTGCTTTTTTAATTTTAACAAATAGCGAAACAGAAATTCAGCAAAATAACAGTACACAATATGTTGGGTTGATTGACAATATTCCAGATGAAAATACTCAAACTAATACTTCTCAAACAAGTGAATTAGGAATCGGTAAATTTTCGTTAAAATTTAATCCTAATGTTAACAATCAGGTTGATTATGAAGTTTTAGGAAGAGTTACAAATGAATCTCAGGATCAAAACTACCTTTCATCCGTTATTGGTTCAATTGAACAGTTAGATGAGGCTGAAACTTTTAGTATAAATCAAAACTTAAATTATTATTATACATTAAATGAAAAAAATATTTTTGCTCTAGAGGCTCAACATCAATTAAAAGATGAGGATCCGTTTTATAATGCTCTATTGGAAAATAACGATAATTATCAGACCACGGCGATTGGTCTTGGGTTAGACAATTCTCTTCCCTTTTATAACATTGCACAGGACAAAAGAGTAAAGTCAAATCAATTAGATGCAAAAGTTGATTATTGGAATATTTTGAATAAGAAAAGTGATTTAAACTTAACCCTCGGTACAATTTATAGCAAGCAAGATTTTGATTCGGAAATATTTCAATATCTATCCGAGTATGATGAAAATATTTACAATCCTACATCCCTAGTTAACGATGGTTTTGACTCTAATGATGTCAGCTATTTATTTAATGATCTATATTTGGGATTACATTATAGATTAAAAACAGGGAAATTCACGATTAGTCCTGGATTTACAGCTCATTCATATAACTCTGAAAATAATCAGAGTGGATCTGTTGACTCCAATTTTTCTTATAAAAAATCTTTTTTTAAAATTCTTCCAGATTTTAATATGATCATTCAATTAAAGGATAGTGAGTCACTTAGATTAAACTATGCAATGAGAACTCAATTTACCGATATAACCAAGATTGCAAGAGGTTTAGTTCTGAATAATTATAATTCACTTTTTATTGGAACCCAAGATTTGCAAAATGCTGTTTCTCATAACATTAGTTTAAATTATTACAGTTTTAATTTATTTAACTATACAAATGTTTATGCAGGAATTAATTATAATAAGTCAATTGATCAAATAAGAAACTTAACAAGTTTTGAAAGTGTCATAGCCACCAGTAATCCTTTCAATTCTTCATTTGCTGACGAAAATTTATCGGTATATGGTAGATATCAAAGATCATATGGCAAAATTAGAGGTACCTTAGGAACAAGCTTAAATTTATCAAAATTTAATCAGTTCATTAGGGATACTTCAGCACCTAGTCTCAATGAAACATTTTCACAAAGTTATAATAGCTCAATAAGAACCCTTTTTAAAAATGCTCCTAATATTGAGGCAGGAATTAAGTACTCTATTAGTGAAACTAATATAGGTTCCCTTGAAACAAAATATTTTACGGAGAGTCCATTTGTAGAGCTTGATGCTTTGATTTTAAAATCTTTTACCTTTAGAACTAACTACTCAACAACTAAATTTAAAGATCAAAACACGGTTTTGAATAATTATAAATTTTTTGACGCATCATTATCATACAGAACAGATAAAGAGAGCAAGTGGGAGTTTGAAATCAAAGCAACAAACCTTTTGGATACAAAGTCACAAAGTCAATCAAGTGTGTCAAATATTTCTGTAAGCACCTCTGAATATTTTATTCAGCCCAGATTTATTACATTAAGACTAATATATACTCTGTAAATTTTTTTAAGAATTCTTTTTTTAGTTGAAGAAAAAGTTTTTCTTTATAAAGTAGATTATTTCCATATATACCTTTAGTGGAGATAATTTACTTTTTTTATTACAAAAAATGAAAAAATTAAATAAATATAGTCGTGTGATTACACAGGATAATTCACAACCTGCAGCTCAGGCTATGCTTTATGCTATTGGTTTTTCAGATGAAGATTTTGAAAAGCCTCTAATAGGAATTGCGAGTACTGGTTATGAAGGAAACCCGTGTAATATGCATCTAAACAAGTTGGCTCTGGACGTAAAGTCTGGGATAGAGTCAATTGATTATGTTGGTTTGATATTCAATACAATAGGTGTAAGTGATGGAATCTCAATGGGAACTCCTGGAATGAGATACTCTTTACCTTCAAGAGATATAATTGCTGACTCTGTCGAAACCGTGGTTCAAGCAATGAGTTATGATGGATTAATAACGGTTGTCGGATGTGACAAAAATATGCCTGGTGCATTAATGGGTATGATTCGTTTAAATAGACCTTCAATTTTATTGTATGGAGGAACCATCGACTCAGGATGTCATAAAAATAAGAAACTTGATATTGTTTCAGCATTTGAAGCCTGGGGCAGCAATGTTTCTGGAAAAATTGATAATAATGAATACAGGAGTATTATAAAAAAATCTTGTCCAGGATCAGGAGCATGCGGTGGGATGTACACTGCAAATACTATGGCATCTGCAATAGAGGCCTTAGGCATGTCAATGCCCTATTCTTCTTCGATTCCTGCAAATGATGATCAGAGGAAAAATATTTCTAAAGAAGCTGGAAAAGCTATTAAGTTAATAATTGAGCAGGATATTAAACCATTGGATATTATCAATAAAAAATCGATCGAAAATGCAGTAACTACTGTTGTTGCATTGGGGGGGTCAACAAATGCTGTATTACATTTTTTGGCAATTGCAAGAGCTGCAAAAATTGATTTTACTTTGGATGATTTCCAAAGAATAAGCGATAAAACTCCCTTTATTGCTGACTTGAAGCCAAGTGGTAAATATCTTATGGAGGATTTACATGAAATTGGTGGAATCCCAATTGTGCTAAAATATTTATTAGAATCTGGCTTTTTACACGGTGAGTGTTTAACGGTTACCGGAAAATCTTTAAAAGAAAATCTTAACAATGTAGATGTCCTTAAATTTGACCAGGATGTTATAAGATCAATTGAAAAACCAATTAAACCTACTGGTCATATTAGGATTTTATATGGAAACCTTGCCGAAGAAGGCAGTGTAGCAAAAATAACTGGAAAAGAAGGCTTGCAATTTACTGGCCCTGCCAAAGTCTATGATTCAGAGGAAGACGCTAATAACGGAATTAAGAACGGTCAAGTAGAAAGAGGTGATGTTGTTGTAATAAGATATGTTGGTCCAAAAGGTGGGCCGGGTATGCCAGAAATGTTAAAGCCAACAGCTGGTATAATGGGAGCAGGTTTAGGTAAACATGTTGCTCTAATAACAGATGGAAGATTTTCAGGTGGAACCCATGGTTTCGTGGTTGGTCACATTACGCCTGAAGCACAAGTTGGAGGAACAATTGCATTAATAAAGAATGGTGATGAGATTTCTATTGATGCCAGTGAAAACAATATTAATTTACACATAAGTAAGCAAGAAATAATTGACAGAAAAAAAAGTTGGATACAACCAAAAATAAAGGCGAGTAGTGGTTCTCTTTTTAAATATGCAAACGTTGTCTCATCTGCTTCAAAAGGTTGTGTAACAGATGAATTTAATTAATATATTATGTCTAAAATTTCAGGTAGTGAAGCTGTAATAAAATGTCTTTTAGAAGAAGGTGTCGATATAATTTATGGGTATCCAGGAGGAGCAATAATGCCTGTTTATGATGAGTTATATAAATACCAAGATAAAATTCAACACGTTCTAACAAGACATGAACAAGGAGCAACTCATTCTGCTCAGGGATTTGCAAGAATTTCAGGAAGGGTAGGTGTGGCTATTGCTACTTCAGGTCCTGGAGCTACAAATCTTGTAACTGGGTTAGCTGATGCCCAAATTGATTCGACTCCAATGGTTTGTATAACAGGTCAGGTTGGCTCACATTTATTAGGTAGTGATGCATTTCAAGAAACAGATATAATAGGTATCTCTACCCCAATAACAAAATGGAATTATCAAATAACTAGAGCTTCAGAAATTCCTGAAATTTTTGCTAAGGCATTTTATATAGCTAAAAGTGGAAGACCTGGTCCCGTATTAATAGATATTACCAAAGACGCACAATTTGAAGAATTTAATTTTTCGTATAAGAGGATTAACGGAATAAGAAGCTATAAACCGACACCTATCATTAATATGGATAAAATTCGACAAGCAGCTGATTTAATTAATATGGCTAAAAAGCCATTGATAGTTTGGGGTCAAGGGGTAATATTAGGTAATGCTGAAAAAGAATTTAGAGATTTAATAGAAAAATCTGGAATACCAGCTGCGTGGACAATATTGGGTGCATCAGCTATTCCTACTGATCATAGTCTTAACGTCGGTATGTTAGGAATGCATGGTAATTATGCCCCAAATGTTTTAACCAATGAGTGTGATGTTTTAATTGCAATAGGTATGAGGTTTGATGACAGAGTCACTGGTGATGTTAATAGGTATGCTAAACAGGCTAAAATAATTCATTTTGAAATTGATCCTGCTGAAGTTAATAAGAACATTGAGGTTGATATTCCTGTTCTTGGTGACGCAAAGGAAACTCTTTCTAAAATAATTCCATTAATTGATAAAAAATCACATAAAAACTGGTTGAATGAATTTAAAAAGCTTTACCAAATTGAATATGATAAAGTGATTCATGGTGAATTAAATCCTTCAAAAAAAGGGTTAACTATGGGTGAGGTTATTAAAGAAATTAATTTCCAAACAAAGGGGAATGCAGCTATCGTATCTGATGTCGGTCAACATCAGATGGTTGCATGTAGATATGCAAATTTCAATAAATCAAAAAGTAACATAACCTCAGGGGGATTAGGAACAATGGGGTTTGCTTTGCCTGCTGCAATTGGAGCTAAAATGGCATCTCCAGAAAGGGAAGTGGTCGCAGTGATTGGTGATGGAGGTTATCAAATGACTATTCAAGAGCTTGGGACTGTTTTTCAGACTAAAGCCGCTGTTAAAATAGTTGTTTTAAATAATGATTTTTTAGGAATGGTAAGACAATGGCAACAATTATTTTTTGATAAAAGATACGCTTCAACAGAAATGGTAAATCCAGATTTTGTTAAAATTGCTGAGGGATATTATTTAAAGGCAAAAAGAGTGACGGAACGCAAAGACCTCGCAAATGCAGTTGAAGAAATGATTAAATCCAATGAACCTTATTTTTTGGAGGTTGTAGTTGAAAAAGAAGGTAATGTATTTCCTATGATACCTACTGGCTCTTCTGTTTCAGAAATTAGATTAAGTTAATGATATGAGTAAAAAAACAAATAAATATACAGTTTCTGTTTACACGGAAGACAGTGTCGGTTTATTAAACCGAATTTCTGCAATTTTTCAACGTCGTCATATTAATATAGAAAGTTTTAATTCCTCAATGACAGAAATTGAAAGTGTTCAAAGATGGACAATTCTTATTTTAACGACTGAAGTTCAAATTAAAAAAATTGTTGGTCAGATAAATAGGCAAATTGAAGTTATTAAAGCATACTATCACACTGACGAAGAAACCATCTATCAAGAATCTTGTCTTTTTAAAATCAAATCATCTTTACTTTTTGATGACAGGCAAATTCAAAATATTATTAAAGAAAGTAATGCAGTAATTGTCACAGTTAACCCGGAATTTTTTGTAATAGAGAAATCCGGAAGAACTCATGAATTAGATGAGCTTTATGAAAAACTAAGTAATTATGGAATTTTACAATATGTAAGATCTGCAAGAATTGCTGTAACAAAAGCTCCATTAATGATCTCAGAAATATTAACAGATTTTAAAAAAAATAAAAATGAATAATTATTTTAATTCATTGACTGAATCAGAAAAAACTGATCAATTATCAAAATGTAGATTTATGAATTTAGACGAGTTTAAAAATAAAAACTCGCTTCTAAAAAACAAAAAAATTGTAATTGTTGGTTGTGGAGCACAAGGATTAAACCAAGGTTTAAACATGAAAGATTCTGGTTTAGATATTTCGTACGCATTGCGTGCATCATCAATTGCTTCTAAAAGACCATCTTTTATTAACGCAACTTCTAATGGATTTAATGTAGGAACATTTGAAAAGTTAATCCCTAATGCAGATGTTGTTATCAATTTAACCCCAGATAAAAATCATACTCAAGTGGTAAAATCAGTAATGCCGCTGATGAAAAAAAATAGTGTTTTATCTTATTCACACGGATTTAATATTGTTGAAGAAGGGGTTAAGATAAGAGAAGATATTACAGTTATAATGGTTGCTCCAAAATGTCCTGGAACTGAAGTAAGAGAAGAATTTAAAAGAGGATTTGGGGTGCCAACACTAATTGCAGTTCATTATGCAAATGACCCTAAGGGTTTAGGATTAGAACTAGCAAAAGCTTATGCCTATTCGTTAGGCTCACACAGAGCAGGTGTATTAGAGTCATCTTTTGTTGCTGAAGTAAAAAGCGACTTAATGGGTGAACAAACAATACTATGTGGTGTTTTACAAACAGCTTCAATTTTATTGTTTGACAAGATGGTTTCTTTGGGTATTGATAAAAATTATGCATCGAAGTTACTTCAAAACGGATGGGAAGTAATTACTGAATCTTTAAAGCATGGAGGTATAACCAAAATGATGGATCAATTATCTGATCACTCTAAAGTTAAAGCTTGTGAGCTCTCAGATAATTTAAAATCAATTATGAAGCCTTTATTTGAAAAACACATGGATGATATAATTTCAGGAGAATTTTCACTTGGAATGATGAAAGATTGGGATAATGATGATGTAAAGTTATTAAACTGGAGAGAAGAAACTGGAAATACAAATTTTGAAAAGACCATTTCATCTACTGAAGATATTTCTACATCAGAATATTTTGAAAAAGGAATTGTAATGATTGCTTTTGTAAAGTCTGGGGTTGAGTTGGCATTTGAAACTATGGTTTCAGCGGGTATAATTGATGAATCTGCTTATTATGAATCCTTACATGAATTACCATTAATTGCGAATTTAGTTTCTAGAAAAAAACTTTATGAAATGAACAGTATTATTTCAGATACTGCAGAGTATGGATGTTATTTATTTTCTAATGAAGCAAAACCATTATTAGAAAATTTTATTGACATGTTGGACTCTACTCATATTGGAGTGGGGATTAATAATACAGTACAAATTGAGCAAGACTTACTTAAAAAAATTAACTTTGAAATAAATAATCATCCGGTAGAAAAGATCGGCTTAGAATTAAGAAAGTCTATGACCGCGATGAAAAATTTATTTTAGTGAATAAATTTATTGAATTAAGGAAAATACAAACTGCTCACAAAAATCTTTCTAGTGTAGCTATTAATACATCTTTTCACGAAGTCAAAACTTATTCTGAGATATATAATTCTAAAATTTTTTTTAAGAGAGAGGATCTTCAAAAAATTAGATCATTTAAAATACGAGGAGCTTATAATAAAATAATTAGTTTAAGTGCTCAGGAGGTTGAGAACGGAATTGTATGCGCAAGTGCGGGTAACCATGCTCAAGGTTTTGCTGTAAGTTGTGAAATGTTGGGTTATCGCGGAAAGGTTTTTATGCCTGTTACTACTCCAAATCAAAAAATTAAGCAGGTAAAAAAATTTGGTAAAGACAATATCGAGGTAGTTCTTTTTGGTAATAATTTTACACAGGCCTATAAAAAAGCATTAGAGGATTGTAAAACTAACGGCAAGACTTTTATTCATCCTTTTGATGACATTAAAGTTATTGAGGGTCAAGCAACAGTTTTTCTTGAAATTTTAAATCAGTTTAAAAATAAAATTGATTATATCTTTATTCCCATAGGAGGAGGAGGATTAATTTCTGGTGCAATTAACGTTTTTAAACAACTTAGCCCGTCAACTAAAATAGTTGGGGTTGAGCCCATGGGAGCTCCCTCAATGCTTAAATCACTTGAGCAAAACAAATTAGTAACTCTTGAAAAAATCAATGGTTTTGTGGACGGAGCTGCAGTAAAAAAAGTGGGTAATTATAGTTTTGATTACTGTAAAGATTTTTTAGATGATATCATATTAATTGATGAAGGAGAAATATGTAAATCTATATTAGATTTGAATAAAATTGAGGGGATAATAGCCGAACCGGCAGGAGCAATGTCAGCCGCTGCTTTGAGACAATACAAAGACAAAATAATTAATAAGAATGTTGTTTGTATAATTTGTGGCGGTAATAATGACGAGCAGAGAATGCCTGAAATAAACAAAAGAGCAAAAACATGGATGATTAATAATCCAAGTTGCTAAATTCTTTTATTTGATTCGTGTAATAAAAATACTTTTTCAAAACTAATAAGGAAATTATATCTTCTCTTTCTTTATTTTTAAATTGAGAAACATATTTATTTGCGTTCTTAATTATTTCTAAACATTTATTTAAGTTATTTAAATAATAATTTAATTTTTCTTCTAAATCTGAATAATCTTTTTTTATTTCTATATAATGAAAATCCGGTATTAATGTTTTTTCCATGAACCAGGATTCAATCTCTGGCTTTGGCATAACTGCAATAGAATTTGAAGACATTACCCATTTTAAATTTGTGGCTACATCAACTCCCTCAACACACATTACAAATTTATATTTTAAGTGATTTTCAATAGAGATTTTATTCTTCAACCATTCGTCATGAACTCCATTTTTATTTATTTTGCCCAAATCGCATAAATTATTATTGAAGTATTTTTTAAAAAATTCTATTCTTTTTTTATGCTTTTTAGTTATTGCCGATCTTCCAATAAGCATATTTTTTTTTTCTTTGAAATTGTTCTTGTCACGAGTGTAAGTGAAATGTCTAACCTTATTTAACTTTAATAAAATAGAATTTTCGTTTTTATTAGAAATGGGTCTACTTTTAACAATTGAGGGTAATTCGGGAATATGAACTATATCCCCAAATAGCATATTTATTTTGAATTTTTTTTTAAAAAACCTACTGTATTCATATGTGTCAAAAAAGTAGGTTCTGTGGTAGTTTTTAATTTTGAAAGACCTTAGGCTCTTAATTTCTTTTGGTAAATCTATTTTTTTTTTGAGCTTATTGTAATAATTCACTCTTAATTTTACATGATCGTAATCATAATTTGTTAAGTTTTTTAATTTAATATTTAACCTTATTCTGAAAAAGAAATCAGGAATAATAAGTTTCAGATAATTTAATATGTAATATTTCTGCTTGTTGTTTCTATGCATTGTAATAGAAAACATTTAAATTAAAATTTGGTTCTATAAACATAATGATTTATTTTTTTGGAATAGAAATTGATTAAGTAATATTTTTATAACTATGGAGTTTAAATTTTCACCTATACCAAATCATTTTAAAATCAAAGAAAAAGTTACACAAGATAATTATCTTGTTAATGGAAAACTTGTTTCTTGGAAAGGGGATTTTTCACCCGTCTATTCTACAATTTCTTCTGATGAAAAATATAAACCTACGCTTCTAGGTGAGATCCCTAGTTTAGGTAAAGATCAAGCTATAGAGGCATTAGACTCCGCCTGTCAAGCTTTTGATAATGGAAAGGGACTATGGCCTACCATGAAAGTCGTTGATCGAATCAAGGCAATGGAAAGTTTCGTTGAAGAAATGAAGGGTAAAAGAGAAGAAGTTGTAAATCTGTTAATGTGGGAAATTGGTAAAAACCACAACGATTCAAAAAAAGAGTTTGATAGAACAGTTGATTATATATATGACACCATAGAGGCATATAAGCAAATCGATAGAGACTCTGCTAAGTTTCAAAAAAACAGTGGAATAAATGCTCATATAAGAAGAGGACCGTTAGGAGTAGTTCTTTGTCTTGGACCATATAATTACCCGTTAAATGAAACGTTTTGTTTATTAATCCCAGCTCTTATGATGGGAAATACGGTTATTTTTAAACCTGCAAAGCATGGAGTTTTATTAATATCTCCGTTAATGGAGGCATTTCAAAAACATTTCCCACCTGGAGTGGTAAATGTATTATTTGGAAGGGGTAGAGTTTTAGCTACACCAATTATGGAGTCTGGAAAAATTAATGTTTTAGCGTTAATTGGTCATAGTTCATCTGCAAATGCTCTTCAAGAATCTCATCCTAAGAAAAATAGACTAAGATTGGTATTAGGTTTAGAAGCAAAAAACCCTGCTATTATCATGCCTGATGCTGATTTAGATTTAACTATTAAAGAATGTATAAACGGAGCCCTATCCTTCAACGGTCAAAGATGTACTGCACTTAAAATAATTTATGTACATGAAGACGTTAAGGATGTTTTTATTGAAAGATTTTCAAATGAAGTTGATAAATTAAAGTATGGGAATCCATGGGATGAAAATGTAAATCTTACCCCCCTGCCTGAACCAAGTAAACCAAAGTATATCCAAGAATTAATTTCTGATGCTCAGTCTAAAGGAGCTAAAATCATGAATAAAAATGGAGGTAAGAGTTGTGAAAATTATGTTTTTCCAGCTATTCTTTTTCCTGTTTCTAAGGACATGAATGTGTATAAGGATGAGCAATTTGGTCCGGTAGTACCAATTATTTCCTTCAAAGATATTGATACACCTCTTGAGGATATGGCTGAATCAAATTATGGTCAGCAAGTAAGTGTTTTTGGAAAAAACACAAATACACTTGGGCCATTAATAGATACTTTGGTTAATCTTGTATGTAGAGTAAACATAAACAGTTCTTGTCAAAGAGGCCCTGATATTTATCCTTTTACAGGAAGAAAAGATTCTGCTTTTAGCACTTTAAGTGTACATGATGCATTAAGATCGTTTTCTATTAGAACTTTTGTTGCTTCAAAAGATAATAAAGAAAATAATAAAATTATTAAGGACTTATTAGGATCAGATAATTCTAATTTTGTTTCTACTGATTATATTCTTTAATCAAACTTTCTTTTTTTAATTAAAAATATTATTTACATTAGTCCAAGATATATTTATATGAATTTTTACAACTATTTTTTAGACTTTTATTTTTTCTTTTATTTTCAAAGGAATTAGAGGCTATTTAATAGAATTAAATTAACTAAATGTGGTCTCGAATATTTCGGGACTTTTTTTTTATGAAAAAGAAAATTGGCATTCAAGGAATTAGGGGCTCATTTCACCACATCGCTGTTGAAAATTACTTTGATAAAGAAATAAAACTTTGTGAATATCTCTCCTTCGAAGATATGATTTTTTCTCTCTCTAAAAATGAGATACAATATGCTTTAATGGCTATTGAAAATTCAACAGCCGGATCAATAATTCCTAACTATGCACTGATTGATGAATATAATATAAATATTGTCGGAGAACATTATTTAGAGATATCACATAATTTAATGGCTTTGAAAGGTCAGTCTCTTGATGATATAAAAGAAATTCATTCTCATCCCATGGCACTTCTACAATGCAGAGATTTTTTGAAAGAAAACCCGAGTATTAAACTAGTAGAAGAAAAGGATACGGCCAATGTTGCAAAGAAAATATCTAATACAAAAACTATGGGAATCGGAGCCATTGCAAGTAAATTGGCGGCTAAAATTTATGATCTTAATTTAATCAAAGAAGATATTCAATCAATTAAAAAAAATCAAACTCGTTTTGTTGTCCTAAAAAAAGATAACAATTTAGATAAATTGCAAATAAATAAAGCATCATTAAAATTTGAATTAGACCATAAAAGAGGAAGTTTAGCAACCATCTTGAATGTACTTAGTGATTGTAAATTAAACCTAACAAAAATTCAATCTATGCCAAAAATAGAAACTCCCTGGAGATATTCTTTTTTTGTAGACGTTACTTTTGAAAATCTTGATAATTACTTAAAAGCAAAGTCAATTATTCAAATTATGGCCAAGGAATTTAAGGTTTTGGGTGAGTATAAAAATTCAAAAGATGATTAAGCACTCTGGAAGATTAGATAGAATAACGGAATATTACTTTTCAAAAAAATTAAGAGAGGTAAGATCCTTAATAGATCAAGGACAAGAAATTATTAATCTTGGAATTGGCAGCCCTGATTTGAAGCCTCCAAAATCTTCATTAGAAAATTTAACAAAAGCATTAAATGAAAAAAACGCAAATAAATATCAAAGTTATAATGGGATCGAATTATTTCGAAGAGAAATTTCTAATTTCTACCAATCTTATTTCAATGTTAAATTAAATCCTAAAAATGAAATCCTTCCATTAATAGGTAGTAAAGAAGGTATTTTTCATATTTCAATGTCTTTTTTAGAAAAAAATGATAAGGTTTTGGTTCCTAATCCTGGATATCCAACTTATTCTTCAATTTCAAATTTATTAGGAAATGATATTATATACTATGATCTGTCTGAAAAAAATAATTGGCTTCCAAATATAAAGGAGTTAAGTAAAATTGATTTGACTGATGTTAAAATAATGTGGATTAATTACCCTCATATGCCTACGGGAGCAAACGCATCAATTTCATTTTTTGAAGATCTTATTGATTTCGCAAAGACAAATAATATATTATTAATTAATGATAATCCATATAGTTTCATTTTAAATGATAATCCAATAAGTTTATTAAGTGTAAAAGGAGCAAAAGAAACATGTATAGAATTAAATTCTCTGAGCAAAAGTTTTAATATGGCTGGGTGGAGATTAGGCTTTGCAATTTCGAATAATACATATATTTCAAATATTTTAAAGGTAAAAAGTAATATAGATTCTGGAATGTTCTATCCATTACAAATTGGAGCCATTTCTGCCCTAAATCAGTCTTCAAATTGGTTTTCGTCCCAAAATAAAATATATTCTGAAAGAAGAATATTAATATGGAAATTAGCTGATAAGCTAAATTGTACATATTCAAAAAATTCATCTGGATTATTTGTTTGGGCAAAGATTAAAAAAGATATGTCCTCTATCGATTTTATTGATGACTTGTTATATAATCATCAGATTTTTATAGCACCTGGAAGTATTTTTGGATCAAATGGTGAAGGTTATGTTCGTTTTTCACTGTGTAATTCAAAGGAAAATATAATTAAAGCCATTAGCAGATTATGAGTCGAAAAATATACATAATTGGTATTGGTTTAATCGGGGGTAGTTTCGCATTAGAAATAAAAAAAATTTTCCCAGATTCTAATATAATAGGAATAGATAATTCGAAAGAAAATTTAGATCAAGCTATTAATTTGGGAATAATTGATGCAATAGGGTCGATTGATGATATCACAAACCCGTTTATGATATTACTTGCAATTCCTGTAAAGTCAATAATAAATATACTTCCAAATATTCTTGATAAATCTACTCAAGATACCATAGTTATTGATTTTGGCTCTACAAAAAATTCAATCTGTAAATCCGTAATGAATCATAAAAATAGATCAAATTTTGTTGCAGCTCATCCTATTGCTGGTACCGAATTTTCAGGACCAAATGCAGCTCATTATGGACTTTTCGACAATAAGAATATAATTATTTGTGAACATGAAAAATCAAATGACAACATCATTAATACTGCTTTAGAAATTTTTTCAAAAATGAAGATGATTGTTAGTTATATGGATTCTATTTCTCATGATAAGCACATTGCCTATGTTTCTCATCTTTCACATTTAAGTTCATTTATGTTAGGAAAAACTGTTATGGATGAAGAAGAAAGTGAAAAAAATATTTTTGACATGGCGGGAAGTGGTTTTGAGTCAACTGTTCGATTAGCAAAAAGTTCTCCTAAAATGTGGACTGATATTTTTGATGATAACAAAGCAAATGTTTTAAAATCTCTTTCAGACTACATTAATAATTTAGAGCTTATTAAAGATTTAATAGAATCAAATAAATTTGAAGAGTTAGAGTCACAATTAAAGAAAACTAATTACATTAAAAAGATATTAAAAGGAATTAATTAATTATGAAAAATAGCAGAAGTTTAAGAAAATGGTTAGATGATATGAATCTATCACACCCACTTTTAATAGCAGGACCATGTAGTGCAGAAACAGAAGTTCAAGTATTAGATATCGCAAATCAATTAAAAGACTCAGATGCTACAATATACAGAGCTGGTATATGGAAACCCAGAACCAGACCAGGTAATTTTGAAGGAGTTGGAGCATTGGCATTAGAGTGGTTGAAAAAAGTGAAAAAAGAAACAGGGATATTAACTACAACGGAAGTTGCAAATGCTAATCATGTTGATCTTGCTTTGAAAAATGAAATAGATATTTTATGGATTGGGGCCAGAACAACTGTAAGCCCTTTTATCGTTCAAGAAATTGCGGAGGCACTTAGAGGGACAAATAAAATAGTTTTGATAAAAAACCCTGTTAACCCAGATTTGTCCTTATGGATGGGTGCAATTGAAAGATTTTATTCTTCAAATATTAAAAATATCGGAGCAATTCACAGAGGATTTTCTACATATGAAAAAACAAAATACAGAAACAATCCAGAATGGCAAATAGCAATTGATTTACAAAGAAAATTACCTGATTTACCTTTAATACTAGACCCTTCTCATATAGCTGGGAGAAGAGATTTAATTTTTGATTTGTGTCAAACAGCTTTAGATTTAAACTATGATGGATTAATGATAGAATCTCATAATGACCCAGATAATGCTTGGAGCGATGCAAAGCAGCAAATTACTCCAAAAGAATTAAAACTACTGACAAAAAATCTGATAATTAGAGGTGCTACTACTGATAATGAGGATTATAATGATAAACTTAAAAATTTAAGAACTCAGATAAATTTATATGATAATCAATTAATTAATATCTTAGGTAATAGAATGGATGTTGCTGAAAAAATTGGGTTGTTAAAAAAGAAAAATAACGTTGCAGTTTTGCAATCTAAGAGATGGAATGAAATTTTGGGAAAGATGATACTTGAAGGTGATGAAAAAAATTTAAGTGAGGAATTTATTTTGAAGGTTTTCAAAGCAATTCATCAAGAATCGATTAATCATCAGGAGATGATCTTAAAAACAGATAGTAATTGATAGGAACAGTTTACAAATCAACAGGTTCATGGTACTCTGTCAAAACGGATGAGGGAAAATTTTATCAATGCAAAATAAAAGGAAAACTAAGACTTGAGAATTTTAAAAGTACAAATCCAGTAGCTGTTGGGGACAGGGTTAATTTTTCTTTGGAACATAATGACGAAGAAAATTTAGGTATAATCCAAAATATTCTAGAAAGAAAGAATTATATAGTAAGAAAGTCCGTTAATTTATCTAAGCAATCACATATTTTAGCTTCCAATATTGATTTATTGGTCATGGTTATTACAATTAAAGATCCGATAACTACAACCAGTTTCATAGACAGATTTTTGGTTAACGCAGAAGCTTATTCAATTGAAACATTATTGGTATTTAACAAATATGATATTTATGACAAAGAGGAGCAAAACAAGATTGACAATCTAGTTGAAATTTATTCAAATATTGGATACAAATGCCTTTTAACCTCAACTATTAATAATTTTAATATTTCAAAATTAAAAGAAGAAGTAACCAAAAAAACAATTATGTTTGGAGGTCATTCTGGTGTTGGTAAAACATCATTAATAAATGCGATAGATGCTTCCTTAGAATTGAAAGTTGGAGATATATCATCTCAGCATTTGCAGGGTAAACATACAACTACGTATGCTGAGTTATTTGATTTGGATAGCAATACAAAGCTTATTGACACCCCAGGAATTAAAGGTTTTGGTCTTGTTAATTTTAAAAAAGAAGAAATTTCAGATTTTTTCCCAGAGTTTTTAAGAGAAAAAAACAAATGTAAATTTAGTAATTGTCTTCACTTGAACGAGCCAAATTGTCGGATTAAAGAAATGGTTAAAAAAAATATAATTTCAGGTTCTAGATATGAAAACTATATTCAGATTTTGAATGATGAAAATTTAAAACACAGGTAATTGAAATTAGTAGTCCAAAGGGTAAAAAAATCAAATTTAAAAATCAAGAATAAATTATATTCCTCGATTAATACTGGGATTGTAATTTTGATTGGAATCTCAAAAAATGATAATTATGAAATGGCTAAAGAATTGGCCAGCAAAATCATAAAACTTAGAATTTTTAATGATGATAACGGAAAAATGAATAAAAACATAATGCAAATAAAAGGTGAGGTTTTAGTTGTTAGCCAATTTACTTTGTATGCTGATACAAATAAGGGTAATAGACCAAGTTTCATCAATGCAGCAAAACCAGAATTAGCTATCTCACTATATAACCACTTTATAGATGAATTACAAAAATTAATTTCATCAAAAGTTAGAACAGGAAAATTTGGTGCCGACATGAAGATTGAACTCATCAATGATGGCCCCGTCACTATAATATTAGAAAAAAATTAATAAACTATGGAAATTAAAAATTTACAATTAAAGGTAGACGATTGGATTAAAAGTCACGGTGTCAGATACTTTAATGAATTAACAAATATGGCCCAATTAACTGAAGAGGTTGGAGAAGTTGCTAGAATTATTTCAAGAAAATACGGAGAGCAAAGCTTTAAAAATTCAGATAAAAAAGTTGATTTAGCCGGTGAATTATCAGATGTTTTATTTGTTTTGTTATGTTTAGCAAATCAAACAGGGGTTGACCTTCAAAAATCATTTGATGATAGACTTAAAATGAAAGCTGAAAGAGATCATGACAGGCATCATACAAATGAAAAGTTAAGCTAAATGAATTCTTTGTTAGTTAATTCTAATTTAAAATATAGTAAACTTTATGTTAATGGCTCTAAAAGTGAATCCAACAGATTATTAATTTTAAAGAGTCTTTATAAAAATTTATCTATAATTAACATTTCAGATTGCGATGACACTATATTTTTAAACAACGCCCTTAATAAAAGCTCAAGTATTGTAGATATTGGTCACGCTGGAACTGCTATGAGATTTTTAACATCTTTTTTTTCGATTCAAGCTGACTCTCCAAAAACTTTAACAGGTTCTTCAAGAATGAAGCAAAGACCAATTAAAATTTTGGTTGATGCCTTGAGAAATATAGGAGCAGAGATCGCTTATTTAGAAAAAGATGGGTTCCCACCTTTATTAATTAAACCATCAGTTTTAATAGGGGGTGAGATAAATATAGATTCATCTATTAGTAGCCAGTACATATCATCATTACTACTAATTGCCCCAAAAATAAAAGGAGGCTTAAAAATCAACTTAAATGGAAAGGAAACCTCTTTACCCTATATTAAAATGACTATAAATTTATTAGAGCAGATTGGGGTTACGGTAATTTGTAATAAAAATAGTATTGAAGTAAAAGAATTAAAGGAAACTATACCCAAAGAAATTTTTGTTGAGTCAGATTGGTCTTCAGCATCTTATTTTTATTCCATAGTAGCAATGGCTCCAATTGGATTTAAAATTTGTTTAAATAGTTTTAAAAAAGATAGTATTCAAGGAGATAGTCTGGTTAAAGATTTTTTTCAAATTTTTGGTGTACAAACAACTTTTTTAAATGACTCAATTATTATTGAGAAAGTTGCAGAGGCTAAAAAATCAATTTCCTTAGATCTATCATCAAATCCTGATTTGGCCCAAACAATTTGTGTGACTTGTCTTGGCTTAAAAGTTTCCTGTAATTTAAATGGCTTGCATACTTTAAAAATTAAAGAAACCGACAGATTAAATGCTCTAAAAAATGAATTAAGTAAGTTTGGATTAGATATAAAAATTACATCAGATTCCATAAAATTTAATTCTGACGAAGATTTAATCCCGAATGTAGAAATTGAAACATATGATGATCACAGAATGGCCATGGCATTTGCATGTTTATCTGTAAAAACAAATATTAAAATTTTAAATTCGAAAGTAGTTTCTAAATCCTACCCTTCTTTTTGGTCAGATTTATCTAAAATAGGAATCGTTTCAAAATAAAATAATACTATTTACTTGACAACCCCTATCTCGAGATTGTATATTTGCAACTTTTAACACCTCCATTATGAAAATGAAACTTTCAGATTTTAGTTATGAGTTGCCAGAAAAACTGGTTGCTGACTATCCAAATAAAAATAGAGATGAATCAAAACTTATGGTTATAGACCGTAAGGATTATTCTATTCAGCACAGACAATTCAAGGATATGATAGAATATTTTGAAGAGGATGATGTCGTTGTACTAAACAACACGAAAGTTTTTCCTGCAAGATTATACGGAAACAAAGAAAAAACAGGTGCAAGAATTGAAGTTTTTCTGTTAAGAGAGCTAAATGCTGAGCAAAGACTTTGGGATGTTTTAGTTGACCCAGCTAGAAAGATTAGAATTGGAAATAAACTTTATTTTGGCAATGATGATAAACTTGTTGCGGAGGTAATTGATAACACTACATCCAGAGGAAGAACATTAAGGTTTTTATGTGATGTAGGTTATGAAGATTTTAGAAAATTATTAATTGATTTAGGTGAAACACCTCTGCCAAAATACATTAATAGAGAGGTAGAGCCTGAAGATAAAGAAAGGTATCAAACTATTTATGCCAAACATGAAGGAGCTGTTGCTGCTCCAACTGCTGGACTGCATTTCTCAAAACATTTAATGAAAAGGTTAGAGATTAAAGGAATTAAATTTTCCGAAATTACTCTTCACGTTGGTCTAGGCTCTTTTAATCCTGTTGAGGTCGAAGACCTTTCAAAACATAAAATGGATAGCGAAAGAGTAATTATTGAACAATCCTCTGCAAATATGATTAATGAAGGATTAGCTAATAAAAGGAGAATATGTGCCGTAGGTACCACTGTAATGAGAGCCATAGAAAGCTCAGTTTCATCTATGGGAACACTTAATGAATTTAACGGATGGACAAATAAATTTATATTTCCTCCCTATGAATTTAATATCGCAAATTCTATGATCACCAATTTTCATATGCCTAAATCAACTTTACTTATGATGAGCTCTGCATTTTTAGGAAATGATTTTATCAAAAAGGCATATGAAGAGGCTATGAAAGAAAAATACAACTTTCTGAGTTATGGTGATTCAATGCTAATTATATAAGTAATTTTGATTTCCAAAAAGGATATTCGATCTCTTACCGAGCAGGAATTTAAGGAAATATTAATCTCAAATTCATTTAAGCCATACAGGGCTAAACAGGTTTTTCACTGGTTATGGACTAAATCTATTTATAGCTTTTCTGAGATGAATAATTTGCCAGATGAGCTAATAAATTTTCTAAACAACAATTTTGTAATAAATAATATCAA
>Ga0115012_10000451_pt1 | contig 23191 bp, 13 predicted proteins | sample TroAtlMetagenome_FD_88706 | JGI IMG/M metagenome (GOLD analysis project Ga0115012, IMG submission 88706) | Marine eukaryotic phytoplankton communities from Atlantic Ocean - Tropical Atlantic ANT10 Metagenome | ecosystem: Environmental > Aquatic > Marine > Oceanic | place: Tropical Atlantic...
AGATGGTCCTTGAGGCGTTCAATCGGGTCGCCACCAGGCCAGCATTCAAATTCATCATTTGGTCGGTAGGCCGATGGGTCATCAGAAGATGAGTGGGCGCCGGCACGGTAGGTGTAGACTTCGATGTGAGTGGCACCTAATCCAGCAGCACCTCTGTCTCGAGCCCACTTTGTCACGCTGTAGAGGGCGAGGAAATCGTTGCCATCCACTCGAATCGAAGGGATGTCGTAAGCCAGCCCGCGTTCAGCGAAGGTTCGGCCGCCAGTTGCAAGGTTTGCGTGGGTTGAGATCGCCCATTGATTGTTGACCACATTGAGGATCACTGGTGGTTTGAAGGTTGAAGCGAAATTGAGTGCGTAATGATAGTCGCCTTGAGCGGATGTACCGTCACCAAGCCACGAAATGCACACTTCGTCATCGCCTTTGTAGGCGCTTGCCATGGCGACACCAACAGCTTGTGAAAATTGGGTGCCGACAGGGGATGAGATCGAGATGAAGCGTCCTTCTTTCCACGTGTAGTGAACTGGCATTTGACGCCCCTTGACGTTGTCTTCAGTATTACCGATGCAGTGGCAAATCATACTGACCATGTCCCGTCCACGTACAAATTGTGCACCGGGTTGTCGGTAGGATGGGAAAATCCAATCCTGTGTTTCAAGGGCCATGGTTTGAGCGATAGCGATCGCTTCTTCTCCAAAAGATCGCATGTAGAATGAAAGTTTTCCAGTGCGCTGCATTTTGATCATTCGGTCGTCAAAAATACGCAATCGCATCATGTATTCAAGACCCTGAATCATTGTTTCAGCGTCCAACTTTGGATCCCATTCGCCCTTGGCTTCTCCATCGTCATTGAGGACGCGTACCAAGCCAACGGCGTGATCGACGGTGTCTTGTGCTGAGCATGAGAGGGGGTCTGGGCGGTTCAAATCGCCAGGTTGTTCCTTGAATTTACCACCAAAATCAGCCTCATCACCGGGCCGAAACGGTGGACGTCCGATGGTGTACGGCGTCGTCGTGGCTGTCACTCTCTCGGTCATTGATTCACCTCATTCCATCCCGCTCTTAAGGTGTACCGGTGCCTCGTTCCCTTGAGAGGCCACGTAGACGTATGCTCCGGGCATTGATTCTGAGTTGTTTGGATCTTGGGTTTTCCTGAGCAAAAGTCCAGCCTTAAACGAGGATCGAACCAGTGGACCGCTCGCTATACCTGAGAATCCAATGGCAATGGCATGCTGGGCCCATTGATCGTACATATCTGGTTCTGGAAAGCGGTCGACGGCGAGATGCTTCGATGATGGTGCAAGGTATTGGCCAATGGTGATCAAATCAACACCCGCTTCTTTGAGCATGCCAAGCACCTCGGTGATTTCTTCATCAGTCTCTCCGACACCGACCATGACTGAGGATTTTGTGAGGATGTCTGGACGCAGTTGTTTAGCGGCTCTCAGGATTTCGAGCGATTGCGAAAAAGATGCACGGTGGTCGCGCACGGTTGCATCCAGTCTTGGGACACATTCGACATTGTGGGCGAAGACGGAAAGTGGACTGCCATCCAGAAGATGGGCGAGTGCATCATGATCGCCTGCTAAATCTGAACAGAGCAGTTCAAGGGAGACATGTGGTTGGCGCTCGTGGACTGCTTGGATGCATTGCTTGTAGTGGTCAGCTCCGCTGTCGGGAAGATCATCTCGGTTGACAACGGTAATCACTGCATGTCGCAAGTTCATCGATTCGACCGCATTAGCGAGGTTGGTGGGTTCATCGGGATCCAAAGGAGGTGGTGTTTTGATGGTACCAACCGCACAGAAACGACATCCTCTGGTGCACTCTTGCCCTGCAATCATGAAGGTGGCATCGCCACTGGCCCAGCAGTCGTGGATGTTCGGGCAGCGTGCCTCTTGACAGACGGTGTGCAGGGTGTTGTCTTTAACAGCGGCCTTCGTGCTGTTGAAAATAGCCTGCTGTTCGCCTGATGGAAGGGCTGTTTTGAACCAAGGTGGGAGTCGTTCACGCTTTGGTTTTGGCCTCAATGCAGGCGGGAGTTGCTTCGCCATGGGTAGTGGTTTGCCGGACACAGATTCTCCCCCCTATGGTTGGCCCACGGCTTGCCGCTCAAAAAGGTGCGCCGTAGGGTTTGTGTCGCCCATTCAGGGGTGAAACAATCACCAACGATTGGCATTTGGCGCTGAACGAGCATTGATGAGCAATGAACCTCACGTTGAACCATGGCGAAAGGTGTTGCTCTTGTGACGGGAGGGGGGCGCCGCATTGGAGCGCAGATTTGTTCTACACTCATCGATGATGGTTGGTATGTTCTTGTCCATGTTCGCTCTTCGGTAGAAGATGCTCAACGCTTGCTCGCCGATGCCTCTCAACAACGAAACGGAGAAGCGTGTGGCCAAGTCGTCATTGCCGATCTTTCAACAGATGAAGGCCTTCAATCTCTGATCGACCAAACCCATGCGATTCTCGAGGGTCAAAAGTCGGTTGGTTTAGGTGTGTTAATCCACAACGCCTCAATCTATAATTCCAAAGACTACGAGTCTGTTTCTCTTGAAGAACTCCGCCTTAACAACCGGATTCATATCGAAGTTCCATTCGTTCTCACCCAAGCGCTCACACCATCGCTCAAGGCTGCTTCTGGTTGTGTGATTGGCATGGTTGATACCTCGCTTCATCGCGCTTGGAAGGATCTTGCCCACTACACAGCTTCGAAAGCAGGATTGCGTCAGTTGATGATGAACCTCGCTGGCGACCTCGCACCAGATGTCCGCGTCAATTGTGTTGCTCCAGGCGCGATTATGGCGGCTCCTTGGGAGGCGGAACACTTTGCATCGGTGATTGAAAAGGTTCCACTCGGTCGTGGTGGTGCACCCGAAGATGTTGCGAACGCCGTGTCATTTTTGGTCCGTTCAACCTACCTTTCGGGCCAAGTCATCGAAGTTGATGGCGGTTGGTCAGTTGCGCCTTGAGCAACTTGAGCAGGGGTTTTCTTCAAATCATGTGGTCCTGTGGACCGACTGCAGGGGTGGCTGAGGTGGTCAAAGGCGCCGGGCTTAAGATCCGGTCCCGTATGGGTTCGTGGGTTCGTATCCCACCCCCTGCACTTTATTCCAACCTCTCTTTCCCCCTCGTAGAGGGGGCTTTGTCCGAACAAACAATGCAAAACCGTTTAACAGTCGGTTGAACAGGACGGTCCGGTGAACACCTTCATGACTTCAATTTCATCCCCCAACGGCCGATTTTTGGCGGTTCTGCTCGTTTTGATCATGTTGGGCGGCGTTGCACCCCTTCAGACCAACGTAAGTGTCGATTCTGTCGAAGCAGAATCATTGGAGGAGCCAACGGTTCAAATGAACTCAGCATCGTCCTGTCCAACATGTCAATCGTACAACCTCTACCTCGATGAGCCGAACAGTGAAAGTGGCGGAGAAGGATCGATTACGACCCTTGAGCCAACCGGTGCTCACCAAGAGGCCAGTGCCTTTGGTGGCGTTGAATTTAGGAGCGCAGAAATGATCTCTGATCTGCTCGTCTACGGCCGAGATAACACCGACAAGGTCACCCTCACCCTTTTCCTTCAATTCAAGGGTTCCCAGGGCTCGACGGCAGACATCACCTATTCGCTGAAGTCCGGGGATTCGGAAGTGGATTCGGTTTCTGAAACACTTGACGATCCGTGCACAGGTGGCACATTCGGCACAAGTTCGTGCTCATGGACCTCTTCCATTGTTGACTTCGAGGTTCCTTCTGATGGTTTTACAGTAGCCAACGGAAAACAACTCCGACTCAATGTCGATGCCCAAGCCACCTGTGAAAGCAGCGGTGGCGGTGGCCTTGGCGGTGGCAGTTGTGAAGTCAATGTTGCCTTCGGCGATGTTGAACAAACCAATGGATATTCAAAACTCGAAATGAAAGCAAACGCACTTGCGAACTCCGTGGTTAAGGTTCACCGACCCGGTGGCGGTTTCCTTGAACCAGAGGTGACCGAATGGTCACCAGCACACCGACCAGAGTTCCGAAACATGCAGTTTTCAGTCGATGTCAGAGATGCTTTTGGCAGGGATGACATCCAAGGCGTTGACCTTGTGATGACCACGCCAAACGAAGCTGGGACGGTCTTCTCAAAGTCCTTCGATGATGACGATTTGAAACTCGACAACAACGGTTTGGTTGGAAACTATACCTTCCAGTACGAAACTGGAATTGCTGCTGGAGAATACCCACTTCGTCTTGAAATAAGTGACGTTCAGGGTCACACCTTGGTGTTTGAACACAGTGGTATCGAGTTCGTTGAGCACGATGTCTATCTGACGCTTCCTGAGAGTCAACCAGACGTCATTTTGATTGCACCGGGCCAGACCTCGAGTGTTGAGTTCTTGATTGAACACACAGGGGCAAGTTCGTCTCAACTGGACGTCGTGTTCTCGCTTTCACGCTCGCTGCCCTCAACCTGGTCAGACCCTGTTTGGGATCAACCCGGCGGCTACAGCCTTTCCGGCGGCGGTACTTTTGCTCGTCCCATTTTGAGCATTGAAGTGCCAGATGATGACCTGACTTCTGCTCCAAACACCCTTGAAATTGAGGCGCGTGCTTACGCTGAAAACACCGAAGGCCAAACTGTGGAAGTCGCTGTAGAAACCATCGTGCTCGATGTCGAGGAATCTGACGTCCTTTCACCACCGAGAATTGCTGTGTTTGAGGATGATGAGCATCAGAAGCAAATTGCAGACTCAACACGCCCAGAAGCCTACGATGAACTGTTATCGCACTATGTTGATTCAGGCGATGTCAGTGGTGATTTCTTCATTGATGTGTTCAATTCAGGATTCATTACAGATGCATTCAAACTGCGCGTTACAGAACTGCCTGATGCGTGGCAATACAAGTTCTATGACAACGATACAGGACTTGAATTGGCCGAGGAAGGCATCCACTCAGTGACGCCCGATATCGGCTCCCACCAGATTCTGACCGTTCGTATGGAAGTCTTCCCACCATCAGAACGAGATGCTCAAGACATTGGGCTTGTTTCGATCAGCATTGCAAGTCAAGGCGATTCTGAACTCAGTACTTCGGTCGCGTTCACAGTGCATCGCACGTTTGGCGTTCTCGTCGAAGTCACAGCCGATTCAGACAGTGGAACACTTGGCACCGTTGGCCCAGTGAGTCCCGGCTCCTCACTGTGGTATCAGATGCGTATCACCGATTCAAGCGATACAATCGGCCAAACCACATGGCGAATCATCAATCCAGAAGACCTCGACAGAAATAACGAGGATGATGCTCCTTACGGCTCATGGAACTATGAAATCTCAAATGGTTCCCAATCCGATATCGTCGTCGTCTATCTTGAATCCGATCAATACGCAGACCTCAAACTCGATGTTACCATTGGTAACAAGGTCGAAGCAGGAAACCACACCGTCTACGTTCGGGTTGTTGAAGAGGGCGTCGATGCCCAAGATGCCCGATACTTCGATTTGCCAGTGACTGTTCAAGTCAGGGAAGATGTTCAACCTGGTCGTCTTGAAATCACCGATACAAGCAGTTCAGTTGTCCGTTTCAATTCAGGAGAATTCCAGACTGTGGAATACAGCATCGATAACCAAAACAACATCCCGCTGGATGTCGTGATCACGCTTGAAAATGAGCCACAAGGCTGGGACGTTCTTGTTCGAGCATCGTCCGACCAGACAGGTGGTAGTTTCCTCTTGCTGACCCTCCCTGCATATTCGAGCAAGGATTTCTCATTGGCCATTACCCCACCAAACAACCTAAAGAACGGCGAAACGGTTCAGTTCGAGCTTAAGGTGACGCCTATGGATGAAGAGGTCCCATACGACAGCGAGTACACACAAACCAGCAAACAGATTTACCAAACTTCGTGCCAAGGCGCTGGTTGCTTTGTCAACGAACTTGTCAACCCCGAACCACAAACGCTTGCATTGGGGCTTGGGTTGTGTGCTGCATTTGTCTTTGCAGTCTACAGGCGCGGTCAGGCATCAGGTACAATGTACGAAGAAGAAATCTTCGAATACGAAGACGAGAAAGAACTCGAACCATTGGAAAGCGACCTTCCCGACCCCGTGCTTGAAGAAGAAGACGATGACGATCTCGAACTTTTGGATGAACTTGAAGCTCTTTGAGCACACCATTGGTCAATCCTTGAGCAAAACGACAGACTGAGTCTTATTTTTCAGGCTTAGTGACTCGACTTTACACACCGTGAAATTGAGCATTGTATGAACATCGTACCATTTGCCTTATGAGGCATCAAAACAGCCGAGTTCTTGTGACAACCATGCGTACGCCTTCTTCCCCCTCGAAGCCGCGCTCTCAATGGCAAATCCTTCAGCACCGAGACACGGTCAAATCCATCGGTTTGGTTGCGTTGATGGTGCTCTCCACATTCGCTTCCATTCAGTATGTTTCCTTCGATGCACTTGCAGCAACAGATCAAGATGGTGACGGTTTGACTTACGGACTCGAGTACCTCATGAACACTGCACCAAACGATCCAGATTCTGACAACGATGGTTTGCCAGATGGCTGGGAGTGGCAGTATGGACTTGACCCACTTTCCAGTACGGGTGGCGACGGTGCTGTTGGGGATCCTGACGGCGACGGCATGTCGAATCTGCAAGAATACAACTACCTCCAACCTACGAACTGGGACCTTTCGAGCACCAGTGGTGTGCTTGACAATGGTGTTTGGTGGAATGGAACCGTGCCAGTCAACAACTGGGATGAAGAAAATGCCCTCCAATACAACCGTCCAGGGTGTGGAGACTCGGGTTCAGACGGTACTGGCACGGTCATTCTTTGCGATGAAGATCCAGTCGGAAATATCTGCACCAACGGATTCGATGACGACAAAGACGGTTTCGTCGATTCAGCCGATTCAGATAACGACGGTGATGCAGACTGCTCATCAAACGATGATGACGGTGACGGCATCGAGGACGAAGACGTTGCAGGTTGGGACACCGATGGTGACGGAATGGACGATGGTTGGGAAGCAGCCAACGGATTGAACGCAACAGACCCGACCAATGACAACGGCCCAAACGGCGACCCAGACGGTGACGGCCTCAACAACCTCCTCGAGTACATCAACCCGACATGGACAACCATGTGCGGCGCTTCGCCATGTTTCCGAAATGGGCCGACCGGCCTCAAAACTGAAACAACCACACCATGCGACCCGGTGAGGGGCATCGGTCCTGGTGGCTGTGCAACCTTTACGGCAGAAGTCGATGGCATCACCTCCACCAACCCTCAACGAGCTGACACGGATGGTGACGGACTCAATGATTCACGAGAAGCCCTGACGTTGTTGACAGACCCGACCTCATCGGATACAGATGGTGACGGAATCAGCGACGGCGTTGAAGTTGCTGGACAATATGGAAGCCCTGCTCAAGCAAGTGATCCTCGGAACAACAACACTGACGGCGATGCCTTTGATGATGGTGAAGAAGACATCAACGGAAACGGTGTGGTCGATGCGGGTGAAACCGACCCGACCCGTCGAGAAGACTCAGGTGATGAGGATAACGACGGTATACAAAATTGGGAAGAAAACCTCTCATGCACCCTTTGGGACGTCGCTGACACTGACTTCGGGGGCATCAATGATGGCGATGAGCAAAACGTTTCTCATGGCACAGATCCTTGTGATTCCTTGGTGAACTTCCAGACCACCATTGTGACATGGAATAATGGAAATGGTCAACTCGAAGTGGCAGATGGAAGCGGCTTTAATCCTGCAGGGGGTGTCGGTTGGTTCAACATATCTGGAACATGGACGCCGTTTGCCTATGCCACGGTGGTCAATGATCTGATTCAAGGTGTTTCATCCGCCCCAGGCACTGCCACTCAAGTTTCGAACCGCAACGGTTCCTTCTGTCATACCGATGCAACCACCGACGGAACGATCACAACAACTCGAAATTACTGTGATGATGATTATTCTGACAGTGATGGGGATGGTTTAGCCGATTGGCAAGAATTGCTTGGTACCTTTGGTTGGTTCTCCAACCCAACTCTTGTCGATTCTGATGGCGATGGGGCAAGTGATTTCGAAGAAGTCTTTGCGAATACGGATCCGAATGAGCCTTGTACCAACCTGCTTGACGACGATCAAGATGGTCTCAACAATTACTTCGAAACGAGCACTGGCTGCGACCTCATCTACATCGGTATCACCAACGGCTCGACCGATGTATGGGTCACTGATGACGCCAGTATTGACACCGATTCAGGTGGCGTAAGTGACCGCGACGAATATTTTGATGGAACAAACCCCGAAAACAACCCCACAGACGATTTGTTACCTTCTGATTTCGACGGCGATTTGATTCCCGATGCCATCGAAAATCAAACCGGTACCGATTGGACCAACCCAGATACCGATGGTGGCGGCATGATTGACGGTTTGGAATGCACTCAAGAATTTTGGATCATCAATTGCATAGGATCGCCGTTTGACCCATTCGATCCCACCGATGACCTCGAGGCGTCAGAAGTGGTGTTCTGGGCCAACAACTCCAGTGGCATCGTCGATCTGGATGCAACTCAACGCTGGCGGCAATACACCAACGACTTCTATACCGGTACAGCGTATGCACACATTGCTGAAGTGCATCCATCTGAGACCATTATCCTCCCATCTTCTAACTTCACACATTTGGCTGACATGGCCTTTGCGAACGACACTGTTGAATGGCTCATGACCTTCAACAATCCACCCGTAACCGGTCGATTACCTCTACCTGTTTCATGGTCAAACATGTCGTTCTATGTCGATTCTGGATCTGAACTGGAACGTTCAAATGACTCTCACAATGTCAACATTGTTGCAGGTCCGATTCAAGAAGTCTTCATTCAGCAACCCGAATTTTACTTCGATTGGGCAACACTCGCATCAACGACCGTCCCCGGTCAAGGCTTTGCTTACGAACTTGAATTACCTGACGACCTCACCAACTTGAGCAGCCCACAATCCTCGTTGTTGAACACCACGACAACCATCGTCAACGAGGCGGGAGCAACCAATGCCTACGACACCGCTGTCGCCATCCAGACGTTCCTCGCAGAAGGAAATGCAACAACTGAATTCAAGCGTAATTACAATGGCTCAGGCATTCCAAACACCGAAGACTTGAGCGTGGTTCTTGTTGAGGCCATCAAGGAAGGTACATGCAACGAATTCAACACCGTATTCGTCACCATGGCAAGGCTTGCTGGATTGCCAGCACGCTATGTGAGTGGATTTGCTGGTGGAACTTGGAATGGTGATGGCTATGCCGTGTTCCCACAAGATCGCACAACCTGGGGTGAAGTCCGTCTCCAACAAAACAGCGCCAATGGAAACACTGACCTTGGATGGATTGCCTTTGATGCATGCCCTGCTGCTGAAGAAATCGAAATCGTCAATCAAACCATCTCAACATTGGTTTGGGACCGAGAGAGCACGTCTACGATCAATGTGACTGGACAATTGCGCTTTGCAACCAATTCCACTCCAATTACTGATTTGCCGATGGTTGGCTATCTTGTTCCGCTTGCAGAAGTTGCTGGCGTGCCTGGACCTGCAGCCATTCCTAACTACGAAATTGGTGCTCTCATCACCGATCAAAACGGTACCTTCGAATTCATAGGTGCTCCACTTGAACCTGGTGCGCCGGGCATCCATAGAATTGTCATCAAACACGTCCAATCAGGCTATGTTTCTGAGGACGGTATCATCTACGATGGTTATGTCAACGTGACCGATGATGCCATCATCAACCACACCGGACCCAATGCGATCAACGCACCAATTGTTGGCGCAGGAGCAACCACGATCGTGACTGGCCAACTTTCTCTTGAGAACGCCCCGACCAATGTGTTTTCCTCCATCGCAAGCAGTGATTCTGTTCCGGAAGTATGGCTCAGTTTCACTTCTTCAGTCAATGGTTCAGTCAACCTCACATCAGCCGTTGGCTTCGATGGTTCGTGGAGCATTGAAGTTGAACTTGACCCACTTGAAACGCAAACCAACCTCTCAGCTACCCTTGGTTTCTCAGGTTGGCAAGATGCCTCAGAGCCAAGTATTACACCCGTACAGTTCCACTTGCGACCAACAACCACATCGATTGTCTTGGATATTCGTGATGCACCAACCCTCACTGCAACGCTTGAGGGTCCACTTGCCAACAAGAGCATCATTCTGATTGACGACAATATTTGGGTGAACGGATCTGCGTTGACTTCTGGGGCCAATCCAGTGGCCATGCTCGGCAACCTTTCGTTCTCAATGCGCTCGGTTGGTAGCGGCACTGATTGGATCGAAGTGTTCAATCAAACCGTCAACGGGACCTTCTCGGTTCAACATTTCTTGACGGCTGCTGTTGCACAGATCGCCGCCGGTGAAATTGAACTTCAAGTCCGGTTCTACCCTGATTCAATCGAAGCTACCGACGATGCAAACATGTCTTCTGGCGCACCCTATCTCTTGCGAGGTTGGTTACAATTTACCTCTCAATCGGTCTCACAACTCAGAAACACAGAAGCCGTTGTTCTTGTTTCAATGGTTGATCACCGTGGTGTCGACACCGATTTGCTTGCCTCAGGAAACTTTGATTTCTCCTTCAATGGTTCATGGGTGAACACCACAGTCGACCCGGAAAGTGAAACCATCACATTGAGTTGGTTGCTCGATTCGGACATGTATGCAGGCGATTATACACTCGATATCTCATACAACGGTTCAGATTTGTACCAGCCATCGGTTGGTGCAACCTCAGTTCGTGTGGCTGCTGAAGTCGGTTGGAACATTACGCTGGCTCAGGATTGGACTCATTTGGGTAATTCTACCTACATCTTTGGGGATATCTTTGACGCTGTTCACACCAATCGAAAGGTGCTTGGCGACAACATCACCATGCTTTCGCTGATCATGACGACCATTGAAGGCCAACCTATTGATTTGGCACAAGGCTTGCTCAACAACACAACGAGTGAATATAACCTCAGTTTCACCGTACCAACAACAAGCCCGTCAAACGCCTATGAGTTCATTCTCAACATGGATTTCGAGAATATGGCGCCAGTCGGTGGACCATACTACCGATTTGTTGACACCACGGTCCCACCCGCAACGCCAACGCTTCCTTCAACTTTGGTCGGATTCGAATCCGAGTTCGTGGTTGATACCGGTCAACGGAATTTGCTTGTCGAAGTCAACGGTTCGCTTGATTTCAACGTCACTGTGACCGATGTGGCAGATGATTCGAACATTAGTGATGCTACGGTTGAATTCATCTTTGACTACGGCCGAACGAATGTATCTATTGGAACCGCAATTTCAGACGAAGCAGGATTCGCTAGCATCGGTTGGACTGCTGCGGGTGTAGCACCTGGCTACTATGACGTGCTGATGATTGTCTATGACGACCTTAGCGATCCTCTTGCGGTTGGTAATACACGGCGCACTGGTAACTCAACGCTGGTGAACTTGACCGTTCAAGTGCCGAGTAATTTCAGAATTGATAGCATACCAACGACGGTGACCGCTGGGCTCAATTTCAATGTGCTCGGTCAAGTCCTCGATGGTGATAATGCAACACGTCCATTGATTGCACCTGTTGAACTCAGCGCATTCTGGCTCAGCAATCCGGATGAACTGCTCGTTGGTAGCTACCAAACAGCAGTCAATGGTACATTCAACATGAGCATCCCAACTGACACCTCTGGAAACGGAACCCTACGTGGAAACAAAGTGCTGGTGATCTCAGTCATCGAAGGTTCATCGCCTTTCTATCTGACAGCAAGCACACAGAACGGTATGTTGGTGATGGGTGTCTCACGCTTTGAGAACATTCAACCATTGAACCCAATTCTTGTCAACCGTGGCGATGAAGTCAACATCAGTGCCCGATTGGTTGAATCCTCAAACTTGTTCCTCCCTCTTGGCGGCTTCGACGTGGACATTGAGTTCCACGAGAGTTGGCTACCAGGGACACAAACCGATGGCGAGGGCTTTGCCAATTTCAGTTATCTGGTGCCGACGACCCACCCTCTTGGCTTGATCACCGTAACCATGGTCTTCAACGGTAGCGTGGATCTTCTTGCAACCAATGTGAATCTCTCTTCGATCACCATTCGCTCGACCACGATCTTGGTCGTGGATGCAATTGCAGCCAACCCAGTCGCGGGAACTTCGTTCAACGTCACAGGTACGGTGCAGAGCGACAATGGTTCAGGCCTCGAACTTCGTGATGGAAGTCTTCTCCCTGCAAACATCCTGTTCGCAGTCAATGACCAACCTGTAGGATTCACCGTCAGCGGTGGTACGGTCCAAACCGGTGGCTTGTGGAGTGCAACAATTACGCTTGGGGCTGCTTTCCCAGCCGGTACCAATCGAATCGAAGCCTCATTCATTCCAGGCGTCAATTATTACATTGGCTCTGAAGCCAACACCACATTCGACAGCCGAGGATTTACCACCTTGCTGTTCATCAAACCAGCCTTGGACGGCATCGGCGATCCATCGCTCAATGATCGAACAGAACGAGGTAACAATGTCTCCTTCCAGATCCTCTTGAGAGACAACACCGATACAGCTGTTGGAAACCAACAAGTCTTGGTTGGCTTACCAGGTTTGGCTCTCTCCTCGTTCACGACCTTTGCCAACGGTACGGCCATTGGCAGCATCTTCGTTCCAGAAAACCTCAGTGTAGGGCCCGCAGACCTCTATGTGGAGTTTGCAGGTACGCCTGGCACCACCGGTCTGATTGGCTCGAATGAGACCACACAATTCGTTGTGCTAGGACAAACAAACCTCACCATCACAGAAGCACCTTCAACGCTTACAGCAGGCGATGCGTTTGTGGTGAATGGAACGCTGATGGATGACCTTGGGCAACCACTGTTCATCAATGGCGTGCCGTCGTTGGCTGTGGTTCACTTGCTTGTTGATGGTGTTCCAGTTTCGAGCATTGAAACCGATGCACAAACAGGAGCATTCACACTCGGATGGACCTTGCCTGAAGACACAACCGCAGGAGCCCACCTGATCACAGTCCGCTTCCTCGGTGGTCGAGATTGGGTCGATCCAATCGGTGTTGGTGATTTGATCAACCCTGACTATTACTTGCCAAGCAGCGACCAAGTCAATTTCAATGTCAGTGTGCCAACCAAGATTCTGCTTCTCACCCCCGGTGGCGAAGTGAATCGAGAAGCAACGATGACCATTCAGGGACGCCTCCTTGATTTGGTTGACGAGCCATTACCGGGTCTCACGATTGAGGTCTGGCTCGGTGGCGAATGGATGACCAATGTCACCACTGATGAGAACGGTACGTTCACCGCAATATATCCAGTACCATCTGATGCTACACTCGGACCTCTGCTTCTGGAAACTCGGTTCACAGGTACCACCTTCTATCTGCCAAGTGAGGCAAGTGGAACATGGACCATTTACAGCCCTGTGCAGGTCACTGTAAGTATGGAAAGTCCAGTGGCTGTTGCAGAGAACATCACCATCTCAGGATCGGTTGTCGATAACCAGTTGTTGGGTATTGAAGGCCACACTGTGGACCTGTCGGTTGAAGGTATCTTGCTCGCAAGCGTTCTTACGGATGCCAATGGAGACTTCACCTTTGATTGGAACGTCCCCGACATCTTCTCGTTCGGAAACCACACCTTAGAAGCGCGTGCAGATGCCCAAGGTTTCTATCGCTCAAATGCAGGAAACACCACCTTCTTCCTCGCTCACCGGTCTGACATCACGCTGATTTTCGATGATGGCAGGGATGCTACACGTGGCGACACATGGTCTCTGTCCGGACGACTCTTCGATATTGATACCGTGAACAACGATGGCTTGCCATCGATGCTTGTCAGCATCCGTTTGGATGACGTCGAAGTTGCAACATCGGTGACGCTTGCTGACGGAACATGGTCTGCAATCGTACCAGCGACGATGGAACTCACCCGAGGCGAACACACCTTCACCGTTGCCTTTGCAGGCACAAGCGCCCATCTCGAAGCATCGACAAGCGCAACGGCACTCGTTTGGTCCAACACCAAGATCACCATCGATGGAACGTCCTCCAACATCGTCGTTCGCAGCGATGACATCTTTGCACCAATTGTTCTTACAGGCTCTGTCTCTGAAGTTGGCGGTCAAGGTGAAGTCTTCAACAACCTCACCCTCTACCTTGGAAACGGTTCGGATTGTGTGTCAAAGCGCGAAGGAGCCCGTTGCCTTGAGAACATTCAGGTGGCCTGGAATAACGGCAACTTCTCCATGAGTGGAATCGCTCCAGCGTGGATGAGTGCAGGAGGTCAGTACCTCCATATCGATGCACCGAGAAACGATGTCCTGTACCTCAACGGTGCATCTGAAAGCCACTTGATCTACGTCAAGGTGGATGCAGACATTGTACCTTCAATCAACACCGTTATCGAAGGTGAGCAAGAAGACATTGGAGGCAGTGTCATCATCACTGCTTTGGATACAAATCTGGGCGTCTCCGACGTCAAGGTCACCATTTACCTCTACAACGCCAATGGTTCTCAGTTGTCGACGCCAAAACAACCCCTCACTGATGAAAACGGAGTTGCATCATTCGAATTTAATTCGGACCCACCTTACGGTAAAGCGAGCACATGGGGCGAAGTCTACCTCGAAATCATCGTTGACGATCCACGTCTATCCGACCAAAGCAAAGCAGCATTCGATGCTAAGACTGCAGAATCGCCATGGGCGCCAATATACAATTACGAAGAGGTGTCCGAGCCGGTTCCAACATGGGTCTATGTCTTGGCGCTGTTGATTGCAGCAGGTGCCGCAGCTGGAACGGTGCTGTACCGTCGCCGCAAGACTCAGGAATTGATGGAAGAAGCCGCAGAGATCTTTGCCTACACCGCAGAGTTGCTTGCAGCAGGTGATTCAGTTCGTGAAGCTATCTTTACGTGCTACCAGAACCTTTGCACTTCCTTCCAGCAACACGGATTCCTCCGCCGAGACTTCGAAACGGTTCGAGAATTCGAAATGGCTATCCGTCAAGCAATGCCACAGATTTCAGAAGATGCGCTGGTTGCCCTCGACAATATGTTTGAGCAAGCACGGTACAGTCGAGAAGAACTTGGATCTCAACACCAAGCCGCTGCACAACAAGCACTGGAGCGAATGGGTCAGGAGATTGCAGGACTCACCAAGGTCCCCGCTCGTTGATGAACGACGTATTGCTTGGCAGGCTCACCAACGAAGGTGTAACCTTCCGTTGATGTAATTGGCACTGACTTCCGAGTCAGCATCAGGAAGAGGCATTTCCCGCTCAAGTGGTTCATTGTCTCCATCTTGGACGACAAGTTTCAGCATGGTTCGCTCGCCATCTTTTTTGGTGAACAGAGTGACATCTTCGGCAGAGACTCCAAGCAAAGGAATGGTCAATCCATCTGGATTGACTTTGCCATGAAGCGCTTCCACCATCCACTTGAGTTGTCGGTCGGGGTGAACTTCTGCCATGTGTGTTTCTGGGAGCATGCCAGCGGAAACCAACACCTCTTGATGCATTGCTTGAACTTCATTCAAGTGGTTGGCTTCTTGATGGAATTCCGCATGAAGATGTTCCACCTCTGCGGTCAATCCAATCACGCCCTGTGCATCGATTTCACCAGGTGTTTCCTGTGTGTGGTCAGTGCCGACTGGTAGGGATTCCCATGTTGCCATGCGGTGTGGGTTGTGTGCGGCCTCCATGAACCTTCGTCCTCCTTGGAATGAACAAAGTCTACACTTCATCAATGGTGTGGACTCGTGAAAAGAAGCGTCGAGCAAAACTTGCAGTGGTGGTTGGTGCATTCGTTGAGTTCATTCTCAAATCCTTCGGATAGCATGTGGCGTAGGTTCGATCTGTGTGGCGTTGGTCAAGCAAAAGAATCAGTGCTCGGTCACCAATTGATCGAATCGGTCGGCCCATGGCCTGAAGAATCGCGTTGATGGCCGGCTGCGTGACCGTGTATCGCCAAGCATTGTTGGCTCCAAATCGGTCACCAGCGTATTTTTTCAAAGCGTTAGAACGAACGGATGGTGGTGCATTGGGAATGCCGATGCACGCCACTGCATCTAAGATGCCTCCATTGTAATCAATTCCCTCGGACAATCGAGCACCGTAGACTCCACAGAGGAGGATTCGTTGGCCAGCATCACGTTCTGCACGCAGTTGTTCAACAAGTGCATCGATGTCATTTTTACTCCATTCTCTGCTCTCAATCACCTTGCGTACACCTTTGAAATTGGTGTTTTCGACAATCTCTTGCATCATTTTGTACGAAGGGGCAAAGACGGCAATATGACCTGGAGTTCCATCGATGAGCGCTTGAATGTGGGCTCGAATTTTATCCCACATCGCGGGGGAGCGTTGGGTGTATTTTGTCGAAACATCTCCAGCGACAAGAACAGGCCTTCGTTCACCAGCGAACGGTGAAGCATAGGCTGTTTTCGTGGTGTTCTCCTTTGGTAGGGCCAACATGTCTGCATACATTTGCGGTGGATACAGCGTACCTGACATCAAGATGGCTCCAGATGTCGCCGAGAAGACAGGCCCTGAAACTAAACCAGGGTCGAGGAGGTGTGAGGTGATTTTTCCTTCCTTGCCTTTGGCGCTAAACACCAGGCACAGAGCGGTTGTTGAACCGAATTCATTGACGCAACTCAAGATGTGACCTAAGCGGTGAGAGTCTGGCTCCATAGGATCTTCACCTTCTCCAGCATCAAGGTCAATCTCGCACCGGCTGAGCAGATCTGCGAGCAGTGGAAGGCGATGTTCACGCTTGATTCCATGCTTCTTGGAAGGGTTTTGCTCTTCACTTTCCGTGAGTGTTTTTTGGCCTGAAATCCCTTCATACTCATCGCATGCCCGATGAAAAACTTCAGTGAAGGTGGAGACTTCGACATGGCTCTCATTCTGATCTCCAGTCAATTCATTGTGCAAGCGACGAAATAAGTCCGCTGTTTTGATCCTTGCAATTTTCATCACTTCGAAGGCCCATGTGGCCATATCAAGTTCGATTGCAGTCGAATCGGCTCCATGTTGTTGGTAGAGGTTGGTCAATGTTCCAACATATTCTTCCAGTTCCAATGTGGCGTTCCGAGCTATGGTTGGGGTGATGACGCGTTCCATCGTCATGCGGATTCTGTCGGGTAGATTGTGGGCTTCATCAACCACGAGAATGATGTCATCCATGGCAATCCCCATGGCTTCAAGACTCGATGTTCGCACCCCCTCGTCGAAAAGATGGTTATAGTCGCCAACAAAGATATCAGCATGGTTTACCGCTTCACGAGCCGCCTTCCAAGGGCAGGTTTGGGTGATTTCGCCATCCACTCTGTGAATCTTCGCTAAATCGACCAGTTCATCAACATGCAATGGGCTGGCTAAGATCCGCTTTGTCAAACCAGGTGCTTTGGTGATCCATGGCTTACATGTTTTCTCACGACGTGCAGTGCTGCACATCATCGAAAACACATGTGGCGATTCTTTGGCAAACGGCTGAACGCACATACCTGATTGACCAATCATGTCGACGAGGGTCACGGGGTCGTCATCGGTTCTCCGTTGGTTAATCCTTCGAACGGTATCCACCACAATACGATGCTGTGATTGACGTGAAGTAAGGAAAAAGATGGTTTTCTGCCCGGGAGTTTTCTCTGCAATCTCTAATGCTGCCGCCAATGCTGCAGCGGTTTTGCCAATCCCTGTGGGTGCAGCAGCAAGGTGGTAGCCCCCATTTCGAAGGGCTTCTCTTGATTCACGAATCATATCGATTTGGCCAGGTCGAGGTTTTGCATGGGCCAAATAGGGGAAATCATCACTCGAACTGTGTTCTGCCCCCGTTGTCATAATCACCCTTCACAGTCGACCCCTCTAAAGGATTGGGGAGATGCGGCAGCCAGCGGCTGCACTGATGAGCATCATTGTGCCCAGGATCGTGGGGGGCCTGGGCACGGGGGAACCACGGACTCAGCTTGCTGGTCGTGTGGAATCAAAGTCCCCCCGCCCGTCTTTCGGGGGGAGGTGTGTTGGGTTGTTTTGTCCAGCGCGTGCAAGACGGGCACGCAGACACAAAGCGGCTAATCCATACAGGTTGGACTTTTCCTGTACAGCATTGAAGGTGGCGCCACGAGTTTCATCCGTTTCGTTTTGCCAATTCATTCCATCCCCTCCAGCACTCTCACCCACTCACTCGTGGTATTCTTCGTGTCGCATCGTTGATTCCTTGGCTGTTGCCAACAAATCCTCGAGTTGCTTGTTCTGTTCTGCACTCGCTTTGACAGCGTTTGCAATGTAAAGTGAAAGCCCTTCCTGGGCAGCGATCTCTGGCGTGGTGCCTTGAAGTTCGTAAAGCAGGCCAAGGGCTCGCTTGTCGCCATGGCCGAGTGGAATCCGAATGGAATCCATACCTTGAACGAGGGGTTGGCCGTTGAGGAATTGTTGAATCGCCTGACGAATGACGTCGGATCGATTTCGAGCACCATCCAAGCCAATTCTGGCATCGAGCATCATCATGTCTTCCTCAGTGATTCTGAGTGAGACGAGGTTGCTTGGGGCGGTCATCGTTGGTGGCTCCTGTATTCTGTCCTACTCAAGGTGGGTACATAAAGATATTCTTTTTGATTACGATTTGTATTACAGGCGATTACAACTATGTTGGCAAGAAAATGAGGTGCAGTAGTGCCTTTTTACCGAAGAGGTGATCACGATGCCTTGATTTCCTGGGCCCAGGGCGGATTTTTGTATACACTCCAGATTCTCGCAAGATTCGTCAATATGTCTCTAAATACCGCAACCGACTGGTCTGCCCATGGCACTCGAACCATCTCGTGGACTCTACCTCTACCTGCGAACACTCAATGAAGCGTTGGGCGATGAAATCATCACTGATGATGAAGCTCAGATCTTGAGGGTTCTTGCAGACGCTCTTGGTGTTCGTCCAAGCGATACTGCCGAATGCCTCTCTGTCGCCAGAGGCGAGGTTCGAAATCCATTTGACGAATTGGAAGAAGATTATTCGGGCCACAGAATGGGTGATGTTACGACCTACCAAACCGCCCTCATCGCAGCCTTGGACGATGAGGTCATTACTGAAGATGAATGGTCGATGCTCAACTCACTGCGAACCATCATTGGCATACAGCCTGATCAACACACGATGATTGAAGAAGCGATTCGTTCTATGGCTGAAGTCGATGAAGATGGCAACCGTCGAATCGAACGTTTGAACCGTTTCAATACTGTGTGCCCCTACTGATGCTTAGCAAATCACCGCTCGAAAGGAGGTGAGTCAAGCCCATGCCGTGGGAATGCTTAGAAAGGGTCTACAATTCGCCAGCATCAATACATCCAATGTATATGTGATTTTATGAGTGCAACAAAAGAGATCTATGAAGCAGTGGTCGCTCGTGACCCCAACCAACCTGAATTTCACCAAGCTGTATGGGAAGTCTTAGAATCACTCGAACCAGTGATTGAACAACATCCTGAATACCGAAGCATTGTTGAGCGAATTGTTGAGCCTGAACGCTTGATTCACTTCCGTGTGCCTTGGGTTGATGACGCTGGAAATGTGCAAGTCAACCGAGGCTTCCGAATTCAATTCAATGGTGCGATTGGTCCTTACAAGGGCGGTCTTCGATTCCACCCAAGCGTGAACGCCTCCATCCTCAAGTTCCTTGCTTTTGAGCAAATTTTCAAGAATTCCCTTACAGGCCTCCCAATGGGTGGTGGAAAGGGTGGATCTGACTTCAACCCTAAGGGCAAGTCTGATGATGAAGTCATGCGCTTCTGCCAATCGTTCATGATGGAACTATGGCGACACATCGGTCACAACTGCGACGTTCCTGCAGGCGACATAGGTGTCGGCGGTCGTGAAATTGGATACATGTTCGGCATGTACAAGAAACTCCGAAATGAATTCCAAGCTGGTGTCCTCACTGGTAAGGGCCTCTCCTATGGTGGTTCTTTGATTCGACCTGAAGCAACTGGCTACGGTCTTGTCTACTTCGCACGTGAGATGTTGGCTGCTCAAGGCAAGTCCTTCGAGGGCGCTACCGTCTCCATCTCTGGCTCCGGAAACGTGGCACAATTCGCTTGCGAGAAGGTTCTCGATCTTGGTGGTAAGCCAGTGACCATGTCCGACTCAAGTGGATTCATTCACGACCCAGAGGGTATTGACCGAGCAAAACTTGCTTGGATTATGGATCTGAAGAACAACCGACGTGGTCGAATCTCCGAATACGCTGCAGAATACAGCAGTGCGACCTTCACTCCATCCGCTCCAGAACCATCCTCGAACGGACTTTGGGGCGTCAATGTTGACGTTGCTCTTCCATGCGCAACGCAGAATGAAGTCAATGGTGCTGAAGCACAAATGCTCGTCGATAACAATGTCATGGCGGTTGCAGAGGGTGCCAACATGCCATGCACTCCTGAAGCGGTTGAAGTCTTCCAGAAGAACGGCATCATGTTCGCACCAGGAAAGGCAAGCAACGCCGGTGGTGTTGCAACCTCTGGTTTGGAAATGTCCCAAAACTCACTTCGATACGGATGGACCCGCGAAGAAGTCGATGCAAAGCTCGACAACATCATGGTGAACATTCACAAGAACGCCGCAGAGACCGCTGAGAAGTACGGTCGACCTGGCGATTATGTGTTCGGTGCCAACGTTGCAGGTTTCCTCAAGATTGCTGAAGCCATGCAAGCGCAAGGCGTTGTTTGATGTTCAACCTCACTCCACAAGCGATTGAATCAGTCGGGTGAGGGAGTCGTTAGCCATGAGTTCGAATACGCAACGGGTTCGACGCTACGATGTTGATTGGCTTCGAGTCATTCTTTTCGGATTGCTCATTTGGTTCCATTACGCAGTGTTCTCACTGGATCAACTCGAGGGCCAAGGCACCACAATGGAACTGTTCAATCTTCCACTCTTCATCGTCATTGGCGTCATGCACCAATGGCGTCTTGCCGCCCTGTTCGTGATTTCTGGGATGGGGACCGCTTTTGCTTTTCGTCGGCGGACATGGTTGACTTATGTCAAAGAAAGAGGGACTCGACTTGGATTACCGCTGCTGTTTGGCACCTACATCTTGTGGTTTGGAATCTTCGCTCCACTCGAAACTACGGGTCGCTTGCTGACCGTATTCCCCGGTTCAGAAGACATGCCCTATGGGCATCTTTGGTTCATTTACAATCTGCTGATTTATTCGGTTTTACTCACGCCATTGTTCGCCCATGTTCGCAATAATCCTGAAGGAAAGATTGTGAGTTCTGTTCGTTCAGTGCTCAACATTCGCTATGGCTTGGGCATCCTCTTGGTTCCACCAATGCTGCTCGCCATCAATGGAATCTTGTTCAAACCATGGGCGTTTGGCGAGGTTGGTATGTGGTGGGAGTTTCCTAGATACATGCTGTATTTCTTATTCGGCTATCTGTTGATTTCTGCCCAGGAGCAATACTTCAACGTCATTGACCGGGTTCGGATTCCAGTCACTATCATTACACCGATCCTTGCGATCTTTTGGTATGTGTTGGAAACTGATTCTGCCATACCACACGTGATGGAGGGTGGTTGGGTCGAGGATGGAGTTGCCGCATTCTCAATCGATGCGACAGCAGCGAGTTTGGTTCAGTCATTCCACGCATGGTTTTGGTGCCTGTTGATTTTCAGTTGGGCCTCCAAATTGCTCAACAGACCAAACAGATGGCTGGCATACCTCAATGAGGCGGTGTACCCGACCTACATCGTCCACATGCACCTCACGTTCGTCCCAATTGTTCTTTTTGGACTGATGGGTATTGGCTACTATGTTGGGCTCACCATTGGCACCGTCTTGGTGATGATTGGTGTCATGGTCTGTTTTGAAATTGTAAGGCGTGCAACATACTTTCGAGCTGTCTTTGGCATCAAAGGTGGACATGAAGAAGTCGCTAAAATCTACCCCTACAATCAAATGAACAATCGAAACTACCGAATAGCCTTCGCAGTGTTTGCTCACGCACTTGCCGTTGTGATGGTCATCACGCTCCTCGCCCTAGTGATTGGGGCAGGTATCATTGGTTGAATCGACGTTCATGAGCACGGGCTAATCCCCGCGTGCAACGCCTCGTATTGAGTTCTTCAACTGCCAAGTTGCCTCAATTGCATCACCGACTTGAAGAAGGAGAAGCACAAGATTGGCCCATGGACGTGATCTCTCACTGGTTTTGGGGTGTGCTTGCCACCCGTAAACACGTCAATTGGAAGATCGCTGGAACGATGGCTGTCCTACCGGACCTGCTCGCCTTTCTTCCCTCGTTCATGTATTCCCTCGCCTATGGTATCGACCGTCCAAGCGTCGACGACACCACCGTGACCTCCGACTTTCCCGCCATCACTTGGGAGGTCTACCAGTACACGCACAGTGCAGTGGTCGTCACCTGTGCAGTTTTGATGACATGGTGGTTCTTCTCTCGGTTCCAATTCGCTCGTCTCAAGTCGAACTTCGCCGAGCACCACCGCTCCAAACCGCTGATGATGGCCTTCCTGCTCTGGGTTCCGTGGTACCTCAACATCCTGTTGGATATCCCTTCTCACACGCTGCAATTTTTCCCGACACCAATATTCTATCCGATTTCTGACTTCGGTGTCGACGGCACCCGTTGGTCAACCCCGATCGTTCTTTTCACAAACGTAGGTGCGTTGGTGCTTCTGTGGCTTTATGTGCTGTACAGGGATCATAAAGCAAAGAGTTGAGTTCGCTCCATCGAGTTATGAAGCGTTTTCCTCGGTTTCTTCCATCCCAACAATTTCGTAATTCGAGGGAAATAAAGCGACCGCCACTCCAAGCACAAGACACATCAGGCCCCAGCCAAACATTTGGCGTACGAACAGCATTTCCAAAGCAATGACCACCAGAAGCATGCCGCCAATGTTGGAAGTCCAAACGAGGGTCTTGAATGTGGAGAGGGTGACGCCGGGCGTGCCTTCCTTTCTGAAGGGGCCGAACTCACCACCAAATCGCTGTGCTGTGTCTTGCTTTCCTTTTTTCGACATGTTGTATCCTCCTTAACGGTCAATCATGGTGATGGCGTCGGTCGGGCAAGCCAACACGCACAACCTGCAACCCGTGCAGGCGTCTCGAATAATTCTGGCCTTACGA
>Ga0115012_10000454_pt1 | contig 23160 bp, 20 predicted proteins | sample TroAtlMetagenome_FD_88706 | JGI IMG/M metagenome (GOLD analysis project Ga0115012, IMG submission 88706) | Marine eukaryotic phytoplankton communities from Atlantic Ocean - Tropical Atlantic ANT10 Metagenome | ecosystem: Environmental > Aquatic > Marine > Oceanic | place: Tropical Atlantic...
ATTATTCCAATGCGTGCAAACCTTCCTGCAGCAACCCCAAATATTTCGTGGCTAGGTTCGCATGCCTCAGACGCAAGATAAGAAACCATCGGAGTTACTAATTCTGCACTGAATAGCTTTCCAACATCTTCTGGAAGAAGTGCCTCTGTCATTCTTGTGTAAGCTGTTGGAGCAATAACATTAACTTTTATATTGTATTTTGCACCTTCAATAGCCAATACATTCGTTAATCCAACAACGCCCATTTTTGCAGCACCATAATTTGATTGTCCAAAATTACCAAACAAACCTGAGGGCGAAGCTACGTTTACAATTCTTCCATATGCATTCTCTTTCATCACTTTAAAAGCTGGCTGGGAGACAAAAAAAGCTCCTTTTAAATGAACATCTATTATTAGAGCTAATTCTTCTTCGGACATATTTGCAAAACTTTTATCTCTCAAGATACCTGCATTATTCACAACTGCATCAACAGTGCCAAAATTATCTATAGCTGTCTGAACAATTGATTCGCCACCTTCTTTTGTTGCAACAGAGTCATAATTAGCTACTGCTTCTCCGCCACTAGCAACTATTTCGTTTACTACTTCATCTGCTGGAGTGCTTCCTGAGCCAGAGCCATCTACTGCTCCACCTAGGTCATTCACAACAACTTTCGCGCCTCTTGATCCTAGGTCAAGGGCATAAGCTTTGCCTAAACCATTCCCTGCTCCAGTTACAATTACAGTTCTATTTTCAAAAGAAACTTCAGCCACTTTTATACCCCCTCGTACATAGATTCAATTTCATCATTATACATCTCTGCTATAACATTTCTTTTTAATTTCAAAGTAGGTGTTAATTCCCCACTAGAGTCAGTCCATTCTTTTTCAAGAAGAACAAACTTCTTTATTCCTTGAACATTGGCAACTTGCGAGTTTGCCTTATCTACCTGTTCCTGAATTGCTTCTATAACTTTTTCATTTTTCGCCATGTCTTTTATTGAGTACTCAATTCCATTTTCAGAAGCCCATGTTTCAGCTCCACCATCGCCATCAAGAACGATTAATGCTGATAAGAATTTCTTACCATCCCCAACAACACATACCTGACCAACTAAAGGATGAGGTTTTACAAGATCTTCAATTTCAACAGGAGCAATATTCTTTCCTGCTGAAGTTATTAAAATTTCCTTTTTCCTTCCAATAATTTTTACAAAGCCATCAGAGTCAATTTCTGCTAAATCTCCAGTATGTAGCCAACCATCGTTATCAAAGGTTTCGGCAGTTTGTTCTTCTGACTTGTAATAACCTTGAGCAACGTGATTACCTTTAATACACAATTCACCATCTTCCATTACTTTTACCTCAGTACCCGGAATTGGTATTCCAACTTTGCCAATTGGATTAAGTACGCTTGGTATTTCTATACCATCAACTTTTAACCTTTTTGCAAACTGGTCAGCAGCATTGCCTGGAACACCTATTGTTGCAGGACCTGTATCTTCAGTCATTCCATAAATTTCAGTTATATCTATTCCTATAGCATGAAACCATCTATGTACATCCTTGTTCATAGGTGCAGCTGCAGTAACAAAATATTCTGTATCCATTATTCCAAGGCCTTCTTTGAACTTTGAAAAAACCAGTTTTGCAAAAACTTTATCTTTTAGTTTTACACCAAGTGGAACTGCTTCTCCTCTTTGTTCGTAGTCAACTCTTTCTAGTCCATTTTTAATAGCTTTATCAATTAGGTCTTTCTTAGGATTTTCCTCAATCCTTGCTTGTAAACCACCTTTGAATCTTTCCCATACTCTGGGTACAGCCAAAAATACTGATGGCTTAATTGTCGGAAGAGCATCCCTCATATCTTCTAAAACGGGAACTGGAAATATTTGACCAATTCTATAAATTGCCTGATAGTGATCTCCAGCTCTTGCTGCTATATGAGCCATTGGTAAATATGAAACGATTCTCGGAAACTTAGACGCCGGAATCATTTGACCAAATAAACTTTCAATAGTCCACAACACATTCTTATGTGAAATCATTACGCCTTTAGGCTTACCTGTTGTACCAGATGTAAAAATTAAACATGCTAGCGAATCTGGTGTAACGGTAGAAATAGCTGAATCTAATTTAGAGCTATCTTCTTGATTTATTTGGTTTCCCTTTTCAACCAACTCTTGATAACTATGAACATAATCTAAATCTTTCTTTTCTTCATATCCGTCCACCAGCACGATTGCTTCTAATTTTGGACAGTCTTTCTTAGCAGCATCAACCTCTGCAAACAGCTCTAAGTCACCTACAATTGCAACTTTTGCTTCCATGAGGTTCGCAACATATTCAATTTGCGAAGATTTTAACTGTTTGTATAAAGTTGAAGGTGTAGCTCCGCAGTAAACAATACCTAAATCTGAAATGTTGTGCTCTTTAGTATTATTTGACATTATAAATGCAGTATCTCCTGGGCCTAAACCTAAAGACATTAAGCCAGCTGCCAAGTTTTTAGATACTTCTCTATATTCAGACCAAGATATAGAGTCCCAAGCTGAATACTCACTATTTGCTGGTGTATTCAGAGCTGGGTAATCTGCATATTCATCTGCATTTCTATCAATAAAATCCAGTAGAGTTTTACCTTCGACTGATGCAGTAATTAAATTTTCTTGTGATTTCAAATAATCGTGTAGCTTAGACAATATATCCTCCCATGAATCTGTCACTTAATTTTAATTTAAATAAGGCAATTGAGCTATTAAATAATAGGATTTATCCTTTAACTGATCCCGCAGTTAATCCTCCAGTAATTTGCTTCTGGAAGAAAATAAATAATGCTGCTATTGGTGTTGCTGCAATGACTGAAGATGCAGCGATAACACCCCAGTCGGCATTGAAATCATCAATAAAAACAGTATTGATGCCCACGGCAACAGTCCATAAGTTTTTATCTTTTAGGAAAATTGCAGCGAGTATGAAATCAGAGTAAATTCCAATAAATGTAATGACAAAAATTACAATTAAAATAGGCCTTGCAAGAGGTGCAATAATTTTACTAAAAATTTGGAACTCAGAAGCCCCATCAACTTTTGCAGCCTCATCGAGAGAGGGAGAAATTGTATCCATAAAACCTTTAATCAACCACGAGTTGAAGCCGATGGAACCACCTAAATAAACCAGAATTAATCCAAAATGTGTTCCCAAGCCCATAAATGGTGCAACATCGCTAATTTGGAAAAACAATAAATATATAGCAACAAAAGCTAAAAATGACGGAAACATTTGAACAATAACTAAAGTTAAGAGACTTGCTCGGCGACCTTTAAATTGAAGCCTTGAGAATGCATACGCAGCTAGTGTACCTAAAAAGACATTGAAAAGCGCTGCAATAAATGCAACCTTATATGTGTTATATAACCACCTGTAATAAGGCACGAGTGGATTTTCTGATAAAAGTCTGTAGTGCTTCAAAGTAAATCCATCAGGAATTAATTTTGAATTAGTTAAATTTGCAAAATCTGCGACAGAATTTGTTGCAACAAATAATATTGGATAGATTGCAAAAGTGACAAAAATTAATGCAACGAAATGTCTCCAACCATATTCTTTTAGCCAATTGTAAAATTTAGATATTTCCATAAATTCTCTCTAGTCTTTTTGTATATCTAAATGATATTGCTGATATTAAAAGCACAATAGCAAATACTATTATTGTCACACTTGATGCTAATCCAAATAAGTTTCCCCTACCGCCTGATATAGCTAGTTTGTAAGTGAAAGAAATTAATATATCTGTCCACCCTACCGAAACCTCACTACCAATTATTGGCGGACCTCCGCCTGACAAAAGGAAAATCAAAGTAAAGTTATTAAAGTTAAAAGCAAAGGAACCAATTAGTAAAGGTGATATTGAGACCATTAGTAAAGGAAAAGTAATCCTCCAAAAAGACTGAAGACCTGTTGCTCCATCAACTTTTGCCGCTTCTATAAGGTCTTTAGGAATTGATTGAAGTGCCCCAGTAGTTATTAAGAACATATAAGGAAAACCTAACCAAGTATTTACTAAAAGAACTGCAGACCTGGCACTATCTTTTGTTTTCAGCCATTTAATTGGTTCGATATCTAGAAGTTCATATAAGGGGCCCAACCAAGTATTGATAACACCATAATCAGGATTTAAAAGACCCTTCCATACAAGAACAGAGACAAAAGCTGGAATGGCATATGGAAGTATAAATATTGCTCTGTAAATTTTTTGAAATTTTAAACCTTCTTTATTTAAAATCATGCTTAAAAATAGTCCAACAGCAAAAGAAAACAAGACAGTTAATAATGCAAACTGGAATGTCCACTTGGTTACTACATTTAAGGGTCCTCTTATTCTTTGACTCGAAAATAGTTTTCTATAGTTTTCTGCACCAACAAATACTCTCCATCCTGGTTCTACCTCAACACCTTCACATTCAAAATTATCTATATTTACAGGACAAATTGTATTTGTAGCATTATTTATCAATGCATCATTGATTTCGTCATAAGTATATAGTTGAGAAGTTGAGGAAAGTCGGCCAGTTGAAGCCCCGAATACTGATATTTTATAAAGTTGTGCTCTTGTATTTTTATCGATTATTAATGAAAGATCCTGTAAAGTAGTTGAGTTTGCTATCTGTTCTTTGCCGGAAAGAAGATAATATCCTTCAGGTGCTACAAACTCTCCATTGGAAAGCAATGAAGGCTCATGAGATGCATAAGTTGAAGTAAATATTTCATCATCTGACACTGCTCTTCCAAATAATATGTTGTCTGAATCCAAGTTGGCAACATAATAAAAATTTAAATCTATATCTTGAAGGATAAACATTTCAAATTCAAGACCTTTTTGGTCTTCAGGTGTAAAAACACGATCTTCTAAAACACCGACTGCTTGTGACTTTGTAAGAATATGGCCAGTTGACCAGTTAGTGAACGATACAAAAGTATTGTAAACAGCCGGAAAAACAACAAAAGATATCATGAAAATCATACCTGGAAGAATCCATTTCATGGGCTGGAATCGATCAGAAAAATATACAACATTTACTAATATTCCAATTAATAAAATAAGTGACAATAGAAACCAAGACTCAAATGCCAGAGTCAGAGGTACGGCATAAACAATTAAAGCATTAAATAATGCTAAAAAAGAATATCGTAGAATTTTTGAGAAAGCCATACTTAAATATATCATTAATAAAATTGGGGCTCAAGAGAGCCCCAATTTATAAAATGATTAATTTAAAATTAACCGCCTGCAATTGCAGTTCTAATTTGCTCTGCTGCTAACTTCATAGCATCAGAAGCAGAATTAACAGTAACACCTGTTTCTTCGTTGGTACCATAATTTTGGTCTCTAATGATTAACAAAGCATCACCGAATGGTCCCCATACACTTCCCATTTCTGGAATATTAGGCATTGGAATACCATTTGCAGCACTAGCTGCAAAAACAGCTGCGACAGGATCAGCAGCTTCTACTACAGCAAATAATGATTTTGTAGCAGGTAGTCTTGGATCAGATTCATACATTGCTTGTTGAACTTCAACAGTTGCAAAAAAGTCAAGAATAAAGCTTTGTGCTAATACTTGCTTATCACTAAATGATGAAACCATTGCACCTCTTACTCCGACAAATGGAGTAGCTGCATTTCCATCAAATTGTGGAATTAACCCAACACCGTAATTAACTGCGCTAGCATCGCCTCTTGCCCATGGACCAGTCATCCAGAATAATGAACGACCTTCTTGGAATGCAGTCATCGATCCACCATAATCTGTGGATGCAACTGTGCCATTTTTAACAAGTCCATCAAGATATTCAGCAGAAGCAATAGCTCCAGCGTTATCTAAACCAACGTCTGATGCATCGAATCCACCTTCAGAAGCAAATACATAACCTCCAGCTGATGCGACAAATGGGTGATTGTGGTAAGCGTCTCCGCCTCCTCCACCACCTGGTGCGCCAACACAAAGTTCAGTTCCTGCTGCGTCACAAGCAGCTTTTGCATCTTCCCATGTTGCTGGAACAGAATCAACTAAGTCAGCATTGTAAAACATTGCTATAGCTTCTGTTGCATAAGGAAATCCGTAAACTTCTCCTCCGTAACTAAATGCTGTTACACCTACGTCAAATAAGTCAGATGCTACTGACCCAAGATCTAATGGTGAAACTACACCGTTTGCTGCTAATTCTCCAACCCAGTCATGAGCTCCCAAGAAAACGTCTGGACCTTCACCTGCTGGACCAGCAGTTTGAACGTCTGTTCTTATAGCTCCGAAATCATAAACAACTACCTCAACATCTACACCAGCAGCAGCTTCATATGCGCCAACTAATGGATCTAAGGCATTTGCAACTTTTTCTTCAGCCCATACCACTATTACTTCTGGTGGTGGTGCTGTGGTTGCAGGAGCAGCTAATGTTTCTTTAGGTGCCTCTGTGGTTTCTGGTGCTTCTGCTGCATCATCTGCAGTATCTCCACCACAAGCCACGGCTACTAAAGAAAGCATTAATAAAAATACGATTAATCGTAATTTATTAGTTTTCATATACTCCCTTTCGTATATACGTATATTCACTCTTACGAATGTCAATGACAATGTAACGTATAAATGGAATATTTTCTAGCCAAAAGAAAAAAACTTTGCACAAATGCACAAAATTTATTTTTCGTGGATAATTAAGCCTATGTCTCCAGCATTTTTAGTAACTTTGACCGATCCATCTTCTAGATTCGCTTCACAATCACCGTATAAAACATTAATACTATGTGCATTTGAGGTTACATTTATATCTTCTGTTGATCTGTCTCGATTTACAATGCAAATTAATGATTCATCCTGTAGTATCCTTCTAAAAATCACAACATTCTCTTTGTAATCAAGCAATTCGAACCTTCCATATTTAAATATTGGATTTGATTTCTTAATATGCATCATGGTTTTGGTAAATTCAAGAATAGTGTTATTCCAAGAATCTTGTTCAGTCCAGGGAAATGGCTCTCTATTAAATGGATCATCAGCACCACCCAATCCAACTTCATCTCCATAATAAATTCCAGCAATACCTGGAAATGTTGCTTGTAAAAATATTGCACCTAAAATACCATCTTCATTATTTCCTGAGCGATTTAAGAATCTTTTGACATCATGAGAACTAAGTAAGTTTTGGCAGGAGGAAAGAGCTTCAAATGAATACATCGAATATAGATTTGCTAAAGAATCAGCAAACTCTTTATTATTTATTCTTTTAGTAGCAAAATAATCTGTCATGGTTTCTCTGAATGAGTAGTTCATAGTTCCATCGAACCTATCCCCTTGAAGCCATTGAGAAGTGTCTCCAAATATTTCAGAAATTAGTAATACATCCTCTTTTGTACCATACGCAGTATCTCTGAAATCTTTCCAGAAAGAGAAGTCTAACTCTTTTGCTACATCCATTCTCCATCCATCTATATCAAAGTTTTCAATCCAATGTTTTGTGACATCAAGGGCCCACTTTCTTGCATCTTTACTTTCGAAATTAACTTTAGGCATATCCGGAACACCCCACCAGGCTTTGAAAGATGGCTCAACAATTGGACCATCATCTTCTCTGATTTCTACTGGAACCATGGTTTCCTCAAATGTTTTATCTAAATACCTTTTATATTCTTCTTCATTACCATCCCAACCAACTTTATAGGTATTTGCATAAAGGTGTGGTCTGTGAATAAATCTGACTGGGTAATCAAATACTGTAAACCAATCTTTGTATTTGGATTTTTCACCATTTTTTACAAGATCTTGAAACCCAAAATGTCTTGGATGAACATGGTTGAGAGAGCAGTCCAAAATTATCTTCATATCCCTGTTGTGACATTCTTTAATTAATTCTCTTAATGCATCATCTCCACCCAGTGTTGGATCAACTTTAAAATGGTCCCATGAATCATACTTGTGTGTGCTAGTAGATAGAAATATGGGATTTAGATAAATAATATTTACACCTAAAGACTCAATGTGATCTAAATTTTGGATTACTCCATATAAGTCACCGCCCTGAAAATCTAGCCTTGTAGGTGTTAAACCCCATTCAACTGTATTTTTTGGGTTAATTGAGTCGTCACCATTAGCAAATCTTTCAGGAAATACTTGATACATTACCCCTCCATAAACCCAATCTGGAATCGTATGTCTGTGGAAGGTATCGATGTCGTAAACCCATTTTTCTGAAGGAGATATAAAATTAGCAATACCACTAGTTCCTAAATATAAATTTAACTGATCATCCGTAGTTGCAGCAAAACTAAATTTAGCTACTGAAGATCTAAATTGTATTTGTGTTCCCCAAAATGAAAATCTTTCAGTTTCAGCATATTTTCTTAATTCTATTGGTCTAAAATCTTCATCTTCTAGAAGTATCCAAAGTTTTGAAATGTTTTTTTGAGAATGAACCCTAATTCTACCCGTGCCATCTCTTGCAATTGAAAAGTGTTTCTTATCATTAAAATCAAAACGAAAATCGTAATGCCCTAGGTGTACATCCCCATCAAAAAAATCAATTTTTTGCTTTTCACCAGCATCAACAAACTCAGGACTATGCTCTTCTACCATAAAATATAATTTACTATTAAATTTTCATTATGTACTCTATATTTGGAGACATATGGATATAGACAAAACTAGTGGTTTGATCTTGCACCCAACATCATTACCTAGTGATTATGGGATTGGAGATTTTGGTAAAGAGAGTTATAGATTTGTAGACTTGCTGAATGAGTCAAAAACTAAAGTCTGGCAGGTATTGCCTTTAGGAATAACTGATAATATTGAATACTCCCCTTATTCAAGCAAATCTTCTATTCTTGGTAATCCATATCTCGTCTCATTAAATATGCTAGAAAATGATATTTTTGCTAGTGATGAATTAGATAAAATTAAAATAGATAACTCTGATGAAGTTGATTACAGATTGGTTTACGATAACAAAAACAACCTTTTCAAGAAGATTGCTGAAAGAGTTAACATCAATGACTCAAAATATAGAGACTATATTGAAAATGATTTAAAGAAACAACACATTACATTTTTAACTTTAAGTGAAGTTAACGAAGGGTCATGGAATACATGGTCTAATGAGTATCAAAGTTATTCCGAATCACTATTTGATGAGGTATTTAATAAATATATGAGCACCTTTACAAAAAATTTATTTTTACAGTACGAATTCGATAATCAATGGCAAAAGCTTAAGTCATATGCCAATAATAAAAATGTAAAAATTCTTGGTGATATACCAATTTATGTGAACCATAATTCTGCAGACGTATGGTTAAATCAACATCTTTTTGATTTAGGTGACAATAAAGAGATGAGTTTTGTATCAGGTGCTGTTCCTGATGACTTTACGGTAGAAGGGCAGGTTTGGAATACGGCACTATATAAATGGGAAAATCATAAAGAAGAAGGATATAAATACTGGATTCAAAAATTAGAATACAGCTTGAAAAATTATGATTATTTAAGAATTGATCATTTTATAGGTTTTTTTCAATTTTGGGCCATTCCCAAAGGTGAGTCTGCATTGAATGGTCACTGGAGAAAAGGGCCATGGAAGACATTTTTTGATGATGTTTCAAAATCTATTAACTTTGAAAAGCTTTTAGCAGAAGATCTTGGGGTTGTCCTTAAGGAAACCGCAGATATCTTAAATAACTTTCAAATTCCGGGAATGAAAGTACTTCAGCAAAGAATACCGAATGAATCTGATCATGATGAAATTCACCCAAATAAATGGGATTTTAATATTGCTGCATATACAGGAACTCATGACAGCCCAACAATTAAACAATGGATTAATGAAGTTGATGATGTTCAAATTCAATTTTTTAATCAATATAAAGAAAGTTGTTCTAATTTATACGAATCTGATGTTTGGAACTTTATATCTCTTGTATGGGAATCGCCTTGTCAGTTAGCAATTACAACTATTCAAGACTTACTAGAGCTTGGCGAGGAAGCCAGATTTAATTTACCTGGAACCCAGCATAATAACTGGAAATGGAGAATTAAAGATTTAGGATTATTAACCCAACCTCTGGAAGTAGTTAAGGAATTAAATATTAAAAATCTAAGAACTAGTGCTTAGAGCGAATATATTCAATAACCATTGTTACTTCGGTATCAGTAAGTCTCTGTGCAGGCATTGATCCTTTACCTTTTGTTATAGTTTGAACCCAGTATGAATCTGGCATTGACGCAGAAGAACTATTTGCATCTAAGGCAGGGCCTACCCTACCTTCAAAATCTTTACCATGACAGGCTGAACATCTAGCTTCGTAAACCTCTTCACCTGTGGTGTAGGTTTCGGTAGCTTCGGTAGAGCACGCAATAAAAAATAAAGAAAAAAATAATAGATAAAGTTTGAAGGATTTACTCTTCTTCAAGTGCAGATTTGAATTCTTTTGTAGATTTCCCCAATGATTTGGCTAAGCCTGGAAGTCTTTTTGCACCAAAAAGTAAAAGCAATATAGATAAAATTATTAAAAGTTCTGGTAATCCTAATCTCATATAATCATTTTAATAGTCTAAATTTCTTTATTAAGACCTATATATTTCTTTTCTACTAACCACATTGATGCAAAACCAATAATTGAGAATAATATAAAGTACATCAAATCTCCTTGTTGGCTTGATGTTGGTAAAACAGGATTGGTATATATTGGCTCATTAGACGCATTGTATTCTAGGACTTTATAAAAAGGCCATATTTTAAATAAAGAACCTAGAAGAAAACCTACAAGTACACTTATAACTACATCATTATATTTTTTAAAAAGATATGAAAATACTCTACTAAAAATTACTAAACCTACAACACATCCGCCTATAAATACAGAAATCACTGCTACATCAAAATTATTTAAAGAATTTAATATAAATTCATACTTTGAAAGAAATACAAGAATAAATGAACCACTAATTCCCGGTAATATCATGGCAGAAATTGCAATTGCTCCAGATAAAAATATAAAAAGATTTGAATTCGGTGTACTTGATGGTGCTTCAAGAGCAATATAGGATGAAATGACTAAACCAATTAAGGCAGCAATGAATACCTTGCTATTTACTGATTTAATCTGATAGAAAATTACAATTGCTGAGGCAATTATCAACCCAAAAAAGAATCCCCATATTTTAAAAGGGTGTTCATCAATAAAAAATACAATAACCCTTGCTAATGCCAGGACCGAAGTCAACATTCCGACAAGTAAGGTCAATAAGAATGATCCATTAATTTGTTTCCAAAATAAAGATAATTTAAAACTTAATAGAAGTTTGACTGAACTTGCATTAACAGACTTTATTGAGTTTATTAATTCTTCATAAATTCCTGTTATAAATGCAATTGTTCCACCAGATACGCCTGGAATTATTTCAGCGATTCCCATAAACACGCCCTTAAGATACAAATCTAATTTAAATTTCATAAATTATTTTGTCTTTGTTCTTACTAATCTAAACAATATTGGTGAAAAAGTTGCGGTTATTACAGCTAGTAAAATTATTTGTTGTTCTAATTCTTTGGAAATTAAATCTAGGTGTACGCCAATTTCAGCCATAGCAATAATCAAACTGAATCTAGCTGATAATAGAAAACCTCCTGCGAGCATATCTCTAAATTTAATTTTTGAAAATACAAGCATAAGTGAGGGAATAAATTTTACACCGACTGCAATTAAAAATAAGTATCCTACATCAACAAAAAACTGTGTTTCTGCAAATACACTAATGTCATAATTCAGTCCAATATTTATAAAGAATATAGGTATTAAGAATCCATACGAGAATCCTTTTAGACTGCTTTCAAGAGTACCTCTGTTTGAAAAAGTGAAGGCAAAAATTGTTCCAGCTAAAAATGCACCTAATATTGGTTCAATATCAAAAAATACTGAAACACCTACAAGTACCAACATTAAGGCAATTGAACTTCTGATACCGAGCTCATCTGGGTCATTACCGTCGAACATTCTTGAAAACAATTGTGGATTCCACCATGCAACTCTTCTTATTATGCGTAACAACATAATTACAACAATGAAATAAAGTATTACATTGAGATTGGATATAGATAATCCTCCAGCATTTATAAATGATGCATAAACAGTTGCTGCTAACAAGGTTAAGATATCAGCAAGTAGTGCGACCATGAATAGAGTTTGCCCGTAGTTTGTTTTAATTGTTCCATCACTCCTGAGAATAGTGATTACAATATCGACACTTGTTGTACACAGTACCAACGCCAAAAAGATAGGATATCCCAAACTAGATATCAAGTAAAAAGAAGTAACTACCGTTAAGAGATAAATTGACATTGGTAGCGCTAGTGTCCTCAGGCCTTTTTCACGGAAAGTGTCTAGTTCAATTTCAAATCCAGACAAAAACATCAATAGTAAGAATCCGAGGATTGCTAAACCTGATATAAATTCAGAGGAATCAACCCAGCCTAGAACTGGTCCTACAGTTATGCCGTAAGCGATTTCAAGTACAATTCCAGGTATCTTAATTCTTTGCCCAACAAGAGGAAGGACGAAGGCGCCCAAGGAAATTATAACTAACGAAACTGCTTCAAATTCTTCCATTTTTAACTAGGAATGTACAAAACAGAAGATTTTGAATTACTAGATATAAATTCAATAGTTTTTCTGCTTTGCCATGATTGACTAGTTCCAGCACCAATTATTGAAAGGTCAAAATTACTGGACAACTCAGAAAATATCTTTGCTTCATTTCCTTCTTGATTTTCTAAATCTAACTGAACTTCGTGAGATAAAGCTAAATCTTGAAGTTTTTCAATTGAGTCCGAGACTTTTGAAGATTCTTCCGACTGTAAAAATTTTGGTTGAGATACATTTACTGCTGTTAAGGAGGCAGATAATGATGATGCTAAATCAAAAGCTATAGAATTAGAAGTACTTTCACCAAAATCATCATTTAACAATATACCAATTGTTTTATATGGATATGTTGATTTTGAAAAAAGAATAGGTGTTTTAGATTTATTTGAAATATTTATTAATGATTTAATTTTAGACTTAGACATTCCGTCTTCTACTGGAAAGAAAATTGTTCCTATTGATGAATCAGTAACTATGCTTTCAATATCTTTATTTGATATCTTGCTTTTAAGATGCATTTCAAACTCTTGGTCTTTAAGAATTGCTTTTAGCGTATCATCTGTTGACTCAAGATTATTATCAAACAAGTCTTCTCTTGTTAGTACCAGCAAGGACGATGCTTTTGTATTTCTAGTATAAAATTCAGATTCAGATAAATTTTTGAGATTTTCTTCATTTTCAAGAATGACAAGGATATTTTTTCCAAACTCTAATGGAAATCTTGATTCTGAGCCTGAAAAAAGGTTGATTACATTTGAAAAGGCGCCTGATTGTAAAACAATAGTAACAAGATCTCCAGTTTCAATTTCTGTATCACCATGTGGAATGATTACCTTACCTTTTCTAAGCAATGCTCCAACAATATAATAATCAGAACCAATCTCACGCAATTTTTTTCCTCTTACAGGACTGTCGGAACTAATTTCAATTTCAATTGCTTCAGCTCTACCACCTGCAAAAGCTTGAGATACGACTCTTCGAGGTTCTAATATGTGCTCAAATCTTCTTGCAAGCAAAATGTCTGGCTCTACAACTTCAACTCCAAGATTTTTATATAAATCGCTATTTGAAGAATCATTTATTACAGATGACAATCTAATAATTTCATTTTGCTTTGCAATTTTCAATATTTCTAAATTTACTTCGTCATTTAATGTGAGAGTTATTACAGCAGTTGTATGTTCTAAGCCAGCCTTTTTTAAAACTAGAGAAGAAGTAGCATCTCCTTGTATTTTTTCAATTTGTCGTTTAGTAGAGAAGTTGCGTAATTTCTCTTGATCTAAATCAACAACAGAAATAGACCAACCTGAACTAATTCTATTTATTAGCTCTTTGGCCTCTCCATGTGCGCCTACAATAATAACTTTCACGAGCTTAATTATCCTATATTTTCATTTTAGTTAAAGAACTACTTTGTAAATATTATTTAAATAAATCAACAAAATAGGACTAAAAACAACAAAACTGTTGGTTTTTATTAACTATACACTAAATAAGAAGTGTATAACATCACCATCGCTGACAACATATTCCTTACCTTCTGACCTTAGCTTTCCTGCTTCTTTTGAACCTTTTTCTCCAATATTTTCTACAAAATCTTCAAAAGCAATTGTTTCTGCTCTAATGAAGCCTTTTTCAAAATCGGTATGAATCTTTCCAGCGGCTTTAGGAGCTCGGTCCCCAATATTAATTGTCCATGCTCTAACTTCTTTCTCCCCTGCGGTAAAGTAAGTTTGTAAACCAAGAAGTTTGTAACCTGCTTTTATAAGCCTGTCCAAACCTGATTCAGTTTGACCGATATCCGATAAAAATTCTTTCTTGTCCTCTATAGGTAAAGCTGATATTTCAGCTTCAAGTTCTGCACATATAGCAACTACTTCGGATCCTTCATTATTAGCAAATTGGATTATAGATTCTAAATGAGGATTGTTTTCAAAACCGCTTTCATTAACATTAGCAACATACAATACAGGCTTAATTGTTAAAAGTTGAAACCCTTTTAGCATTTTTTTCTCTTCATCGTTGAATGAGACTGTTCTTAAGCATTTTCCTTCTTCTAGAATTGGAAGAATTTTTTCAATTAATTCTCTTAAAGGCAATCCATCTTTCTGTCCAGCTTTAGTGCTTTTAAGTGCTTTCTGATAAAGCTTTTCAACAATGCTCAAATCTGCCAACACTAACTCAGTATTAATAATCTCTATATCGTCAATAGGAGAAACTTTTCCTGAAACATGGACGATATCTTCATTTTCGAATGCTCTTACTACGTGAACGATTGCGTCTGTTTCTCGTATATTAGTTAAGAATTGGTTTCCTAAACCTTCTCCCTTAGAAGCTCCCTCTACAAGACCAGCAATATCTACAAACTCCATAGTCGTTGGAATAATTTTTTTTGGATTAACAATCTCTGCTAATTGATCTAATCTAGAGTCGTTTATAGGAACTATCCCGACGTTTGGTTCAATAGTACAAAATGGATAATTTTCTGATTCTATTTCCGCTTGAGTTAATGCATTGAACAACGTAGACTTTCCAACATTTGGCAACCCAACAATACCGCAGTTAAAACCCATAAAGCCTTTCCTATCTAGAATTAAATCCACAATCATTGTCGAAAGCTTAACTGCAGCGTCCAACAACTTTTATGTAAAGACATATTAAATATAGTGGTTAAATTAATTAATTTTAAGTTTCTAATCCTCATCGAATGATTATTTTGATTAAAGTTTTACTTAAGGGGGATTATGAACGAAAAAAATAATAAAAGAACGATATTTGGATGGTCTATGTACGACTGGGCCAAATCAGCCTATGAAACAACCACATTAGGAGCTGTATTACCAGTTTACTTTGTTAGTGTAGTTGTCCCGGAAGAAGGATTCGAGTTTAGGGGAAACATATACACGGGTGCTGAAGTATGGGGATTTGCTATTGGTTCTGCCTTGTTTATATTCTTCTTAATCATGCCAACAATTGGTGCAATTGCTGATATGTCCGGCAACAGAATGAAGTTCTTTAAAATATTTGCTTATGGAGGTGCTGTTTTTGCATCTTCATTTTATTTTGCAACATCAGGTGATGTTATATTTACATTAGTCATTTACTTTTTAGCACAGTTCGGTGCTACAGGATCAAACGTTTTTTACGATAGTGTTCTAAAAGATATAACAACCGATGACACTATTGATGCAGTTTCTGCAAGAGGCTACGCGCTTGGTTATCTTGGTGGTGGTACTCAACTAATATTATCATTTGTAATAATTCTCCTTGGTCCTGATCTTCTTGGAATAGATACTGCATTAGCATCCAGGATCGCTATTTCATTAGCTGGTCTGTGGTGGCTTATATTTTCAATATTTAGTTTTTCAAGAATGAATATTGTTGAAACCAAATCAGATTCTGAGAAAAGTTCCATTGCAGGTGCTTATAGTAGGAATTTTAAAACTTTGAAAAAAATTAAGAAATTTCCTTTCTTGTTGTACTTCTTAGTTGCATACATATTTTTCTGGGACGGCTTACAAACATTAATAAATATGTCTGCAGCATTTTTTACAGAAGTACTGCTTTTAGATCAAACCCAAGTGCTTATAGTATTTTTAGTTGTTCAATTTGTTGCTTATTTTGGAGCAAAGCTAGCCGGCAACCTTGCTACTAAAATAGGGCAAAAAAATGTGTTGTATTACACAATGTTTTTACTTTTCTTAGTAGGAAACGCTGCATATTTTGTACCTGAAAAACAACTAATCCCTGTTATTGTAATGGGAATAATTACCGCTATGGGAATGGGTGGACTTCAATCAGTTAGTAGAAGCGTTTATGCAGCTATGTTACCAAAGGGTGCAGAAGGAGAATTTATGGGATTCTTTTCAGTTCTTTCTAGATTTTCAGCTATCTGGGGTCCATTAATCTATGCATATGTCAGTGCCTCGACTGGAAATCCGAGACTTTCACTTCCAGTGATTACGTCTTTCTTCTTAATTGGTGGATTGCTCTTAAGAAACGTGGATATGGATAAAAGAATTAGCGAAGAGGAATGGGCAGCTAGCTAGAACTAACTAGTCTTGATAAATTAAAAAATAAAGCAGATACAGTTATAGGACCTACTCCACCGGGAAAAGGAGATCTAAAACTGACTAATTCTCCTATTTGATCAGTATCTATATCGCCGTATGTTTTGCCATCTACTGAGGAAATGCCAATATCAATTATGGTTGATCCTTCTTTGAAAAAAGAGTGGTCGTACATTTTAGCTGAACCAATTGCTGAAATGAAGATATCTGCTTGTTTTGTAAATAATTTTTGATTTGACGTCTTACTGTGGATAATAGATACGTTGCCATTGTAACTTTTAGAAGATAAGATTTTTGCTAAGGGAGCTGAGACAAGCCTTGACCTACCAGCAATTACTATATTTTTATCTTCTGTTTTGATTTTGTAATAGTTTAATAGTTCCAATACAGCTAATGAGGTGGCTGGTATTAATTTATACGTTTCTGAAAATAAGCTTCCTAAATTGTATGAAGTGAGCCCGTCAACATCTACTTCATGAGGAATGCAGTTGATTGCTTCTTCTGGATTTAAATGATCAGGAAGAGGGAGTTGAATAATTATTCCGTCAGTATCTTTTGACTCTGATGAAATCAGTTCACTTAAATCATCTTGAGAAGTTTTTTCACTAAGTTGTATCCAATTAAACTCAACACCAAGTTCTAAAGCTTTTTCTTGTTTGCGAGAGACATATAGCAATGATGCTGGATTATCGCCTACTGTAATTGCAGTCAGATGTGGTTTTCCATTCTTATTTGTGTGCTCTTGAAATACATTTTTACTAATTTTGTCTAATTGCTCTGCTACTGGAGCGCCGTAAAGTATTTGTTCCATTTTTATTAGTTTAATATTTATGAAACATATTTAATAGATAACTTTATTAAAATGGCTAGGTTATGGATATTTCTAAATTAGATAAATTAATCAAACCATCTGGAACTATGGCTATTTCAAATAAATCCAGAGAACTAAAATCTCAAGGAAAACCAGTCATTGGATTTGGTGCCGGAGAACCAGACTTTCCATCACCTGATCATGTAGTTGAGGCAGCAATAAATGCTTCTTCAGATCCTAAAAATCACAAATATTCACCTGCAGCTGGTCTCGAATCACTTAGAGAAGTTATTGCAAAAACTTCAAAAGAATACTCTGGTTTTAATATCAATTCAAATAATGTAATTGTTTCAAATGGAGGAAAACAGTCAATTCTCACAGCATTTCTTTCAATATTAGATAGAGGTGATGAGGTTTTAATACCGACTCCTTATTGGACCACATATCCAGAAGCTGTCAAAATTTCTGGTGGTGAACCTACATTCGTTGAAACCGATAAAAATAATAACTTTAAAGTTACAGTTGATCAGTTAGAAGAAGCAAAGACTAACAAAACAAAAATGTTAGTTTGGTGTTCTCCATCAAACCCAACGGGTGTTGTTTATACAAAAGAAGAAGCTGAAGAGATCTATGAGTGGGTTTTTAAAAATGATTTATGGATTCTTTCTGATGAGCTTTATGAACATTTGGTTTACGAAGGCATGACATCTCCTTCACCAGCTATTTATGATCCGGAATTAAATAATACAATTATTGTTAATGGCGTTTCTAAAGCATACTCAATGACTGGTTGGCGAGTAGGTTGGTTGATTGGTAATGAGAAAGTAATTGGGCTTGGAAAGAAAATACAATCACAGGCAACCTCAAATGTTTCAAACGTATCTCAATTAGCAGCTGAATCAGCGCTGATTAATGGACTTAATGTAACAAATGAGATGAAGACAGCATTTAATCGAAGGAGATTATTTGCAACCGAAAAAATTAAATCAATAGCCAATTTAAATGTAATAGAAAGCACTGGCGCATTTTATTTATTTGTAGATGTCAGACACTATTGCTCTGGAAAAAGTGGAATTAATTCTTCAGAGGAATTGTGTGATTGGCTTTTAGAAAACTATTACATTGCTTTTGTTCCGGGAGAAGTTTTTGGAACTCCTGGGTTTATGAGGTTATCATATGCTTTAAGCGATGAAGATCTGGATACAGGATTGAGTCGACTTAATGAAGCTATAGATAATTTAAATGAATAATGTAAATAAAAAAAGTCTCTTTTCTTGGCTTCTATTCGATTTAGCAAATACAGTATATGCATTCATTATTCCTGGTTTATATTTTTCTGTTTGGTTAGTAAGTGAAAAAGGTTGGACTGATCAACAATTAGGTCTTGCTACTTCTACGGCTATGGTAATTGTTGCAATTCTTGGACCATGGATAGGGAGAAAATCTGATAGCTCTCAAGGAAAAAAGAAGATTCTCCTCCTGATGACCCTTATCTGTATTATTTCAACTTTTTTGCTAGGCACATTTTCCGTTGAGGCCTCAGTGCTCTTATTTATATTTTCTTTAATTGGATTTAACTTAGGATCTGTAGTTTATGATGCGTTACTTGTATCGGTTAGCAACGAAGAAAATCGAGGTAAAATATCAGGGTTAGGCGTTGCTTTTGGTTACACTGGTTCGTTGATTGGTTTTGGTGTAGCAACGCTTCTTCAAAACATGGGTTATAGCTATATTGAAATTTTCAAATCAGTTGCAATTTTATTTTTAGTTTTCTCTCTACCAGCGTTTATTTTTATTGAAGAAAAAATAACTTCTGACAAAAAAATAAAAATTAATATTTTGAATTCTTTAAGTGTGGTTGTCAACTCATGGAAACACTCCAGGCAATACAAAGGATTAACAAGATTTTTAGTAGGGAGGTTTTTTTATGCAGATGCGATTAATACCCTCATTAGTGGTTTATTAGCTGTCTACCTAGTTGAAGAAGTTGGCTTAACTCCAGCTGACAGTCAAAGCATATTAGCGCTAGCTATTGTAGTCTCAATAATTGGTGGTTATATTTTTGGAAAAGCCGCTGATTTATATGGCCCAAGAAAACTTATTTTAATAAGTATTTTCTGTTGGATGATTTCACTCACTCTAGCGATAATTGCCACTGAGTTTGATCAGTTGTGGTTAATCTATGTCACCGGTGTTTTAGGTGGATTCAATATTGGTGGTATTTTTGCAGTTGATAGAGTATTCATGACAAGGCTTTCCCCTGAAAAACATCTTGGAGAATTCTATGGACTTTATTCAACTGTAGGGAGGTTCGCAACTATATTGGGGCCAATTTTATGGGGCTTAATAGTTAATAGCCTAGGATTGGGAAGAAATGTTGCTATGGGTTCCTTAATTTTACTTTTAGCTATCTCCTATTACATAATTCAAGGGGTTTCGGACAGCGTTAAAAACTAAAAGAAGAAAAATCTTTTTTTCTTTTGCGACTCTTCTAATTGTTGTCTGGTATTTTTTAGCTTTTCTCTAAGAAAATCTGCTTCCGCTTCAGCTTTAGCTGCTCTTTCTCGTGCTTCTGCCATTAATTGGCTTGACTCATGTAAATTGCCTAATTGATTTAACACAGTATTCCATGCATCTAGAGGAACAAGAAGACTATCACTTTCTTGATTTTCAGTAACACTCTCATCATTTGTAATTTTTTCTTCAGAAATTGGTTCTTCTTTTTGAGTAGGTGCTTCATTTGGGGTATTTGTTTCTGAGTTATCTTTTTTAAGAAAATTATATTTCTCTGCCATTCTGTCTTCGTAATTACTCATCTGTAAATTCTGCTTTCATAGTTTCCAACGAAGTATTTTTAAATACAAATCCTTCTTTAAGCAATTTTTTTGGTATTGCTCTAATACTATTTAATCCTAGCTGCTCACCAAGCTCCCATCCAACAGCTAACTGCATAATTACTGGAGGCAATGGTGGCGCAAAGTACTTTTTTTTCATTAATTTTGAAATTATTCTTGAAAACTCTTTTTGTTGTAATGGCTCTGGTGCTGTGCAGTTTACAGGACCTTCGATATTTGAATTTTCCAAACAGAAAATGTAAGCAGATACAAGATCTTCAACAGACACCCAAGAAAAATACTGCTCCCCTTTACCAATCGGTCCTGACAAATTTAACTTAGAAATAAGGGTAAATATCTGTGTTGCAACATTTCCTTTTCCTAAAACTATTCCAGCACGACATTTAACAATTCTTATACCTAATTTCTTAATTTCATCTAATGGGCCTTCCCATGCTTCTTCAACAACTAATTGTAAGTATTGGCCTCGATTGTATGATGTCTCTTCTGTAACAACAGCATCACCATGATCTCCGTAAACATCGTTACCAGAGGCAGTAATGAAAATTTTTGGATGTTTTTCAGAAGCTTTAAAAGCTTGTATGAATGTTTCTGATGCCCATTTTCTGGACCAATAAATTCTTGATTTTCTTTCTTTACTCCATCTACCACCAGCAAGTGGTAAAAATCCTAGAATGTCTTTTGGTGCAATGCTTTCACCAGCAAGGTGAATAATGGCATCTAAAGTTTCAAATTTTTCTTGATCAATTTCATGTTTTGAGGGCTTCCAGTAAATTTCATTGTCATTTTTTGGATCTCTTCTTACAAACTTAAATACTTCATGTTCAGAATCACTTAATGCTTTGACTAAATGTCTTCCTATAAATCCGGATGCTCCAGTTACTCCGACTTTCATTCTTCCTCGCCGTAAAAAACAAAAAAGTTTTCTAATGTTTTTTCTACTTCAGATGTATCAGAACCTATATTTCTTTCAAAATTTACTGTAACGATATTTGATTGAATAAAAATAGTGTCTATATCACTTGTTTCCTGAAATAATTTCAGAGCTAATTGACCACTTACATCAGGAATTAAAGATGCTTCTGAAATGTTATGAAATGTCATACCCTCCTGGCCTGAGACAGATCTATTAAGTTCAAATATTATTGTTTTATTCAGCTTTGTAGTTTTGACCTCAATAAGTTGTCCCATTACAGTTCTCCAATTCTATGCACTCGTATCAAATTAGTAGCAGCCTCAACATTTGGCGGTGTTCCGGCAACAACCACTACTTTATCACCTTTATTATATTTTTTTTCTGTAATTAAAAAGTCATTTGCTAACTTCAACATTTCCGAAAAAGTATTTTTTCTTTCTATTGGATGCTGGCTAACACCCCAAAGTAAGTTCATTTGATTAAGTGTTTTTTTCTTAGTTGTAAAAGTTACAATTTCAGCTTCTGGTCTGAAATTTGAAATCAATAATGGCGTTCTACCAGTTTCTGTAAAGGCAACTATTGATTTTGCTTGTATCTCATTTGCTACCTGAACTGCAGCTCTTGCAAGTGTCGTTGTAATAGAGTCTTCGCTAGAATTTTCTTTTGAAAGCAATGAGGAAGTGTCATTTTTGGAATCTGTTTCTTTACAAATTAGAGACATAACTTCTACAACTCTATTTGGATTATCTCCTATAGATGTTTCTGCTGATAACATTACAGCGTCTGATCCCTCTAATATTGCATTCGTAATATCTGTAACCTCTGCTCTTGTTGGTCTGTATGAAGATTTCATCGATTGCAGCATCTCCGTGGCTGTTATAGATATCTTTCCTTTTTTATTTGCTGCATCTAATATTTGTTTTTGCACAAATGGTACTTGTTCTAAGGGAAGTTGTACCCCTAAGTCTCCTCTAGCTACCATGACTCCATCAGCAACGTCCAATATTTCTTCAATATTGTCCAGTGCAGCTTTTAATTCGATTTTTGCAATTACTTTAACATCTTTTGGAATTAGGTCTTTTACAGTATTTATATCGCTAGCATTTCTAACAAATGAAACCGCGACAAAATCTACATCGTGATTTGTGCCAAAAGCAAGATGTTCTTTATCTTTATCTGTTATTGCTGAGACGGAAAGATTTGAGTCTGGAAACGCAACACCTTGATTGTCTCTCAGTTCTCCACCTATGAGGATCAATGCATCTAATCGATCATTTTCCTTTTTTACTACCTTTAAAACTATCTGACCGTCGTCAATAAACACTCTGTCATCAACATTTACATCTCTAAATAAATGTTCATAATCAATGAATACTAATTCACTGTTCGACTCAGAAGATATATTTGTTAATCCTACATTTTTGCTTTTTTCTAAAACTGTATTTTCAGAAGATTTACCGGTTCTTATTTTGGGTCCCTGTATATCTTGCATTATTGCCACTTGTTTATTAGAGTTTCGAGCCCATTTAATTACATTTTCATGATCCTCAAGTGAACCATGAGAGAAATTGATTCGTAGTACGTTCGCTCCAGAGTCTATGATGCTGTTGATTTTGGCTTCACTTGATAGACTTGGTCCAACAGTTGCAATTATTTTTGTTTTTCTATCCATATTGATTTAATACTTTAATAGCATGGTATAACAAATTTAAGTATATGAATAGAAAAAAAATCATAGGAATTCCAATAAAAAACCTTCAAAACCCTATGTCTAGATTGTCTAAAGTCCTTACCCGGGAAGAAAGGGTTGAAATTCAGAGAGAACTTATACG
>Ga0115012_10000455_pt1 | contig 23159 bp, 24 predicted proteins | sample TroAtlMetagenome_FD_88706 | JGI IMG/M metagenome (GOLD analysis project Ga0115012, IMG submission 88706) | Marine eukaryotic phytoplankton communities from Atlantic Ocean - Tropical Atlantic ANT10 Metagenome | ecosystem: Environmental > Aquatic > Marine > Oceanic | place: Tropical Atlantic...
ACTGGCCTCGCCATCAGCAAGATGGCTAATTAGGGTGGATGTGAAAAAGTACATGCCGAGCGCACCAGAATCCACCACGCCGTGTGGCTTTAAGGCTGGGTTGTCTTCCATCGTTTGGTGCAGATGTTGCTTCATCTGATGGCGAACCCACTCTAACCTTTCTTCAATATCACTGATGCTTTCTTCAAATGCGCGTTCCAAGTCTGCAACAAAAGCCTGTAAAAAACTCACCATGGTACCAGGCATAAAGTCACCTAAGTGCTTTCTTAAGGCGCCATTCGCTGACTCAAACATACGTAAAAATTCACGCGGAGTAATCTCATCTTTCATCAGCGGGAATTTATTCATCCCACTCATCCAGATGGATAATAAGATGCCGGAGTTACCACGTGCATTATCAAACACAATCTCAGAAACTTTATCTAAGCACTCGTCAAAGGTGCTAGAAGACGTGTAGTCGGCAATGAGCATTTCAAGCGTCGTTGCCATGTTGGTGCCTGTGTCTTTATCTGAAACAGGAAAATAATTAATCTTGTTGATATTAGACTCATTATCAATAACTGCATGCGCAGCCTCAATCAGCCTTGTTTCAAATAAAGCAAGCTTAATGGTCGTATTCCTGTTGTTTTCATTCATTGCAGATGATCATTCCTAGCATATACAGATAAAAATTTACTTGGGCTTTGCGCGAACAAATATACATTATTTCAGGAAAGGGGCAAGTACGGACGACTATTAATTTGAAATTCATGCCTATTGCGACCAAAAAAACGGCCCACTGTTATTAATAGTAACAAACAACCACACGAGAAACACAAACTTAATAGCCGCAAAAAGTGCGGTGAATAGCATATTTATTCGCCGCATATATATGATGAATCATCAGTAACTTTGAAAAACCAATGGGTTTTTAGTAATATACACAGCTAACTTGAAGTCGTTAGGTCACGCCTTTGAAAATTAAGCTGCTCTTTTCTGCATGCTTTATGTTTTTAGCAACACTGTCTTCAACGCTGGAAGCAGCCTCATTCATTGCCACGCCCACAGTTTGGGACGTGATGCGCAAGCAGTTTCAGCTCAACCATGAAGTCTCGCGCACTGAGGTCCAAGCAGAGCTCAAATGGCTTATCAATCACCCTGACTACATTAAGCGCTTTGCCAATGCAGAGCCCTACATGTATCACATCCTGACAGAAGTCAAAAAGCGTAATCTTCCAGGTGAGCTCGCGCTCGTACCTATTATTGAAAGTGCCTTTGACCCCTTTGCCTATTCAGGTGTTGGTGCTGCTGGGCTTTGGCAAATCATGCCCGGCACAGCCACCGAGCTTGGCTTAAAACGTGATTGGTGGATGGACCCAAGGCGCAGCGTTGGCCCATCAACAGATGCTGCACTCAAATACTATGCCTACCTCAACAAATATTTTCATGGCAACTGGTTGCTTGCCATCGCCGCTTATGACTCTGGCGAAGGTAGCGTGGGTAGAGCCATACGTAGAGCTGGTGCGACCAAAGATAATGCCAGCTTCTGGCAGCTCAACCTGCCACGCGAAACCCGAATTTATGTACCACGCTTGCTGGCGCTTGCTGAGCTTATTCAACATCCACAGCGCTATGGCGTAAGCTTACCACCCATCATGCATGAGCCTTATTTTGAAGAAGTGGAAATCGGCCAGCAAATTGATTTAAGTAAAGCCGCAAAGCTTGCAGGCATGCCTTACCAAGAGTTAATCAAGCTAAACCCAGGCTATAACCGTTGGGCAACCGCACCTTACGCCCCCTATCGTTTACTACTACCCAAAGAAAAAACCAAAGCCTTTGCTTATAACCTTGCATTGCTCCCAAAAAACGAATGGTTGGCTTGGTCAAGGCACTATGTAAAACCAGGTGAGAGTATTGGCTTAATTGCACAAAAGTACCGTACCAAAATCTCACTAATTCAGTCTTTTAATCATTTAAAATCAGATATGCTGCATGCAGGACAATACATTCTTGTCCCACATCCACAAAATGCCGACTCACTCCCTAAAACACAAGCGGCAAGCAATGCGAATGTTCAACCTCAACCTAAAAGTTATAAGGTCATTCATATCACGCAACGCCGAGATACCTTTTTGAGTTTGTACCAAAAGTATGGTGCTTCTGAAGATCAAATTCGGGCCTGGAACCATCTGGGTAAAGACCACCCCCTCCACGCAGGCCAAGAATTACTGATTTGGAAGCAAGCAGGCCCAAGAAAATACACCATTCAATACGGCGACAGCCTGTCGCAAATTGCCTATAAGCAACAAACTTCCGTAGAGCGCCTCATCGCCGTCAACCCTGGCCTCAACAAAGATAAAATCCGCCAAGGCCAAACGATCTATATCAGTTAAACATTAAACCACCTTGACTTTCTCCGGCCAGGTGATATCATTTAATGATATCACACGGAAGTTGTTATAATGGTTTACGATGAATAGCAAGCATCGAAGCACACTGGAAAAAATACTTAGGTCTCCAACTGTGCACACACTCGAATGGAAAAAAATTGAATCTTTACTTAAGGCATTTAATGCCAAATTGATTGAAGGTCATGGCTCTAGAGTTCGGTTTGAGTTGAATGGCGTAATTGCAACTTTTCATAGGCCTCACCCAAATAAAGAAGCGAAGCCATACCAAGTAAAAGATGCGAAGGCATTCCTAGAAAAAGCAGGAGTACTGCCATGAATATAATTAAATACAAAGGCTATTCAGCAAGAATAGAGTACAGTGACGAAGATGACTGCTTTGTAGGGCATATAGCTGGCATCAAAGATATCATTGGGTTTCATGCTGACTCTGTAAAAGCACTTCACAAGGCTTTTGAGGAAGCAATAAATGATTACCTCGAGACTTGTAAAAAACTAAATCGCCCACCAGAAAAACCTTACTCTGGAAAAATCTTACTAAGAATCGCGCCCGAGTTGCACGCACGCGTTGCAATTCAAGCTGAACTTCACGGAAAAAGCCTTAACTCATGGGTTAGCGAGCTTCTCAGTAAAGCCGGTTAAACATCAAACAAAACGCCTTGAGCAAGTTCAGCGCAGTCACCCCAGTGCAGGGTATTGGTTTGTCGGCGCATGTAGCCCTTCCAGGCATCAGAGCCTGACTCACGGCCACCACCTGTGTCTTTTTCACCCCCAAAGGCCCCGCCAATTTCAGCACCAGAGGTGCCTATATTGATATTGGCAATACCGCAGTCGCTGCCCTTATGACTTAAGAAAAGCTCGGTATGCTTGAAGTTTTCACTAAAGAGTGCTGAAGATAAACCCTGGGGCACATCATTTTGTAGCTTGATGGCTTCATGGATGTCTTTTACAGAGAATACATACAAAATAGGTGCAAAGGTTTCTTGCTGCACCAAAGCATGTTGATGCTTAAGGCCTGTAACCAATGTAGGCTCTACAAAATAGCCTTTTTGGCGCTTCACTTTGCCACCATATTCAACCTTAGCGCCTGCGGCTTTGATATCGGTAATCGCACGCTCAAAGCAAACCACAGCATCGCGGTGAATCAAGGGCCCCATAAGATTTTGGGTATCTGATGGGTCACCTACTGTTATGCTTTTGTAGGCTTTCTTTAAGCGCTTTAACACCACATCAAAGCGTGCTTGATGTACAAAGAGTCGTCGCGCACTGGTACACCTTTGCCCAGCAGTACCTACAGCACCAAATACAATGGCTGGGATGGCTTGCGCTAAATTGGCACATTCATCGACGATGATGGCATTGTTGCCACCAAGCTCAAGAATGGTTTTACCAAGCCTTGCAGCAACGCGGCTGGCAACAGCGCGACCTGTTTCGGTTGAGCCTGTAAAAGAAATTAGAGGTAATGCTTTATCATCCAGCATTTTTTCTGCAACATCATGGTTTTTTGGAATGAATAAAGAAAAGATATTCGGCATGTCATTGGCTTTTAATACGGACGCACATATCTGGTGCACGACAATTGCTGAAAGCGCGCCCTGTCTTGAGGGCTTCCACAAAATAACATTGCCACAAACCGCCCCCAAAAATGCGTTCCAAGCCCACACAGCCACAGGAAAGTTAAATGCTGAAATCACACCCACAATACCCAGTGGGTGCCACTGCTCATATAGCCTGTGTGTAGGGCGCTCTGAATGCATGGTTTTGCCGTAAAGCATACGCGACTGGCCTACAGCAAAATCGGCCATATCTATCATCTCTTGCACTTCACCTAAAGCTTCTTGCTTTGACTTGCCCACTTCAAGCGTTACGATATCGGCAAGGCTTTCTTTATTGCGCCTTAATGCCTCGCCCATTTGCCGAATCACTTCACCTCGCTTGGGTGCAGGCACATCGCGCCATATTTTAAATGCAGATTTAGCATGTTTGATAAGCGTTTTATAATCGTCTTGCGTTGCCCCAGAAATGTTTGCAATTTTTTCAGCTGTGGTTGGGTTATAGGCAACAATATTGGGCTTCGCAATCTCAGACACCCATTCATAACCACTAAAGCCACCAGGATTGATCTCCTCCAACATCCATGCTTTCTTTTTTTTCATCGGTAGATTTGTCCAAAACGGTTATCTAATAAGTGCGTAAGTTCAAAATGCTCATGCAACATCAACCCTTTAGCATGGGGCTCTTTTAAAACAACCTCCATCACTGCACACACGGCAGAGGCTGTTGCTAGTTGAATGGCAGACCAGTTCATACCGCTGATGGTTTTCGGGTAGATTTTCTTTACAAAACTTTCTTCGATAAACTCACCATGCTTCATACCTTCAACAGTAACATATAACATCACCATATCCTGATAAGTACGAGGTATGGCATGCTCCAACACTTGCTTTAATAGGTCTCTGTTTTCGTTAAGTCTGAGTGTATGCATTAAAAAGCGCATTTTTTCACAGTGACCAGGGTGGCGAATGGTTTTATAAGTAAGCCTATCGATTTTGCCTTCAAAGATATCCCCCAAACCACCAAGCCCCCCTGAGGTATGAAACGCTTCATATTCATCACCATCAATTTTGATGGTTTCCAAGCCCTCAAGTGGCGCAAACATAACTGCTTTTCTGTTTTCAATACCGGCACATGCCTCACCATACTCATTGATTAAGCCATCTGTTGACCACGTCAATGAGTAATGCAGCGCATTTGAAGTATTTTGTGGCAAAGCGCCTACACGAAGCTTTGCTTCATGACATGAGTCAAACCCTTCCATCAAACTATGCGCCACACTACTGACAAACCCAGGCGCCAAGCCACACTGTGGCACAAAGGCTGAGTCAGCATCTTTGGCAAGTGCTTTGATGGCTTCAGATACCGCGATATCTTCGGTAAGATCAAAATAATGGCTCTTGGCTTCTTTGCAAGCAGTTGCCACAGTCACGTTTAAAAAATAAGGTAGCGCTGAAATAACAACTTGAATCTTGTGGGTAGTAAGGCTTTTTTGAATGGCGTCTTTATCATTCATATCAAGCACCAGCGTTTGAATACCAGGTTGCGCTTTTAACAGCTGCTTGGTCTCCTCACTGTTAAAGTCACAGTCGCCAAGAAATACTTGATAGTCTTTGGTTTCTTCTAGTAAACATGCAATCAAGCGCCCAACCTTACCTGCACCTGCAACAAGAACTGGAATCATGTTATCCTTTACTTTCTCATCCATGGCAATAGTATTATCGTACACAAACTTAGCAATTGTGCCTATGAATTTTAGACTCTTTATCTGTTTTTTCATTGATTTTATGTGCTCAATAAGTTATAACATATTAAAAAATAAAGAGGTTTTCGATGAACATCCTAACAGTCGATTTTGAAGAACCCGTTGTCCTGACTATAAATAACCAAACCATCAAACTCACCGCGTTTAAAACTCAAGAGCATGGTCATATCAAGTTTGGTGTAGATGCACCCCGTGCTGTCAAAGTACATCGCGAGGAAGTGTACCTTGCTATCAAAAAGCAAGAAGAAGAGAGAAGTCTCGCTTGAGGCGTGCTGTTTCATTTTTTAGTGCTAACTTGCCTTTTATTATTGCATTCACCGGTTTTTTAGGTTTCATCTTATGCACTTTATGGATCAATGAAACCTTCTACCATTTTCCTGGCAATCGCTACTTCCCTAAAGAAGCACCGCTATTTATTCTCACACTTTCTTTGATATATTTTGGCCTTCTTATCACACTCGGAAATAAAAATATATTTACCCAAACACTAGGCCATGTGGTTTTGTATTTAACCACGACAACGGTCATCATTCTCGGTTGTAATGCAATACAGTTTACCCCTTTTGAACCCATCGATGCTCATATCTTTGACTGGGGTAGGTGGTTTAATTTCGACTTGGTTCAACTCATGCAGTGGACCGAGGCACACCCAAATGTTCAACATATCCTACACGAGTTATATAACTCTCTCATACCTCAAATGAGCTATATACCTTTGGTATTGGCAGTATGTGGCTACCATGAACGTGTTAGAGAATACTGCTTCTTATTTTTGATTACAGGGTTCATAGGCTTTGCTTTTTACTATTTTTTTCCAACAACAGCACCTGCGAGTATTTTGCAAAGCCCTTATTTCACTGCAGAACAATATGCAACTGGGCTTAAGTTTTATCAAATTCATAGCCACATAACCCCTACAACCATAGATGGCGGCCTGATAGCTTTGCCTTCGTTTCATGTTATTTGGGCTTGTCTTTGTACTTATCTCGTACGAGACTGGAAACTCCCCTTCATCATACTAGGTACCCTGAACTTAGGTTTGATAGCATCCTGTATGCTTTTGGGTTGGCATTATTTGATTGATATTGTAAGTGGCATTGCCATTGTTGGTTTTGGCTACTATGTCTATATGAAAAGTCATCACTAGGCGAGTGTATAATGATTTCTGTGATTCTTTCTTGCTTTAACGAGACCAATAACCCCTACTTTCCTAGGCTTCTTGAGCAATTTAAGAACCAAGATAAATTTGAACTGATTGTGGTTGATGGCGGCTCATCAGACAGCACACATGCTGTATTAAATGCACATGCTATCCCATATTTGGTGCTCGAAAACTCAACCCGAGCTGCAAGATTACATCATGGCATTGAACAAGCATCATTTGAGCACATACTACTGCAGCACCCACGCTCACTGATTGAACCCGAAGGCATTGCCTATTTGCTCTCACATCACGCACCTTTAAATTGGGCTGCTTTTAAGCATCGATTTGACCATAAGCATCTGCTTTTACGTTATATCTCTTGGTACTCAAACCGAGTTCGTGTCGGAAAAAAACAAATCACTTATTTAGATCACTGTATTGTACTAAACCGCAACTGCTACACCGAAGCCATACCAGATATTGCTATCTTTGAAGATACGGCGCTTTCTTATCAGTTACAAAAGCACACAGCACCTCAGCTCTTGCCTTTCTATGCCACAACCTCTGCCATTCGCTTTTTAGATAGAGGCATACTAAGGCAGTTTTTGATGAATCAATCGCTAAAATTACTTTACCACTCGGGTGTAAGCCCAAAAGTGATTAACCGCTTTTATGAAAGTAAATTAAACCTCAACCAGATCAATGCCAAGATTTTTTAAGCTTGATATTCTTATAATTGAATTCTGCCGTGTAGTCGTACGCCATCCGTTGCCAGTTCCATACCCACGCGTCTTTGACATAAGCAGATTTTAAAACCTCATCCTTGAAGCTAGAAAACGCACCATCAGTAGCATGATGGCCCACAATTACAGCCCATGTTTGTCCATCCTGATTATCGCAGGCATATACACCATTTATGGTTTTCGTGCACGGCCTATATACCGCAATATAGGCATCTCCCCTACGTCCAAAAAGCCAGTGGCCATAGCTTATACTCTCATCAAGTTTTCCAGGCCAAAATAAGCTGATACTGTTATCTGGTTTCTCTAACGCCACTAAATCATCATTTGCCTTATACATGATCAATGCTGCATTGTGTGCTTGCTGAATATAGGGTAAAGACGCATTGGCATGCTGCTTGCTTCTACTATTCCAATCCTCATAAACTTTGCCTGATTGCGTCCAAACAGCAACATCCCCAACGGCAGCCACCCACGGCCACTGTTGATAACCACGGCTACCTGGCCAAAAGTTTTGTATTGAGCTTAATACCACATCTTCATGCTTATAAATAGCGATTTTCGCCTCGCTAATCACAGAGCTTTGTGTGAAAGACAACATCTGCATTGCAATGGCCTTTGCCAGCCACGGCGCATACAGGTGGCCTACAAAATAAATCTTAAATGCCTCGTGCTGCCATAAATCCATGGTTTGTATCATCCACAAGGTGTCATCAATCACATCTGGATGAAAATAAGCACCGCTGCTCCACTGCAAAAGCGTTTTATCAAAGCGTGTCATGGCTTGGTGTATGTTTTTAGATAATGGATGACCATTCTTATAAACCGTATCTGTATGCTTTGTATAAGCCTCAATAACCTTAGACATATCAAAATTTGAAGTCGCAATTAGGATGCCTGCTTGTGTTGGGTGCGAAGGTGCATGACCAAGCCCTAGTAGCAATTGAATCAATCCCGCATGATTTTGCGCATATGCGCTTGTGTATTTATTGAAGTACGCACGAGCAGCCGCAGGATAAAAAGCGCCCTGGTTATTCACAAGCAACATCATATCTACCAAAAGCTTTTCTGCTGCCTGTGTAGCAAGGGTTTTAATTTCTCTATCTTGTGCAAAATCAGCTAGATTTAATAAACCTGCTAACGTATATGGGAAGTAAGTGGGTGAAAAAAACTCATAGAAACCATACTTAACTTTCATCTTTAAGATATGTACCAGTCTTTCTCTAAGCATTGGATCTGATAATTCAAAACCAAAACTTTCATGTAACAACCATGCTGATGAGTTCCACAGTATCATATGATTTTCTGACCAGTATTGATGCTTACACTCACCCTTAGTTAGCCAATAGTCGATACCTTGTAATGCATCTAAGATATTTGCTTGAGAATCTTGTGTTAAAAATAAAATACGCACAAGCTTATTGATTCCAAAGTCTGTTTTATGATTGGTTTGTAAATTATCAAGTACTTTGCTCAGACTGGCCTTATCTAACGCCAAACCGAGATAAGCTTGCATTACTAAACTATCCTCAAAGCCTGTATTGGCCCAGCGTTGTATATAAGCATCTTTACGAGCTTGATACTCTGCGACAGAGTTTGCAGTAGCACTTACTGTAAACAATAAGAGACAAGCTGCTATTGTTTTTTTTGCGGACTTAAAAAACATAATGGGTGTATTATAAACCATAGCAGCCATTTTGGTCTATACTTAAACATATAGTGTTTATTACAGGTAGATTTCAATGGATGACCAAGTCAAAGCAAAAGCTTTAAGAGAGTGTGACTTTATTATTATGCATATTGATGAGCTCCAACAAAAAGATCCTGAATTCAATGAGTTAAAACAAACATTAACAGCTATTAGACAACAGTTTGAACAGGGAAAAATAGACTGGACTGAGACTAAAACCTCGATGCTAAAAGCAATGAAAGAAGCTGAAAAAAGTGATGAACTAATCTTTATTCATAGCTTCTTACAGGAGCTTGATATAGAAACAATGACAAAATACCAAGCATTTCTATCAAATATAGGCGCCTATATAGTCTCTAGCCCTATTGCTCAAGCCATAGTAGATATAATTGACGGTATTTATCCAAAACAAAATCCTAGCGAAATAACCGAGGATGAAGAGGATGAAGAGCTCGGATTTGAGTTTGCAACAGGAAAGATTGATGAGCCTGCAAAGGAACCTGTTAAAGTAACCCAAAAAAACGACTACATTATTACTATCCATACAATGATGACTGCTGTAGAAAAAGAAATGTGGTCACTTTACTACCAGGGTGAACTTAAGGCTAGCCACGAGTTAAGTAAGTTATTCCGTAGTCTAAACCTACTTAGTGTAAGCCTTTTTAGTATGGAAGATTTTGATGAAAAAACGTTCCTCGAAAAGCTTGCGAATCATTTGCAAAACACTATTGAAAACCCTGCAGTGACAAACGCTCATGGCTTTCACCTATGCGAAACGCTACAAAATATCGTTGACTTCATCAAGGCATGCATAAAAGGTGATAAAGTCGTATATTATACCTACCAAGAAAAACGTGAAGCCGAAAATGAACATGGCTCCAAGGCACATCAAACTATGAAAAGCTTACTCCAAGAAATCAAAGGTACAGATGAAGAAGACAATCAAGATAAACCTGGCCCGTCTTCACCTTCAGGCGACAATAGGTAAACCGTAAGCATCGATTTCATTTAAAACAGCAGCAAGCCTGCAGCCAGCTTCGGCCAGGCGCTTACTTGCTATCTCATAGGTTTTTGCCTGGTACGTACCATGCTTCATGGCATGCTTATTCACATTGTACGCATATTTTGTAGCATACTCATAAGACTCCGCCACCCAGTGCATTGGGTCTGTATCGACTGCAGTAACATCACAAGGATAACGCTTTTGTAACACGCGTGCCTTGGTATCAATACCAAAAGAAGAAGTTAAAAAGCCGCCGCCTTTATCCCAGTAGGCATGCAGATTACGTGCCACTTTGTTTTTAGGAAGCTTGTATTTGTTCCCACCAGCATCACCTTCGGGGTGCTTATGCGTCATCCGAGATACAGCATGCATGGGTTGATGTAAATCAGCCACCACGTGGATTAAAACACGCAGTGCAATCACTTCATAAAGCCCACTGCCTTGGCCTTCAAGCAGCGTCTGTCTTGCTCCGCGATAAGCCATAAGCGCATTCGTATCTGCAACCTTTTCTGGTAAAACATCTGCATAAGGTACATATGGGATATCAATGTAATGCATTTTGCGCATAGCTGGTGTTGTTTTAACTTCATCAAACCAGGTGGATGCTTGCCGAAAACTGGGCGCGGGCTTACCGGCATCAAGTGCTGGATGCGCAGGGTTAAAGCGCTTCTTGGCGCTTTCTGTTAGATTTTGCCAAGCAATTTCAGCAACCACTTGATGGCCTTCGGCATTCCAGGCAAAACCATGCCCGGCATAGCCTATAAACAACAGCGCAAACCAAAACCTCATCAAAGCTTACCCAAAATAAGGTGACCAAGCAGGCTCTTGAATGTCGCCACGTCTTGCGGGATAAAGCTTATGCACCACACCATCGATAGACACCAAACCCAAACGGCCTTGATCATCACGGCGAGTGGCATAAATAATAAATCGACCATTTGGCGCCACAGAGGGTGATTCATCGGCAGCACCTTCGGTGAGTACCATCACATGCTCATCATTGCTCGCTTGCACCCCTATCATGAAGCGCTTTTCATCTCGGTGTAACACCACCAGGTTTTTTTGATCTGGCGTATAAGATGGTCTTGCATTATAGCTGCCATCAAAGGTTAAACGCATGATTTTGCCGTCAATTAAGTTTAAACGATACACTTGCGGTGAGCCGCCTCGGCCAGATGTAAACACGAGTGAATGGCCGTCTTTGGTATATCTTGGCTCAGTATCAATGGCAGAGCCGTAAGTAAGCTGCTTCATTTGCCCAGACTCAAGCTCAACGCTATAAATCTTAGGCGCGCCATTTTTAGAAAGTACTACGGCTAAGCTTTTACCATCAGGCGCCCAAGCGGGGGCACCATTGATGCCGGCAAAGTCCGTCACCAACTGCCGCTTACCAGTTTCAACAGAAATAATATAAATTTGTGCGCGCTTTTTCTCGAAAGACACATAGGCAATTTTACTGCCATCTGGCGACCAAGAAGGTGACATCAATGGCGCTGTGGACGTAACCAGCGCATGGGGGTTTTGGCCATCCATGTCTGATATTTCTAAGCTATATGAGCGCTTATCTCGGTATTGTTGTACCAAAATATAAGCGATTTTAGTCGAAAACACACCTTTCATGCCGGTGATGGCTTCATACACTTCATCACTGATATGATGCCCAAGTGCTTGTAGCTGGCTTTTATCAACTTCAAAGTCTTTTAAAATTAATGGCCTACCTTTGGTTGCCACATCCAAAAGCTCGACATGCACAGAAACTTTGCCATGCTCGCGTTCTGAAATATACCCTGAGAGCACGCTATCGACACCAAGCTGCTTCCATAAGCTCAAAGGCGCTTTACCTGAAGAAAGGCGTGGTGGTGGCACCAGCTTAAACTGCCCTGAAAGGCGCAGGTCACCATCAATGATTCTGGCAAGGCCGCGGGCGTCAGCACCATCGCCAAAGCCATCAAGCCCAATCGGAAATGCTTTATTCACCCCTTCAGTAAGCTCAAGGTTCAAAGCAAGTACTGATGTCGAAAGCAACATCAAGCAAAATAATAGAAAGCGGCGCATGGCGTTATCCTCTCACATTTTCTGGTCGCACAGTTAAGCTAATTTCACGAAAAATATTAAACGTTTTCGCATCACTGGGCACGGGTAATGGTGATGCTTTATAGATGGCGGCTTCGGCCGATCTATCAAGTACTGGATCACCACTGCTTCTTAAAAGCTGTACATCAAGCACTTGTCCACTTGGGGCAAGTTTGATTTTAAATTGGCTGGATAAATTCGAATTCACCGCATCTGGCAATATCCACTGTTGACCGATGGCACTTAAAATTAAGGCTTTGTACTTATCGACCACGCCGGCAACGCGAGCACGCTCTTGGGCAGCAAGGCGCTCTTGTTCGGCTTTTTCTTCGGCAAGCTTACGTGCTTTTTCTTCTTCTTGTTTTTTCTTTAAAGCAAGTTGCTCATTACGCAATGCCTCTAGCTTTTTTGCCTCAGCTGCTTTTTCGGCCTTCAGTGCTTGTAAGCGTTTTTCTTCAGCAAGTCTTTCTGCGCGGCGCTTAGCTTCTAATTGCTTTTTCTCTTGCTGTAGCTTTTGCAGGCGTTTTTCTTCGGCAATACGTTTGTCACGGGCTTGTTTTTCAGCATTGGCAAGCGCTTGCTTTCTTTGCGCCTCTTTACGACGCTCAGCTTCACGCTCATTTTTAAGCCGTTGTACGGTTTTTTCTACTTCTTTGCTGTCGATACTTTTAGCTTGCACAATCTCGACTTGCTTGGGCTTGGTCATGGTGAGTGCTTCTTTTTTTAACACTGGGCGCTCATTTTTTTTCTCGTACGCCATGGCTATCAGTAAGCTCACGTGAAGCAATGTAGCCATAATAAAAGCCACCTGGTAGCTACGAGGTAAGGATTTAAAAAAATTCATCAAGCTTGACCTTCTTTTTTAATGGCGTCGGTAATCAAACCTACTTGTTCAGCCCCGGCTTCTTTCAGTAAACCCATGGCTTCTACCACTTTACCATAATGCACACCAGTATCACCCTTGACCAAAACATGGCATTTTTCTTGCTTTTCTTTGGCAAGCGTAAGCTCAGCTGCTACACGCACCATCAAATCATGCGCCTCCATCGGCATATTGGGTGACGATGTGATGTTCAAATAAAAATGACCTTCTTTATCGACTGAAACAATAATAGGCTCTTTTTCGGAGGTATTTAAAGACTGGCTTTGCGCTTTAGGCAGCTCAACCGTCACCCCTTGAGTTAACATGGGGGCTGTAATCATAAAAATCACTAAGAGCACCAGCATCACATCAATATAAGGCACAACGTTGATTTCTGATATTGGCCCTGCTCGACGCGCCTGCTTTCGATATTTTTTATGTTTCAAGCTCATGGCATTAATCTTGCTTAGAGAAAATTGATAACAATTCTTCTTGGAAAATATCGTATTTATCAAGAAGTCCAGTGGCACGCGTACTAAAACGGTTATAAGCAATCACGGCAGGAATTGCGGTAAACAAGCCAAGAGCCGTTGCAACCAGTGCTTCAGAGATACCAGGTGCAACCATAGCAATGGTTGCTTGCTGCGCCTGACCTAAGGCTTGAAACGAAGTCATGATGCCCCAAACCGTACCAAACAGCCCAACATATGGTGCAATTGAGCCAACAGATGCAAACCAAGGCAAGTGCGCTTCAAGATGCGCTTCTTCTTTGGCATGACGAATTTGCATTCTTCGCTCAACCGCCTCAAGTGAGTCAGTATTACTTTTAGCAGATGCTGCAAAGCGTCTAAAGCCATCGTAAAAAATGGCGGCCATGCCGACTCTTGCATCAGGATTGGTATCAAGTTCTTTATAGAGTGCGGTTAAATCACGACAACCGGTAAAGCGATGATGAAAATTTTGATAGTCTGTATACTCACGCTTGAAAAAATAGATACGCTGAATGATGAGGGTCCAAGAAATCACGGAGGCAATCAACAGTAAAAACATCACCGTTTTGACCACCATCCCCGCATCAAAAAAGTAACTGATGACACTTGCATTTTGCATGACACTTGCTCCTTTATTCTGTTTTATCGAGTACCGGCATGCCAAAGTGGGTATAGGCATTGGCCGTTGCTATCCGCCCTCTTGGCGTTCGCATTAAAAATCCTTGTTGAATCAAATAAGGCTCAATCACATCTTCAATGGTTGCCTTTTCTTCACCGATGGCGGCCGCCATGCTTTCAATCCCAACAGGCCCACCATCAAAGCGCTTTATAATAGCTTGTAATAGTTTTTTGTCCATTAAATCGAGGCCTTTACCATCAACTTGAAGCTCACCCAGCGCAAAACTTGCAATATCTTGGTTAATCACACCATCACCTGATACTTCGGCGTAATCTCGCACACGGCGTAATAATCGATTGGCAATACGCGGCGTGCCTCGCGAGCGCTTGGCAATTTCCATCACCCCTTCAGGCTCTGTACGCAGATTTAATAAATCAGCAGAACGCTTCACAATATGCGCCAAAGCCTCAACCTGATAAAACTCAAGCCGCTGCACAATGCCAAACCTATCACGCAAGGGTGAAGTCAGCGAGCCTGCTCTCGTGGTTGCACCCACCAAAGTAAACGGTGGTAAATCAAGCTTAATAGAACGCGCACTGGGGCCCTCACCTATCATGATATCAAGCTTATAATCTTCCATCGCAGGATATAAAATCTCTTCGACCACAGGGCTTAAGCGGTGAATTTCATCAATAAAAAGCACATCGTTTTCTTGTAAATTGGTAAGCAGTGCCGCCACATCCCCAGCTTTTTCCAAGACAGGCCCTGAAGTTTGCCTAAGGCTTACCCCAAGCTCATGGGAAATGATGTTGGCAAGCGTGGTTTTACCAAGCCCTGGCGGGCCAAAGATTAAGACGTGGTCAAGCGCTTCTTTGCGACTTTTAGCGGCATCAATAAAGATGCGCATTTGTGATTTAACTTCTTCTTGGCCGATATACTCATCCAAGCTTAGAGGGCGAATGGCCCTATCAAACGTTGCTTCATCGGGCTTTGCATCCAAGCTTATAAGTCGGTCACTTTCGAGCATGAGTAATCACATAATTCAGTCAGGTTTATGCGATTTTAGCATAGAAGCCAAAAGCATAGAACCAGTGCGGCTTCGTCTATATTATACTATTAATATTCAATGCTACATGGCTTAAAAGAGTTTAAAAAAGACTATCCAATTACCTAAACTTTTAGGTGGCTCATAGCCTGATTCCATTGATTTTATGCGCGGATTTCGTTAAATTAGTCGGTTCTTTTCTACTATAGTTGATGACTTTTATGACAGAACTACCATTTAAAAAGTATATTTGTGTAATTTGTGGCTTTATATATGATGAAGCTGAAGGCTGGCCTGAGGATGGCATTGAAGCTGGAACACGTTGGGACGATGTACCCGAAAACTGGTTTTGCCCTGACTGCGGTGCAACCAAGCTTGATTTCGAAATGATTGAAATGGATTAAAATCCTGGCTTCACCACCACTAAAATCACAATACCTATTAAAAGCAAAGTAGGTAACTCATTGAATATACGATAAAAACGCGAGCTCTTCGTGTTTTTGTCGTGTTTGAATTGCTTGACAAAATGTCCACAAGCCAAGTGAAAAACCCATAGCAGAACCACCAAGCCGAGTTTGGCATGCATCCATGGCGCTTTTTGGTAATAACTAGACCACAAAGGAGTAAGTAGCCATAAACCTAAAACTGTAGTCAGAATGCCTGCAGGCCAAGTGATGCCATAGTACAACCGTCGCTCCATCACTTTGAAGCGTGACAAGCTGGTTTTGTCTTTGGCTTGTGCGTGGTACACAAAAAGCCTTGGTAAATAAAACAAGCCTGCAAACCAAGCGACCATTGCAATAATATGAAAGGCTCTCACCCAAAGCATGTTACTTCCCCTTCTTCTTTTTACGTCTTAATGTGTTTAGCCCTTCCACGCCCAAGGAGAAGGCCATTGCGAAATAGATATACCCTCTTGGTATATGAAACTGAAAACCATCAGCAATAAGCATCACACCAATTAAAATCAGAAACGCCAAAGCCAGCATTTTGATTGTTGGATGACGCTCGATAAAAGCGCTCACCGTTTCGCTTGCCAAAATCATAATAAGAATGGCAATGGTAATGGCAAGCGCCATCACCCAAAAGTGTGGCGTTAAGCCCACCGCTGTAAGCACACTATCTAAAGAAAAAATAATATCCATAATACCGACTTGCAAAATGACAAACCAAAAGGTGCTCTTGCCTGCTGTTATAGACTTTTTAGAGACCACCTCAGGCTCAGGCTCGACTTCTTGATGTATTTCTTGAGTTGATTTCGCAATTAAAAAAGCCCCCCCAAGCAATAAAAACAGATCTCTTGCCGAAAAACTAAGCTCAGCAAAGCCAAACAAGGGGGTTTGCATTTGCACAAGCCAAACGGCAGAAGCCAACAACATGAGTCGTGTTACCCAGGCAAAAGTCAGTCCCCATCTTCTGGCACGCTTGCGCTCTCCTTTAGGCAAACGCTCAGTTAAAATGGCTAAAAAAACAAGGTTATCTATGCCCAGCACCACTTCTAAAATCACAAGTGCCAAAATACTAGAAACTAAATCCAGCCAAGCCATTTAAGCCCCCTTATGATTTCTTTTTTCCTTGACTCTAGCTATAATAACGCGCCAGATGAATAATTAAGTGAGTCGTACAATCATTAAGTTTATTAAAAAGTTATTGCAGAGCAAACAAAATAACAAACTCAAACAACACTCTGACTATATCATACCCCGCAATCAACACCATGTCTCGAAAACCGAGATAAGTCAAAACGCCCTTAAAGTGTTGAATCATTTAAATGGTGCTGGCTTTGAAGCTTATCTGGTAGGCGGCAGTGTACGTGATCTCTTATTAAGAAAATCGCCTAAAGACTTTGATGTGGCAACAGACGCTAAACCCAATCAAATCAAAAAGCTCTTAAGAAACGCCCGTATCATTGGCCGTAGGTTTAAGCTTGTTCATGTTTTATTTCATCGTGACATCATTGAAGTTGCCACCTTTCGTGGGCATGAAAAACCACTGATTAAAAAAGATGAACACCGCACCAATGAAAAAGGCATGATTGTGCGTGACAACGTGTTTGGTAGCTTAAAAGAAGATGCTTTTCGACGTGACTTTACCATTAACTCGCTTTATTACGACATTCAAAACGCCTGCATTATTGACTACACCGGCGGCTTTAAAGATATTAAAAAACGTCTGATTCGTATGATAGGCGAACCCACCACCCGCTTTAAAGAAGATCCGGTGCGTATACTACGCGCCATTCGCTTTAGTGGTAAACTTGATTTTGCGATTGAGCCCAAAACTTTGCAAGCCTTAAAGCAATCTATTCACTTACTGCATGATGTGCCACCTTCTAGACTCTTTGATGAAATCGTTAAGCTCTATCAATGCGGCCAAGCCAAAGCAGTACATACCAAACTGGTTGAATATGGTGTTTACCAAGCCTTATTTCCAAGCACCAGTCAGCTTTTTGATAGTAAATACCCCGTGCAAAAACTGATGGATGTTGCCTTTGAAAGTACAGATGCACGTATTAAAGTTGGAAAACCTGTGATTCCGTCGTTTATTTTAGCCGTGATGCTTTGGTTCCCTTTCTTAGATAAAAAGAAGCAAATAGAAAACAAAAAATCTGATACACTTTTCAGTGGCTTAACAGCTGTTGAAGAAAGTATGGCGCATACGCTCAGTGAACAATGTAAGTTAATTACCATACCCAAGCGCCACACCCAAGTTATTCGTGAAATATGGATGTTTCAATATCGCCTGCAAAAACGCAATCATAAACGAGCCATCAACATACTCCAGCACCCAAGGTTTCGAGCCGCCTATGACTTTTTAGGCCTGCGTGCACTCGCTGGAGATGAATCGATTGAACTTGCTGAGTGGTGGACCATATTCCAAGATGCTACACTTAAAGAACAAAACAAAATGATAGCTAAGCAAAGAAGGAAGCGATGACCACCTGCTATCTGGCACTTGGCAGTAATCTTAAATCCCCCAGGCGACAAATACAGCAAGCTCTAAAAGCAATTAGACGCACACCCGAAGTTTGCCTTAAACAAATATCACCTATCTATCAAAGCTACCCTCAGGGTGTAACCAAGCTCTCACAGCCCACTTACTTTAACGCTGTCATTATGATTGAAACCAGTTTGTCCCCGATGAACTTGCTTCATTTTTGCCAAAAGCTTGAAAACAAGCATAAGCGCCTGCGCTTGAAGCCTTGGGGTGCACGCACCATGGATATTGATATTTTGCTCTATGGTAAGCGCACTTTGAACCTCAAACACTTAACCGTACCACACCCAAGAATGCATGAGCGCGACTTTGTGTTAGTGCCTCTGCTTGATATCTGGCCTGATGCACACCTCCCAGGTGGTCAAATAGCAAAAGATTGCCTAAAAACCATTAGGGTTAAGTCCATCAAATAGCATAACAGTTTTGCATGGCTCTCAGAGCCTACTTCTTCGGACCATTTTCAGATGAATTTTCTTCATTGAGGCCGCAAGATGATGAGCCACCGCGAAAGAAAATTGATTGAGGTGCGGTCGATACAGGTTTAGCACCCAGCTCGTTAAGTACTTTTAATGTTTCCTCTTGCCTCTCCATGGCAGCAAAATATGCTGGTGACCAACCATAATCATTTAATTTTTCTAAATCTGCACCGAGCTCTTTAAGAACTCTTAACATCTCGTATTTCCCTTCCATAGCAGCAACATACGCCGGTGTCCTACCATCATTATCTGGTTTATCTAAATCTGCACCGAGACTTTTAAGAACCCTTAACGTCTCGAATTGATCATTTTGAACCGCAGCAATCGCTGGTGTATCACCATAATTATCTGGTTTATCTAAATCTGCACCCAGCTCATTAAGCACCTTTAATATTTCGTCTTCCCCTCTCTGAGCCGCAGCATACGCTGGTGTCCAACCATTATCATTTGGTTTATCTAAATCTGCGCCTAACTGTTTAAGTATCTTTAACGTACCGTATTGCTTTTTCCGAGCCGCAGCGTACACTAGCGTCATATCTTTGTAGGCTGGTTCATCTAAATCTGCGCCTAACTTTGCAAGAGCTTCTAACGTATCGTATTGCTTTTTCAGGGCTGCAACAAATACTGGCGTCATGTCCTTATTATTTTTTTCATTTAAATAATCTGGTACATGCCCTAATAGCTTTATATAACGCTGACCAATATCATTAGATAATCCTGCACTACTGATTAGCTTGATAAGACTATCTATATTGAAATAAACTTCATGCCAAGCATTGGTTGTATCATAATGACTCACCATTGATGACGTAAAGTCCTTACTTGCGGAAGTAACCCCATTCATTGGACTTCTACAACAAGGGCAAGTAGCCACCCCTCCCTTAGTTGTTAACCACTGCTTTATCGCATCTCTCTCAAATGCATGCTTACAAGAACTTTTGCCATTTGCATTAACACCTAGAACTGGATCAAACATAAGTTGATTATTAATAGGGCATGTGTAGCTTTCTGAATCTCCGGCCATTTACAACTCAATCAAAAATAAATTATAGGCAAATCATACAATATATAGACAAAAAAATCAATCACATACCCAAGCGCCACACCCAAGTTATTCGTGAAATATGGATGTTTCAATATCGCCTGCAAAAACGCAATCATAAACGAGCCATCAACATACTCCAGCACCCAAGGTTTCGAGCCGCTTACGACTTTTTAGGCTTGCGTGCACTCGCAGGTGACGAAGCGATAGAGCTTGCTGAATGGTGGACTGTGTTTCAAGATGCTACACTTAAAGAACAAACCAAAATGATAGCGAAGCAAAGAAGGAAGCGATGACCACCTGCTATCTGGCACTTGGCAGTAACCTTAAATCCCCCAGGCGACAGATTCACCATGCTTTACGCAACATCAGAAGCATACCTGAAACTTGCTTAAAAAAAATCTCCCCCATATATCAAAGCTTCCCGCAAGGCGTAACTAAGCGCTCACAACCGGTTTACTTTAATGCCGTTGTGATGATTGAAACCAGTTTACCCCCAATGCAGCTGCTTCATCACTGTCAAAAAATTGAGAACAAACAAAAACGCCTGCGCTTAAAGCTTTGGGGCGCACGAACCATGGATATTGATGTCTTGCTCTATGGTAAACGCACATTAAACCTTAAGCATTTAACCGTCCCCCATCCAAGAATGCATGAGCGCGACTTTGTGCTGGTACCTCTACTTGATATCTGGCCTGATGCCACACTTCCCAATGGAAAATCCGTAAAAGCATGTCTGGAAGCCCTTGATGTTAGGTCTATCAAACGCTAAGCTTCTCGCCCCCAGAGTAAAGCAAGTCCAAGTGCACCTATGCAAATGGCTGTATCAGCAAGATTGAACACCGGCCAGTGATACACACCGATATGTAAATCGATAAAATCAATCACATGTCCAAGGCGTAACCTGTCGATGAGATTCCCCAATGCGCCCCCTAAAATAAGGCTTAAGGCGAAAACTTGTTTTGTATGGTTAAGTCGAAACATCCAACAAGCAATAGCCAAGCTCACAAGACCGCTAAAACCAACAAAAAACCAAGTATGCCATGCGCCTGTACTTGCCAAGAAACTAAAAGCTGAGCCTGAATTAAAGGCAAGTGTGAAGCTAAAAAAGGGCCATATGGGCTTAGACTCAAAAGGCACCAGATAACCCATAGCCAATACTTTTGAGATTTGGTCTGACAGTATCACAAAGAGACTGGTCAAATACGCAATCGCGAGCTTCACTTTCCCTATGCCCAATGTCTGGCCTCTCCTTCTGGGTTCGTAATATTGGTGATACAACGGTTGCATATTTCTGGGTGTGCCTCATCTTGGCCGATATCTTCTACGCGGTGCCAGCAACGAACGCACTTCTGGGCGTTACTTTTCTTCACATCAACCCAAAGACCTTCAAGTTCGGTTGCTTCGGCTGATTCAGGTTTTTGCTCGAGTGCGCTGACCTCAGCTTTAGACGTAATCAAAACAAATCGAAGTTCATCAGCCAAAGGCTCGAGGATAGCTTGTAACTTTGCATCAACATATAAACTTACTTCAGCTTCTAAAGCCGAACCAATGGTGCCTGATTTTCGATGCACTTCGAGCACAGCATTGACGCACTCACGCATTTGGCAGATGGCATCCCAGTCTAGTGTCTTTTCATCACAAGCTTCAGGCCAAGCTGTATACCATGTCTCGAGGTGAACAGAATCACCCTCTTTACCAGGTAAAACACCCCATATTTCATCGGACGTGAATGATAAGATAGGTGCCATGAGACGTGTCAGCATATGAATCAGGTGAAACATGGCATTCTGACAGCTGCGTCTCGCCTTGCTGTTTTTCGCTGTGGTGTATTGTCTATCTTTGATGATATCCAGATAAAAACCACCTAAGTCATGCGCACAAAAGTGATGCAGCTTTTGATAAACCACATGGAACTGATACGCATTGTAAGCTTCGACAACTTCTTGTTGCAGCGCTTGTGCTTTGCTAATCACCCATCTATCAAGTGCTGTCCACTCACTCATGGGTAAGCTGTTTTGCTCGACATCAAAATCAAATAAATTCGAAAGTAAAAAGCGCGCGGTATTACGAATGCGACGATACACATCTTGAATACGCTTGATGATTTCATCCGACATACTCACATCATTTTGATAATCAGTAGATGATACCCAAAGTCGTAAGATCTCAGCACCATGCAATTTGATAAGCTTATCTAAGGCAACATAATTACCTTTCGACTTAGAAAACTTCTTACCTTCAGCATCAACGGTATAACCGTGGGTTAATACACTTTTATAAGGCGGTATGCCTTGCATGGCCACACTTGTGGTGATGGATGAATTAAACCATCCTCGGTGTTGATCTGAACCTTCTAAGTACAAATCAGCAATAACATCATGTCCACCCTCAGGGTTAAGTACCGCTTTGTGCGATACACCTGAGTCAAACCATACATCCAATACATCCATAGATTTATCGTAAAGATCTGCTTCATCACCGAGCAGCTCTTCTGGCGCGAGCTCAAACCAAGCTTCAATGCCTGCTTGCTCAATTTTTTGTGCCACAACTTCCATAAAGTCTAGTGTTTTCGGATGCAATGCACCGGTTTCTTTATGAGTAAAGAAAGGAATAGGAATACCCCAGGCTCTTTGTCTTGAGATACACCAGTCGGGCCTGCCATCAATCATTTTTTCAATGCGCGCTTCACCCCAGCTTGGGATCCATTTCACTGATTTAACTTGCTCTAACAGCGCATGACGCAAACCTGCCGCATCCATACTGATGAACCACTGAGGCGTTGCGCGGAAAATAATCGGAGACTTATGTCGCCAGCAATGCGGGTAACTGTGCTTAAGCTTGGTGTCGTGTAAGAGAGTTGCTTCGGCTCTTAATGTATTTATCACTTCTTCATCCACTTTTCGCACGGATTGACCTGCAAAAAGCGGGGTATCATCTTTGTAACAACCATTCGGCAGTACGGGGTTCACACAAGGCAGCTCGTACTTTAAACCAATTTGATAGTCATCAGGGCCATGAGCAGGTGCCGTATGCACACAACCGGTACCTGAATCCGTGGTTACATGGGTACTTAACACGATAGGCACTTCGCGTTTAAACAAAGGATGCTTAAGTGCAATATGTTCCAGCGCCTGGCCTTTTATGCTTGCCACTTCTTGAGATGAATCTACACCATAGCGTTCAAGCACAGATGGCGCCAACTCTTCAGCTACCATCAAATATGACGCGCCTACATCAAACAACACATAAGTCAGCTCAGGGTGTAATG
>Ga0115012_10000457_pt1 | contig 23143 bp, 24 predicted proteins | sample TroAtlMetagenome_FD_88706 | JGI IMG/M metagenome (GOLD analysis project Ga0115012, IMG submission 88706) | Marine eukaryotic phytoplankton communities from Atlantic Ocean - Tropical Atlantic ANT10 Metagenome | ecosystem: Environmental > Aquatic > Marine > Oceanic | place: Tropical Atlantic...
GCTAAACATCGCAACCATTGGTATTGGTGCAGGCTCAGATACCGACGGGCAAATTTTAGTCTGGCATGACATGCTTGGTTTACAGTCAGAACTTAATCCTAAGTTCGTGAAGCAGTTTATTGATGGTAAAGCGTGTATCACTAAAGCCATCAACAGTTATGCCGATGAAGTAAAGGCGGTCACGTTTCCTTGTGAGGAGCACAGCTACGCATGATTGTTTATGAAACCATTGAGGCTTGGCGGCAAACCCGCCAGGCTCTGCCACATGATGCAACCCTTGGTTTTGTGCCGACCATGGGGAATTTACATCAAGGCCATCTTGAGCTTGTAAGGCAAAGCTTGCATGAAAACACTCATACCGTGGTGAGCCTATATGTGAATCGCATGCAGTTTAATCAAGCCCATGACTTTGACAACTACCCCAAAACGCTCGAGCAAGATATCAAGCAACTTGAGGCGCTTGGTGCATCTTATTGCTTTGTGCCCACTGAAGCGATGATGTATCCGGATGAGTATCAATATCAAATCCATGAAACCCAAGACAGCTTAAAGATGGAAGGAAAACAAAGGCCTGGTCACTTTACCGGTGTGCTTACCATCGTCATGAAGCTCTTTCAGATCATCAAGCCTACACGCGCCTATTTTGGAGAAAAAGATTTTCAGCAACTCTCCCTCATCCAAGGCATGATTGATGCATTCTTTTTAGATATTGAATTAAGAGCGTGCCCTACCATTAGAAGTGAGTCAGGACTGGCACTAAGCTCACGCAACAATCATCTATGTCAATCCGCGCTTAAACAAGCCGAACAGTTTGCTAAGCTCTTTCATAGTGCGTCAAGCTCGGAAGAAGCCATCTCGGCACTGAAGGCTGCAGGTATTGAAATAGAGTATATTGAAGAGCATCAAAATAGACGCTTTGCGGCGGTCAAAATAGACGGCATTCGTCTGATTGATAACTACTCAATTATGCAATAACTTTTCAATCGTCTATATTCTTGTTATTATAGGCAAACCTCTGAATAGGAGTGCAGTTCGATGTCTGTTTTAAAAGATGCAGAATTGAGAGCCATTCAGCTGGATGTATTTACACCCGAATCCTCACCAGAACGTAAGTATCGACAACCTCAATACTACACCATTCATCAGATGGATAAAGTTAAGGCAAGTCTTAACCCAAGTCGTGGGGCGCACTACTTACTCATGACCGATGGCGAACTTTGCTTCCCCATCAATTACCACCCTACCAAAGTATCCGCAGCCGGTGACGTATTCTTTAATGCGGCAGGTGAAGTGGCTGGAATCAGTAACGACAGTGAGCATTACAACTCCGGGTTTCACTCGGTTTTTCCTGTGTTATGGCTTTTAAGACATCACGGGTTTGCTTTTGCCTCACAAGTGGAATTGCTGCAAGAAGATAGACTTAATCCAAACACGACATTTGTCTCAAAGCATGATGTCTTTGCGATGCTAGATAAGCTACCTGAAGAACTGACCGATGAACTTCGCTCAGCAAACAGTGGTAATCAGGCACCGTCTGAAGAAATCATCGAAGACTACGCCTTTTTGGATGAGTTTAAACCTGAGGCGCCTTTATCGCGCTATAGCTTATGGCACAGTAAAGAAGCGGCTGAAGATGAGCACATGGAGATGGCTCATCACATAGACTCACCCTTCCACGGTTGATAGGCGTTTTGCTTTACTGCGCTCACTCCACCATGACCACACCAGAGGCGGCATGCTCATGACAATGAGACCAATAATCAGGGTGGTTTCATAGCGCGCGACATTACCAACATCAATTGTCTCTGGTGGCATAAAGCTAACACCGAGCGTTGTGAGCACACCTAAAATACCGAGGCCTGACACACATAAAAAGCCTGTCATACCACCAGGTATTTTAAACAAACGCTTTTGCTCTGGCGCCTTGATGCGTAGCATGATGCCCGCCAAAAACATCAAAAGATACATCAGCATATAAAGCTGTGCGGCAAGCGCTGTAAGTAGCCAGTACGAACCATTCACACTCGGCATCAATAAAAATAAGCCTGTGAGTACCGTTACAAAAATCGCTTGACCAACCAGCAGTACCACTGGTGCACCTTGCTTATTTTCCCGCTCAAAAAACTTCGGCAACTGACCATCTTGTGCTGCTACCAAAAGGCCTTTGGTGGGTGCGATGATCCAATTACTCACACTACCAAGCCCCCCCATCACCAGCATGATGGCAATAATAGGCATAAGCCACAATAAGTGATACTGCTTAAAGAAAGCATCAAAGGCTTGCATGATGCCCGACACCAAGTTGATGTCCGATTGCGGCAACACAACCGCAATGGCAAGAGAGCCTAAAACCAGCGTACTTAGAATAATCGCCACCGAATAAATCAATGCTTTAGGAAAAGCACTTTGTGGATTTTCTACATCATTGGCATGTACGGTCGCAATTTCAATGCCACAAAACGACAGCATGATGGCGGTGAGTGACACCCACATTTCTCTGTCTTGCCAATGCGGCATAATGCTTGGCAAATCAAAGCTGATTTGAATCGGATTACCTTTAAGCATCCATAAACTACCAAGCGCAATAATCAGCGTCATCGGCAAAATAAGCCCTGAAAGCGCGCACAAATTACTGAAAAACGCGGACGAGTGCATGCCTTTAAGATTAATCAGTGTGACCGCCCAAAAGGACGTGACCACAACACTCCAAAGAAAATAAGGATTATCCGCAAGGGCAGGATCTATTAAATAGCCAATGGTCCCGGCGACAAAAGCCAAAAGCGTTGGATACCAAATCACGTTTTCGATCCATTGCAGCCATATGGCAAGAAAGCCCACGCGTTTACCGAATGCTTCTTTGACCCAAACGTATACGCCACCTTGCTTGGGCCAGCCTGAGGCAAGCTCAGCTGAAACCAGTGCGGCAGGGATTAAAAAACAAAATGCGCCCAAAAGGAAAAAAGCTATCAGCTGACTGCCAAATAAGGCTGTTGCTGGTAAGTTTCTGATACTATCGACAGAACCGACCGTAATCATGGTCAGACTAAATACTGTCAATGCATGCTTTTTTTGACTCATATTGCCCCTTTTGTACACAAATATTGCGCATAGTGTTGTGTATTATACCAAAAAAGGGCGGAATTCCAAAGGGGTCGTAGTTGTTTTTCATTTTCTAAGGCTAAAATTAGCCTTAGAAAATGAAAAACAACTACGACCCCTTTGGTGACAACCAAACCTTACCGTTTCTTTCCATGATTTTAACTTTGGCATGCAAGGGCATGGCAGGTGCTTTTTGTGTCACCGAATACGTTTTAGTATCGTTGATTGCTTTCACTTCATATCGCCACCACTCTTTTTCAGAGGGCATCAAGCTGTATTCAACTACGCCTGCGCCAGCACCAAGTATAAGGCCTGCAGCGCCCAAGGCGAGTGAGATCTCAGCCCCTATTCCCATCGTAGCTACTAAAACCCCGACACCACTGGCAGCACCAGCTAATCCACCTTGTAGTGTTCTCCTCTTAATCGGCTCCAAATCTTTCTTTTCGGCAACACTCACTTGATGCTTTTCAACAATGGTGCCATCCCCCTGATATGTTGTGGCACAGCCAAACAACAAAGAGAAGGCCACACCAAGAGCAAGTATTCTTTTACGAAACATCATATTCACTCTAAGAAAAACGGTTCTGGCTACCCTGCCCCTGTTCTGTTTGCTGTTGCGTGTCAAACGGCTCATTAAAACGATCGATAAGCTCGTTGTAGGTAAGATCAAAATGAATGATACAAGCGTCATATCTGAGCCCTGCTTGCTCATACTTGGTGGTATAAGCAATATTATGCTGTCTTAGGAACTTTTTTAGCATGGCATTTTCATCTGGGGTTAAAACTTCTTCATTAAAATAAGTTGCCTGACCCCTTGATTTCACATTTTCCAAAACTTTACGTACGAGAGATTCTAGTGCCTGGGTATAGCTCTGAGTTCCAAAACTTCGATGTCTTGCAAAACGGCTGTCTCCTACAATCTCACCAATTTTATCGATGGTATCGTCTGCATCGAGTCCCACTATCTGCAAACTCTGCTGCTCAAAGCATTGACTTTTCTGAACCGATTCCTCATTTGCTTGAACACCATGTCTAGTGAAGAATGAGATCAATAATTGTATATCTTCTTGATTAATCCCTTCTAATGACGTAATCGCACCTGCGTGGTAATCCTTCAAACGCGGTACAATCATAGGCAAAATATGATTGATAACTCGCACGTCACCGTTAACTTCAGATCTTTTATATTGATTAAACATATCAGGGCTCACCCTTAGAAAAGGTCAAAAATAGCGCTCATAATACTGTTTCGGCAACAAAATATCAATGTGCTCTCTTTTTAGCCTCTTAATTGCTTGCCTTCCAATACGTCATAAATTTCACTGACTTGATTATTACCACCGAGCTCACCAACCACAATGCCCATATCCTCAGGGCAAATGTGCTGCAGATCTTTGATGCTTTTGGCGGGTAACTCGCCCGCAATATTGGCGCTGGTAGAAATGATGGGGCCATCTTGGCATAAAGCTTGTGCCACAGGGTGTGCACTCATACGAATGGCTATCCCTTCATGCTCACCACTCACCCAACTGGGTACCAAGTTAGATTTAGGGAAAATCCAAGTCACAAATCCAGGCCAAGATTTTTTTACCGCTTCTAAGTTTTCATCAGGGATGGCTTCAATCAAAGGCCAGAGCTGTTCATAGTTGGCAATCAGTAATATCAAACCTTTGGCTTCAGGGCGCTTTTTTAAAGCTAGAATTTGTTGCACAGCTTCTTTATTAAACGGGTCACACCCCAGGCCATATACCGCTTCTGTTGGGTAAGCTATCACTTCGCCTTTTTGAATACGTGCACGCGCTTCTTTGATAGAGATACTCATACTTGAGGCTCGCTTAAAATCAAATCGCGCATGCTTGTGCACACTTGATGCAGCACTGAAATATTATGAATGCTGGCAAGTGCCGTGAAATTTTCAGCTTTACGCTTAAATAAATCATGCATATAAGCTCTTGAGTGATGTGTGCAAGTATAGCAATCACAATCTGGCATAATAGGCTCTAAGTCATCTGCAAAGCTGGTTTTTTTGATTTGCAATCTTTCACCAGGAAACTCACTTTCAAACCGTAACCAGTGGCCATCTCTTACGACCTCACCACAATATAAAGCACCATGCCTCGCATTACGCGTGGGCGCAACGCAGTCAAACATGTCGATGCCTTCTTTCACCACATCGATTAAATCTTGCGGTGACATACCCACACCCATGGTATATCTCGGTTTTTCTTCTGGTAAGAACCCATGCACCCACTGAATCACTTCTACGGTTTTTGCCATATCAAACCCAATGGTCTCCCCCCCAAGGGCAATGCCATCGAGTGGCTGGCTTGCTACAAACTCGGCACTGATGCGTCTTAAATTTGGATAAATCCCACCTTGTACAATGCCAAACAGCGCTTGCCTGTGGCCATAACGTGAAGTTGGATTTTTTTCATGATACGCAATCGATTGCTTGAGCCAACGATGCGTGCGGTGCATGATGTGCTCCACTTCAGCCATGGGTGCACTGTCGGGTGTACATTGGTCAAACGCCATAATCATATCGGCGCCAATGATTTTTTGTGTTTCCAGGGAGACTTCTGGAGTCATGTGGATGACTTGGTCTGAATCTGGCAAACAAAAATGTGCGCCTTCTTCATCGATGGTACAGAGCTCTTTATTTTTCGATAAACTGAATACCTGAAAGCCACCACTATCGGTAAGCATCGGGCCATGCCAACCCATAAACCTATGCATGCCACCGGCCGCTTCAATCACATCCATACCTGGCGCACACAGCATATGGTAAGTATTACCACCTAGAATCACTTGGCTCTTGGCATCCAACAACTCTTTGGGTGTCATGTTATTGACACCCGCGCGCGTGCCGACTGGCATAAACACCGGGCCCTGAAAGGTACCATGTGGGGTTGTGACTTCAATCACGCGAGCACGCGTATGGGCGTGGCTCGCAATGACTTTTGACTTAAACGCGTTCATCGCCAATTGGTTTAATCCAACACAAAGCGAGCAATAATGCCATAAAAATAAAATAAAGCAATGACCATGCAGCCATAGAGAAGTTCAAAAAGGTCCAGCTGATTTCACCGCATGAGGTTTTACTGCCCCACACAAAAGCATGAATAAGCTCATCCCAAGGGAGCTTATTAATCACAGCTTCGATGCCTGGCAAGCACATGCCAGTATCAGGCACTGGCAAACTTTCCAAATATAACTGCCTTGCTGCAAAAATAATGCCCGCAAGCACAAAGAAAGACATCAAACTCATAAGCCCTATTTGCGCGCAGCGCTTTTTCATAAGAATAGCCGCTGTAGATGCTAAGAGTAGCGCTATCATCATCACGCGCTGCATCATACAAAGCGGACAAGGTATAAGCTCATCCATATACTGCAAGTAAAAAGCCGTACACAGCACCATGGCGGTCACTGCCATGATGATGGTCTGTATCATTTTACGATTAAGCATGCTTTTCATGTCTACCTCACAATGTGAAGGGCCTTGCATAAGGCAGTGGCCGCTCTTCTTCAATACGCAATAACTGATTATACTTGGCAACTCTATCTGTACGACACAAAGAGCCAGTTTTAATTTGCCCTGCCCCTGTCGCTACCGCCAAGTCAGCAATAAAAGTATCTTCGGTTTCACCCGAGCGGTGTGATAACACACAATGGTACTCATTGGCTTTAGCAAGCCTAATGGCCTCTCTTGTTTCGGTAAGTGTGCCTATTTGATTGAGTTTCACCAAAAGTGCATTAGAAACATTTGCTTCAATGCCTTCAGATAAAATGCGCGGATTGGTGACAAACAAATCATCACCCACAAGCTGTACGCGCGAGCCTAATCTTTCGGTTAATAGCTTCCAGCCATCCCAGTCTTGCTCATCTAAACCATCTTCAATACTGACAATCGGATAGTTATCAAGCAAAGTCTGATAGTAATCTACCATGGCTTCACTGGTTTGGCTTAAGCCTTCTGACTTAAGCTCATATAAACCATCTTGATGCAATTCTGAAGCGGCAACATCCAGTGCAAACACAATATCTTTGCCAAGTGTATAGCCTGATGCCTCAACCGCTTCTGATAATAAATCCAAGGCTTCTCGATTTGAATTTAAGTTAGGCGCAAAACCACCTTCATCACCAACTGCGGTATTCAAGCCTTGATTTTGTAAGACCGTTTTTAAAGTATGAAAAACTTCCGCACCCATTTGTAAGGCCACTTTAATATCTGAAGCACCCACAGGCATAATCATGAATTCTTGGATGTCGACATTATTATCTGCATGCGCACCGCCATTGAGTACATTCATCATGGGTACGGGTTGCGTCATGGTTTCGGCAATATTAAGAGATTCAAACAAAAGCTTACCTTCAGATAGCGCACGAGCACGTGCAGAGGCAAGTGATACAGCAAGAATCGCATTCGCACCAAGTCTTGATTTATTTTCGGTGCCATCAAGCTCAATCAAACGATTATCTAGTGCTTCTTGATCTTCGACCGACATTTGCTGCAAACCATGATGAATATCATCACTCACGTGTTGTACGGCTTTAAGCACGCCCTTGCCTTTATAGCGTTTTGCATCTTCATCACGAAGCTCACAAGCTTCAAGCTGGCCTGTAGAAGCACCCGAGGGTACACTTGCCGTTGCTTTGGTGCCATCATCTAAAATCACATCAGCTTCTACGGTGGGGTTGCCTCGCGAGTCTAAAATTTCTCGTCCCTTAATGGTTGCAATGCGCATCATGTCCTCTTGTCTAAAATTTAAAAGTGACCTAAGGCATGGCCTAGTTGTATAGGCGCCTCTGTCGTTATATTTTTGCTCCACTGCACTTGCTTTGGAAAAAGCACAATGGCGGTTGAGCCAAGCTTGAAGTAACCAAGCTCATCCCCTTGCTTAACCTCTGTATTTGAAAAATCAGATATATCAAAGTGTTTTATACACCTAAGCCTTGGCAAGTCCCCCTGCCAAACGGTGCCTATTTTGCCAACCACCACAGCACCGACCATCACTACAACCATGGGGCCATGACTGGTTTCAAATTCAAAAATAAGTCGCTCGTTTTTAGCAAACAAGTCTGGAATATGTTTGGTGGTAAACGGCTGCACCGAGTGAAGCTTGCCGGGCACAAAAGTTAATTTCTTTAAAGTACCCGCAAGTGGCATATGTACCCGATGATAATCTTTAGGCGATAAATACAGTGTTGCAAAACTGCCCTGATGAAATGCTTGGGTCTCTTTGCTTGCAAGTAGCCCTTCTACCGTATACTCAACCCCTTTGGCTTGTAGGAGTTGTCCCTGGTTAATATCACCAAAAGCACTGACATAGCCATCCACGGGTGAAATCAGCTCTGCTTTTTCTAAAACTCGTGCGCCAGGTTTTAAGCGGCGGATAAAAAAATCATTAAAGCTTGCATAGTGCTTTGGATCAGATTCTAAAGCTTCTGTCATATCCACTTTGTAATCTTTGATGAAGTTTTTAATCAAGTAGTTTTTGATCCATGGCACGGTAACATTGGCAAGCAAACCCGCAAAACGCGTTAACGCATGCTTGGGCAAGAGCCGATGAAACAGTTGCTTGAGAAAAATCAGTGTTGGGTTTTCTGTGTTTGGCGATATCATGTTAATCTGTGGCTTTCACTTCTTCGGCGGTATATTAACATCATGAAGACACCATCGTCATTACCCAACTTTAATGATTTCAACTCACAAAGTTTTCCTTCGGAGTTTAAAGCACTCCTCGAAGGCAATGAAGCGAAGCTCAAAGACTTACTTTTGCAAAAAAACTTCACCTGGGAAAACTTGCTGCATCCACTTGAGTTGATGGATGACGACCTATCCAAAAAATTTGCCAAGCTTTCGCATCTCAACTCGGTGATGAACACACCTGAGCTGCGCGATGCATACCAAGCGTGCCTGCCGATGCTGAGTGCGTATGAAGCATCCATTCATCATAATGAAAAGTTATTTAAAGCCATTGATACTTTAGATACAACCAAGCTCACAGAAGCGCAACAAAAAATACAACAAGACTGTGTGCGCGACTTCAAACTTTCGGGTGTGAGCCTACCCAAAGATAAGCAGCAAAGGCTTGAAGACATCAACACGCGTTTGGCGGAATTATCCAACCAGTTTGAAAATAATATTATTGATGCAGTCAATGCATTTTCGCTTCATATCACCGATGAGAAACGCTTAGAAGGCATGCCTGAGCATGCCATTTTAAGTGCCAAAGAGCGCGCCAAAGAAAACGGTAAAGACGGGTATGTCTTAAATCTTGAAATACCTTGTTATCTTGCCGTATGTACTTATGCCAAAGATCGCAAACTTCGAGAAGCCATGTATGAAGCTTATGTGACCCGTGCCTCTGAGCTTGGCCCCCATGACAGTAAATTTGATAACACACCTCTGATTGATGAAATCTTGGCGCTACGTACTGAAAAAGCCAAATTACTTGGGTTTAGCACGTATACTGAACTGTCTCTTGCCACCAAAATGGCAGACTCACCTAAAGCTATTTTTACATTTATTGATGAGCTTGTCGCACACGCGCTCCCTGAGGCAAAAAAAGATGTGCGTGCTCTGCAAGGCTTTGCACAATCTGAGTATTCGATTGATGAGCTAGAGCCTTGGGATATCAGTTTTATTTCTGAAAAAAGAAAAGAAGCCTTATTTGATATCAACGACGAAATGCTGAGGCCCTACTTCCCTTTACCGCATGTATTACAAGGCATGTTTGATATCATCGAGCGCTTATATGGCATGAGCCTTGAAGAAGTCGAAGTCAGTGCCTGGCATGAAGATGTGCGTTGCTTTTGTCTATTAAACAGCAATAAAGAGCCTGTGGGCTACATCTACATGGACTTGTTTGCGCGCCCATCTAAGCGTGGTGGCGCATGGATGGATGATGCACAAAGCAGGCATAAGAAATTGGACGGCAGCGTGCAATTGCCCATTGCGTTTTTGACGTGCAACTTTGCAAAATCGAAAGCTTATGCCGTACCCACTTTGTCGCATGATGAAGTGCTTACCCTGTTTCATGAAACAGGCCACTGCCTGCATCATGTATTAACAGAAGTGGATGAGCTCAGTGCCGCTGGCATCAATGGAGTCGAGTGGGATGCTGTTGAGCTGCCCAGTCAGTTTTTTGAAAACTTTTGTTGGCACCCCGAGGGCTTAGCAAAAATCTCCAGTCATGTAGAAACACAAGAAGCTTTACCAGAAGCCTTGTTTCAATCTCTTATCAATTCTAAAAACTTCCAAGCAGGATTACACCTTATCAGGCAACTTGAATATGCCTGGTTTGATTTCTTATTACATGATGTATATCCAGAAGCGTCAGACAATTGGGTTCAGGATGCGCAAAAAACTATATTAGATGCCATACAAGTACTACCAAGAGCCTCGTACAATCGCTTCGCGCAAAGCTTTTCACATTTATTTGCCGGCGGCTATGCGGCAGGCTATTACAGTTACCTTTGGGCAGAAGTCTTATCCAGTGATGCCTTTTCTCGTTTTGAAGAAGAAGGTATTTTTAACCCAAAAACAGGTCGTGACTTTTTAAAGCATGTATTGTCTGTTGGCAGCACCCAGCCTGCAAGCACGTTCTTTGAAAACTTTAGAGGACGCGCACCCAGCATCAATGCCTTTTTACAACACCATGGTATCACTTCATGAAACAAGACTTATATACCATACCTCTTAAAACCATCAGCGGTAAAAAGACAACACTTGAGGCTTATCGGGGCAAAATATTATTGATTATCAATGTTGCCAGTCGCTGTGGCTTTACCAAGCAATATGCCGAAATAGAGAAGTTTTACCGAGAGTATGCACCCAAGGGCGTTGAAGTCCTGGGCTTCCCTTGTAATCAATTTTTGAATCAAGAACCTGAAACAAGCTGCAAAATTCAGGCATTTGCCGAAAATCGCTTTCAAGCTTCCTTTCCACTGTATGAAAAAGTATGCGTGCGCGGTAAAAATATTGCGCCTATTTACGCTTACTTAAAAAATCATATCGAAAAGAAGCCGCTTATTTTTATTCCATGGAACTTTTCTAAAATACTGATAAGTCATGATGGGCGTGTGCTAGAGCGCTTCGGACCCCTAACTTCCCTCACACATATTCGAAAAAAAGTAGATGACCTTCTGATTTCTAACGGATGAGCCTCGCTATTCTGCTAAAACAAAGATATACTGTGCGCGCTTGTGAAAAAATGCAAGCATAGTTTAAGTTTTATTAATTTTGGATGGGAACATGTCAGCTAAAGAAACTGGCCACGTCAAGTGGTTTAATGATGAGAAAGGGTACGGCTTTATTAATCGTGACAACGGGAAAGACGACGTCTTTGTTCACTTTCGCTCTATCATGAGTGAAGCAAACAGAAAAACACTTCATGAGAACCAACGCGTTCAGTTTGAAGTTGTTGAAGGACCAAAAGGCTTTCAAGCAGAGGGTGTTACTGTCCTCGAAGACGACGAGTAATTCTACCCCGTCTCAAAGGTGTGTGGGCATTCGCTCACCACATCTTTATGCCTATCTGCCCTGCACCAAAGTGGGGCATTTGGGAATCTTACTTCCCGCACTCGATTCATCTATACTGAAAAAAAGAAAGGGCCAATCAGTGTGTCGCCAATTGACCCAGTGGAATGACACATAGCAAGTCCAACCTCGCGAGGTAAATATCGCATAGCCTAAATGCATAAGTCAATGACTTAAGGACAAGATAACATGATAAATCGCGAAGACTTTCAATATATGTGGCGAGGCAAAGCCATACGCGCGCTACCCAAAGCAGAAGAAAAACTATTGCGCCCCATTAAGAAAGTAAAAAAAACAAAAAAAACAGGCCGAGCACTCGTGCTCATTCATGGCTTTTCATCCTCACCTGCGATGTATCGTGCCTTAATACCCAAACTTAAGCATTACGATGCCCTATTTTGCCCCGTACTCCCGGGCCATGGCGAAAACTTAGCGGCATTCATGAGTACAGACCATGAAGCCTGGCGAGAAGGCATCCACAACTATGTTGAACCTATCATCAAAGATTACCCCACGGTTGAAGTGCTTGGGCTTTCATTAGGTGGACTTCTCTCCCTTGAGCTTGCACAATCCCTCCCTATTCAAAGGCTCTATCTCTTAGCACCTGCGCTTAAGCTTACATTTAATGTCCCTCTCGCCAAAACACTTGCCCATGTACTGCATGGCTGTGGTATGAAAACCATAAAAAACAAAGGCGGCAATCTGCATATGCATGAGCATGATGAGCTGACCTATAAGAAGCTCCCCATCAGAACCATCATCGAATTATTTTCTATGATTCAAAGCCATGACTTTGCGGTACCTTCATGCAAAACAGATTTATTTTTAGGCGTACATGATGAAGTGGTTCACTCTGAGAAAGTCGCAAAATACTTTGAGAAAGCCGCAAATTGTAACATCCACTGGCTTGACCGCTCTGCACATGCCATCCCCTTAGATGGAGACATTGATACCATCGCTGGGTATATTAACGACTATAAGGTAAGCTAGAGTAAGTCTCATCGCATCTACCAACCGGTCACAAATACTTCACCTGAGTGTCACACCATGTATACCCTAACGTGACACTCATTTAACCCTGAAAAAGTGTCATATTAGGGTCGAATTCTTAATGAATTGACATGTGTCAACAACCCCCTAAGACTCTAAAATAACATTTTTAATACCGAGGTAACTGATATATGAACCATAAAATTACCCCTATTACGGAAAATTTGATAGAAAGTTATAGAGAAGCCGTTGGTCGTGTTGCTAGAGAGAAAAAATACTTGGTTTTTTTAGATAGTCCATCTTTAGCGATGAGTAAGGCATTTGTCTTATCCAATATAAAAGATGGTTGGCCTCATGTTGTTGCAACGATTGGGGATGATGTCATTGGTTGGTGTGATATTACCGGTCATAATCGTCCTGTACTTTCCCATGTAGGATGTTTGGGTATAGGTATCGTTAAAGAGTACCGTGGGTGTGGCATCGGAAAAGAGCTGCTGAGTGAAGCTTTATCTCTTGCACAAAAAAGAGGTCTAACACGCATTGAATTAACCGTACGAGAAGACAACAAAAGAGCCATAGAGATATATAAAAAGTTTGGCTTTTTAACTGAAGGCGTACACCAAAAATCCATGTTAATTGATGGAAATTATTACAACCAGGTTTTCATGGCTCTGTTGTTTTAAGGCACTGGGTTAGTGATCATAAACCTCTTCGGGTTGCTTCGCTTTTTCAGAGTCAGCACGCATATCAAGAATGGAGCCATTGCGGGCCATAAAGCCTGAGCGCATATAGGGTTTCTTATGCCAATAGATGTCACTCTTGTCTCGGGCGAGCGCATGTTGCTTGCCGGTCACGGTAACATCGGCAACCGACTCGCCATTGGTTTTAACAAACGCTTCTTTGACGATGAGGCTCTTAGCATCAAATATTGTTTTTTCTGAGAAGGCGCCATCCATGCGATTGACGTTACCACTCAATTTAAGCGCGGCATTACCTGTCGCACGGATAACAAGCTCATGGCTTTTTAGTTTTGAGAGTGTTAATCGACCGCTACCATTCACATCCAGGCTTCTGAGGTTCATGGTACCTTTAACTACGACGTCTGAGTCGCCTTGTATGTTGACTGCAAGTGCACGACTATGCACCCCTGATACTTTGACACTGCCAGGCCCCATGACTGTTAAGTTGCGCAAATCAATCCAGCCAGAAAGACGGGTTGTCATCGGGTTTTTAATCCAAAGGTTAAAAGGTGATGCTTTGATATGCTTGCCTTCAACATGTCCACGACCTCGATATGTAAACGAGCGTAGTTTGGGTGCATTGATATCAAGCATGATGGGTGTCGAAGCATAGGCTTTACCATTCACACGCTGATGCTTGCCTTTTCTTTTGATAACAACATATAAAACATCATTTTTTACATAGGTTTTGATATGCCTTAGATGATTTTCGGAGGCACGGATTCTAACACTTGGTAGCTTTTTCTGATGAGTGTGGAGTTGCACATCCATATCACCAATAATATACACTTGAGTAAATGGCGGTATTCTTGCCTCAACCTCATGCATATGGAGTGAGGCAAGTGCTGCTTCAGAAGTCAGCTTGTGCTGACAGCCCGACATGCAAAAGATAAAACACATCCAAACAATGAAGCGTGCCAACTTCATGGGCCATCCTGAAGATATTCGCGCATAGATTCTTCTAAGATAGTTGATGTAACACCTAATGGCAAGACTTATTGAAAAAGCCACTGGAAGAGAACGCGTTCGACTGCTATTATGCGTGCTAACACTTTTAACCTTAAGGAAACACCCATGGCATGGGAAAAGACCGTGACACAAAACGCCCTCAAAGAGGCAGGTCGTATTGTATTAGAACAAAGCGGTCATAAAATTATGCTGCTTTGGCACGAAGACAAACCCTATGCGGTTGCATCTCAGTGCCCACACTTGAGGCTACCATTGAAAAAAGCAAAAGTGACCGAAGACTGTAAGCTTGTGTGCCCCTTTCATAAAAGCACGTTTGACCTCGATACAGGTGAGGTCGTATGTTGGTCAACCTCGCCGCCTTTGATTGGCCCCTTGCTTGGCAAAGCGTCCTCAGAAAAACCTTTGCCTGTTTACCCTGTTCGCTTAGATGGCGAGCACCTCTTCGTGGACCTTGGTTCGGATTAGACGCAAAGATGAAAATAATAACAGGAGGGCGTATGAGCGCTTTTCATACCAAACTATTCTCCCTATTTGCATGCGCCACTATGGCGCTTTTTATGCATCAACCTACGTATGCTGAAGCTGCCAAGTCAGGCTCGGACTTTTATGCAACCTATCCTGAAACCACACCACAAAAAGGGTTTTCTAGCGAGCAAGTCGAGCGGGGCGAGTACCTTGCCAAAATGGGTGACTGTATTGCCTGTCATACGAATGTCAAGCAAGGTGAGGCGTCTTACGCTGGTGGCCTTGCCATCGAAACCCCTTTTGGTACCTTTTATAGCCCCAACATCACACCAGACAAAGAAACTGGTATCGGCAATTGGACTGAAGAAGACTTCACCCGGGCTCTGAAAGAAGGTAAAAATCCTAAGGGCCAACACTACTTCCCTGTCTTCCCCTATATTTATTTTGCCAATATCACTGAAGATGATGCGCAAGACATGTATGCCTACTTTATGAGCATACCCGCAGTAAAGCGAGAAAACACGTCTCTACCCTTCCCCTTTAATGTGCCTGGTGCGCGCTTCTCTCTACTCGGCTGGAATTTACTTTTCTTCTATCCCAACGAACCCTTTGAAGAAGACGCAACAAAAACCAAACAGTGGAACCGAGGTAAATATATAGTCGATGGTCTTGGTCACTGTAGTATGTGTCACACACCTCTTAACCCGCTCGGCGCACCCAAAACCAAATACTATTTAACAGGTGCATTTATTGATGGTTACTGGGCACCTAACATTACCAAGCTTGGTTTAGAAACAGCGACAGACAAAGAAGTCAAGCATGTCTTTACCAAAAATAAGCTTATTAATCATGCGGGGCCTGTCCGTGGCCCTATGGCTGACGTCAACTACGACAGCTTACATTATTTAACGGGTGAAGATCTTGACGCCATCATCACCTACTTAAGAACAGTAGAAAGCGAAGAGCCTCTGGGCCTTGCACCATCTGATGAGCCACCGAGCCTTGCCCGTGGGCGCCAAGTGTATCTCAAGGCATGTATTATTTGTCACCAAAATGGTGAGATGGCTGCACCAAGAATTGGTAATGGCTCTAATTGGACCATGCGCCTTAAAGACAATGGCCTTGAAGCCTTGTATGAAAATGCCATCAATGGCTACAACAGCATGGCACCAAAAGGTGCTTGTGTAACTTGCTCTAACAATGATATTAAATCTGCGGTTGATTATATTTTAAGTGAATCACTCTCGCGCTCACAGTGGCTAGATATCAAAGCTGAAAAACTGAAAGCATCTGAAAAAACAGGGGATGTAATTTATCAAAAGAACTGTGCTGTTTGCCATAACACCGGGCATATGAATGCACCGAAGCTTCACGACCAAGAAACCTGGAAAAAGCTCGCCAATAAAAACGTCGACGTGCTGGTTCAGCATACGTTAAACAGCGACCATCATCCAAAGCAAGGCGCATGCACAACATGCTCTACTGAAGATATCATCGAGGCAATTAAATATATGCTTAAAGAGTCTCATCCTGAAGGCAACTATAAACTTTGGTAATTATTGAATAAATACGAGGAATCATTGGGATGTTCAAGCGAATCACCGCCAAACTAAAAACCCTTATACTAAGCTTGTGTATGCTTAGCACAAACATATCTTATGCCGATGAAGCACCCGACCCTTGGCAGCTGAATATGTTTCAAGGTGTAACCCCTATCAGTAAGGATATTTATAACTTACATATGACTGCTATGTGGGTATGTGCCGCCATTGGCGCTGTGGTCTTTGGGGTGATGATCTACTCGCTTATACGCCACCGTAAGTCTCGTGGTTATAAGCCTGCGTCCTTTCATGATAATACCCGCCTTGAAATTATTTGGTCGGTGATTCCTTTTCTTATCTTAGTAGGCCTTGCTATCCCCGCAACACGTATCTTGATTAACCTTGAAGATAACAACGAAGCTGATGTGACCATCAAAATTGTCGGCTACCAATGGAAATGGGAATATCAATACTTAGATGAGGGCGTACAATATTTCAGTAACCTTGCAACGCCTTTTGAGCAAATTCAAAATAAAGCACCTAAAAACCAATGGTACTTACTCGAAGTCGATAAGCCGCTGGTTCTGCCCGTCAATAAAAAAGTGCGTTTTCTTGTTACATCTAACGATGTTGTGCATTCATGGTGGGTACCAGAGCTTGGTGTAAAACGAGATGCTATTCCAGGCTTTATGCATGAAGCATGGGCACGTATTGAAAAAACCGGCATCTACCGCGGTCAGTGTGCTGAGCTTTGTGGTGTCAATCACGCCTTTATGCCGATTGAAGTGCATGCCGTGTCTGAGTCACAGTACCGTACATGGCTTAAAGACCAAAGCCAAAAGCCACTGACATCAACTGATGCAAGCGCACCAACACTGTCACACACATCACTGATGGAAGAGGGTCAAAAGAAATATGAGTTACTTTGTAGCGCCTGCCACCAAGCAGATGGTACAGGTATTCCGCCACTTTACCCTGCACTCAAAGGCAGCTCAGTTGCTGTTGGTCACCCGATAGATAGACATATCGATATCATTTTGAATGGTATACCGAATACAGCCATGCAACCTTACAGAACCCAATTAACGGATGAAGAAATCGCCGCCATCATTACCTATGAGCGTAACGCATGGGGCAACAATACCAACGAACAAGTACAACCACGAGATGTCGCAAGCGTACGTAAAAACTATGAGCAAAGCGCAACCGTGGTCAAAAAAGCTAAAGCTGGAGGTTTACAATGAGCCATAGCACTTCCCCTTCAATGCATGATGCCCATGACGACCATGGGCCTGAGCAATACAAAGGCGTGATTGGTTTTATCAAGCGCTGGGTATTTACCACTAACCATAAAGACATCGGCACCCTATATCTATGGATTGCCATGATAAGCTTCTTCGTGGCTGGTGCCATGGCGTTATTGATTCGTGTTGAATTGTTTCAACCAGGTCACCGTATAGTTGACCCTAACTTCTTTAACCAAATGACCACCATGCACGGCTTGGTAATGCTGTTTGGGGTGATTATGCCGGCATTTGTGGGTATGGCCAACTGGCAAGTGCCTCTCATGATTGGTGCGCCTGACATGGCTTTACCCAGGCTTAATAACTGGAGCTTTTGGATACTGCCCTTTGCATTTACCTTGCTTCTATCAACCCTATTTCATGATGGTGGTGGTCCTAACTTTGGCTGGACCATGTACGCCCCACTTTCAACCAAATATGCACCACCCAGCACCGACTTCATGATTTTTGCGGTACACATGCTTGGGGTGTCTTCCATCATGGGGTCCATCAACATCATTGCTACCATTTTTAATATGCGTGCCCCTGGTATGACTTTAATGAAAATGCCGATGTTTGTGTGGACCTGGCTTGTCACTGCTTTCTTGCTGATTGCCATCATGCCCGTACTTGCAGGTGCGGTCACCATGATGCTTGCCGACAGACACTTTGGCACGAGCTTCTTTGAAGCAGCTGGCGGTGGCGATCCTATTTTATTCCAGCATATCTTCTGGTTCTTTGGGCACCCCGAAGTATACGTGTTGGTACTCCCTGCCTTTGGAGTGATTTCTGAGGTTATTCCAACATTTAGCCGTAAGCCTCTATTTGGTTATCACTTTATGGTGTATGCAACGGCAAGCATTGCATTTCTATCATTTATTGTCTGGGCGCACCATATGTTCACCACAGGTATCCCGCTTGGCGCTGAGCTATTCTTTATGTATGCAACCATGCTGATTGCGGTGCCAACTGGGATTAAAGTATTCAACTGGGTAAGCACCATGTTTAGAGGTGCCATGACCTTTGAAACACCCATGTTGTTTGCGGTTGCATTTGTATTCTTGTTTACCATTGGTGGCTTTACTGGGTTAATGCTCGCCTTGGTCCCTGCGGATTACCAGTACCAAGATACCTACTTTGTGGTTGGGCATTTTCACTATGTATTGGTGCCAGGTGTTGTCTTCTCTTTGTTTGCTGGTACTTATTACTGGTTACCCAAGTGGTGTGGCAACATGTACAATGAAGCGCTTGGACGCTGGCACTTTTGGTTGTCGGTTATCTCTGTGAACATTGCCTTTTTCCCCATGCACTTTTTAGGGCTTGCAGGCATGCCGCGTCGTATTCCTGACTACGCATTACAGTTCACCAACTTTAATGTCATCATCTCTATTGGTGCATTCATGTTTGGCTTGTCACAACTTATCTTCTTATATAATGTCATTCATACGATTCGTAAGGGTAAGCCTGTAGATGGCCAAGTCTGGGAAGGTGCAACAAGCCTTGAGTGGTCGCTATCGTCGCCACCGCCTTATCACAGCCACAATACACCACCTGAAATTAAGTAAGTTAGGTGGCAGATGAAACAGAAACGCTCTAAAAAGCTGCCGCTTTGGCTTGGTGCTCTTGCCCTTGGTATGTTTGGTTTTGGTTTTGCGCTGGTGCCTATTTATAATAGCCTATGCAAAACCCTAGGCATCAATGGCAAAGCTGATTTAACTCCAGTATCGTATACCGAAAGTGATAGCTCGGTTGCTAAAGATCGTCAGGTTGTGGTTGAGTTTGTCGCCACCAACAACTCTGGCATTCCTTGGCAATTTTACCCGAACATTAAGAAAATTCGGGTACACCCAGGAGAAATCGCCAAGCTTGCCTTTTACGCAGAAAACAAAACCGACCACCGCATGACAGTACAAGCTATTCCTAGCATTACACCTGGAATTGCTGCAAAATACTTAAAGAAAACAGAGTGCTTTTGCTTTGAAAGTCAAACACTGAACGGACATGAAGGTATGGACATGCCGCTCTTGTTTCATTTGGATAAAGATTTACCCAAGCATATTAAGACCATCACACTTGCTTATACATTATTTGATGTGACCTCACGAGTCACCAATTAGGAGAACATTTATGGGAGCCCATCACAGCACCTATTACATCCCCAAACCCAGCCACTGGCCTTTGGTTGCATCAACGGCTCTAACCACAACACTTGTGGGCGCTGCTTCTTGGCTACATGATGATTGGTATGGCCCCTATGTTTTTGCCGTTGGCCTCATGCTCATGACCTTTATGCTCTTCGGCTGGCTTGGTCAGGTGATTTATGAAAACCAGCATGGCTTATACGACTTACAAGTCGACCGCTCTTTTCGTTGGGGTATGTGTTGGTTTATCTTTTCTGAAGTGTGTTTTTTTGCGGCCTTCTTTGGTGCCTTATTCTTTACTAGGTATTGGAGCTCGCCGCTTTTGGGTGGTGATAATCCGCTACACCCCATTTCACATATCACCCTTTGGCCTGACTTTAAGTTCGCTTGGCCCATGTTAAAAAACCCGGATAACAACGCTTTCGTCGGTGCTTATGAAGCCATGGGCGCATGGGGCCTTGCTGCCATCAACACCCTAATACTCTTGACCTCAGGTGCCACCATCACTTGGGCACACTGGGCACTGAAATACAACAAGCGTTCACAGCTTAATATAGGTTTGCTTTTAACCATAGCGCTGGGTGTGACCTTCTTATGTTTGCAGGCCTATGAATATCATGAAGCCTATACCGAAATGAACTTAACGTTAGATGCTGGCATTTATGGCGCTACCTTCTTTATGCTGACAGGCTTCCACGGTTTACACGTGACCATCGGGACCATCATGCTCATTACCATTTTGGGTCGAACGCTTATGGGGCACTTCACACCAGAGCGTCACTTTGGCTTTGAAGCCGTGGCTTGGTACTGGCACTTTGTCGATGTGGTTTGGTTGTTCTTGTTTGTTTTTGTCTATTGGCTATAAGCAAGAGAGTCACCTAAACAACTCTGGCACCACCAAACGCCCTTGGGCAGCACGTTCCCGTGTCGTCCAACCATCTTCCCTTAAAAAGCCTTGGCTGTGGTACGCTTGATTTTGCGGATTGCTGTAGGCGTTATGTTGGTTTCTCTCATTGCGTATACGACGATACCTGGTTTGAGGTGCCGTATAGCCGGTATTTGGAGATGCTGTAGGGCCAACATAACTTGCGACAAGAAGAGCGACGGTTGCTGTAAACATGTGTTCACCAGTTGTGGGCTTATACTATTGGGTATAGTAAATGAACACGTGTCCGTCAAATAAGCATGATGCCTTATAGCATTACTTCAAAAGGCGTTCCTTGAGTGCAAATAAAGCGTCTCGTACCACCGCGGCTTCCTCAAACTCCAAATGCTCAACATGTGACTGCATCTTTTTCTCAAGCTTATGAATTTGTTTTTTGAGGGTATCTTGTGACTCATGCGGCTGTGCTTGCTCCACTTTTTCTTCTGGCATTTCAAACTTTGTATCATGCTCAAGAATGTCCGTCACCGCCTTTTGTATGCCTTTAGGGGTAATGCCGTGCGCTTTATTAAAGTCTTGTTGTTTTTTACGCCTGCGCTCCGTCTCACCTATTGCGCGCTCCATGGAGCCTGTCATGGTATCGGCATATAAGATAGCGCGACCATGAATGTTTCTTGCTGCACGACCAATGGTTTGTATCAGTGAGCGGTCAGAACGTAAGAAGCCTTCTTTGTCCGCATCTAAAATCGCGACCAAGCCCACTTCGGGCATATCCAAGCCTTCCCGCAGTAAGTTAATTCCAATCAAGACATCAAAGTGCCCCAGCCTCAGGTCACGTATGATTTCCATGCGCTCAACCGTATCAATATCTGAGTGTAAATAACGCACGCGCACGCCATAGCCTTTGAGATACTCGGTTAAGTCTTCTGCCATACGCTTGGTGAGTGTGGTCACAAGCACCCTATCGCCCACTTGCGTGGTGGTACGAATCTCCGAAAGCAAGTCATCCACCTGATTTTGCACGGGCCGGATGATGACTTCTGGGTCAACCAAACCTGTGGGTCGTACCACTTGTTCGACAATATTATCGGTACGCTCAAGCTCACGAGGCCCAGGCGTTGCCGAAACATAAATGGTTTGTGGTGAGCGCGCCTCAAACTCTTCAAATTGTAGTGGGCGATTATCCAAAGCCGAAGGCAAGCGAAACCCATACTCAACCAAGGTTTGCTTTCTTGAGCGGTCACCTTTGTACATGCCCCCCACTTGGGGCAAGGTGACGTGCGACTCATCCATCACCAGCAAAGCATTGTCTGGCAAGTAATCAAATAAAGTCGGCGGTGGCTCACCGGCCTCGCGCCCAGATAAATGCCTTGAATAATTCTCAACCCCTGAGCAATAACCAAGCTCTTGCATCATCTCTAAATCAAAGCGTGTACGTTGATCGAGCCTTTGCGCCTCCACCAGTTTATTTTCATTATGATAGTACTCTAAGCGCTCCTTGAGCTCGGGTTTGATTTTCTCCATCGCTTCCAAAAGCTTTTCTCTAGGTGTCACATAATGAGACTTGGGGAAAATCGTCACGCGCTTTAACTTTTGACTCACTTCGCCTGTGAGCGGATCAAATACCGATATTTTTTCAATTTCATCATCAAAAAGCTCAACGCGTACCGCTTCTTTTTCTTCATCAGCAGGAAAGATATCAATCACATCGCCATGGGTACGAAACTGTCCTCGAGAAAGCGTGGCAGGATTTCTCGTGTACTGCATCTCCACCAAGTGTCGCAAAATCGTTTTGCGTTCTATGCGCTCGCCACAGGAAAGATGCAATACCATATTTAAATAAGCAACCGGGTCGCCCAAGCCATAAATGGCAGATACCGAGGCCACCACAATCACATCCTCGCGCTTCAACAACGCCTTCGTCGCCGATAAACGCATTTGTTCAATATGGGCGTTGATGGAGGCATCTTTCTCAATGAACATATCTGAAGCAGGCACATAGGCTTCTGGCTGATAATAGTCATAGTAAGAGACAAAATACTCAACCGCATTATTTGGAAAGAAGCTTTTGAACTCACCATACAATTGTGCTGCCAAAGTTTTGTTGGGAGCCATCACAAGGGTTGGCCTTTGGACTTCTTCAATGACCTTCGCAATAGTAAACGTTTTACCCGAGCCTGTGACCCCAAGTAAAATTTGCTTAGCGAGCCCATCGTGCAAACCTTCTACCAGACTTTGTATCGCCTTTGGCTGATCGCCTCTTGGCTCAAACTCAGAAGAAATCTGTAACTGCTTTGTCTTCAATGCCAAAAACCTCATGCAATTTGATGTAAATTCAGGTTTAATATAGCCAAATTACACCAACATAAAAAAAGACCATTATGATACAGCTTGCCTCTCGCCTCAAACCTGTAAAACCATCACCCACACTTGCCGTTTCTGCCAAGGCAAAAGCTTTGAAGGCCGAAGGTCGAGATATCATAAGCTTAA
>Ga0115012_10000459_pt1 | contig 23123 bp, 12 predicted proteins | sample TroAtlMetagenome_FD_88706 | JGI IMG/M metagenome (GOLD analysis project Ga0115012, IMG submission 88706) | Marine eukaryotic phytoplankton communities from Atlantic Ocean - Tropical Atlantic ANT10 Metagenome | ecosystem: Environmental > Aquatic > Marine > Oceanic | place: Tropical Atlantic...
CGTTCCAGTGCCAGTCTCCACGCCATCGAGCAAGCCGTCTCCGTCACTGTCAGGATTCGCCGGGTCCGTCCCCGCAGCCTTCTCCTCGCCATCGTTGGATCCGTCCTCATCGGCATCCGCCACAGTTGGGTCGGTTCCGTCAACGTATTCGTCAGGATCACTGACACCATCTTCATCGAAGTCGCCAGAGCCAAGCTGGGTCAGATCCCCGGGAAAGAACTGCTCCTCGTATCCGTCGGGGATGCTGTCGCCGTCGGCATCAAGGTCCGGATCAAAGCTGTCGAGATAGACCCCCCAGCTCAAACCTGCCCCATCCGTATCAAATTCCGCGGGAACACCGCTGCTGATTCCAAAGACACTGGCGTAGCCGATCCCGCCGAAGTCCGCAGTGTTGGTGGAGAGGTCATTGTAATAGCCGAATCCGATATCAGCCGCGGACTGGGCGCCCCCACCATCCTCGGTCAGCCAGACGTCCACGTTGAACCAGCCTCCTCCGCCAAAGTCAAAGTTGGCATAAGTTCGCACATTCCAGGACACATCGGTATGCTGCTGATTGTCGCCCCGGGGATTCAGGTTGGTTGCCGCTGCAATTGGAGTGGCCACAACCTTGACTCGGTCATCGTAGTTCTCAGTGAAGGAGAAAACACCATCCTCGTCGTAGAACTGGAACACGTAGGCGAGGTCGTGGTTGTCGCCCAGCAGATCCGTACCAAGCCCACCAGGTTCCCGGTCGACATCAATTCCCTCAAGAAGAAGAGAGTTCGGGTCATCCAGCTCCCCGAACGGAGCAAGTTGATCGACGTTCTCGGGAAGGGCCCCAGTGAAGTCTGCTCCAGGGAGGTTGTCTGTACGGCGATAGAGAACTCTTTCCGGGGTATGGTTGACGAGACTGATTTCCGGCTTTGATGCAGGGTCATTGGGATCGAATCCTCCATCGACCTCCTGGCCGTCGAAGCTCAGGTCGTCATCGCTGTCAGAGTCAAGGGGGTCCGTTCCTGTATCACTGGCATTCACGAAGGTGCCTGTTCCGCTTTCCACCCCGTCAAGTAAACCATCATTATCACTATCCTCGTCAAGAGGGTCCGTTCCTGCAGCAACTTCCTCTCCGTCTGAGGAGCCATCATCATCCGAATCCGAATCAAGAGGGTCAGTCTGCGCAGCGTGCTCTGCCGCATCGCTTACCCCATCGTTGTCAAAGTCGGTCAGATCTGAAACGTCTTCCAGACCGGACACGTCATCATTCGGATCAGCATCGATAATGGTCTGTTCAAAAGTGTCCGGGAGCCCGTCTTGGTCCTCATCCGTTCCAACCTCGAAAAACCATACCTTTTTACTGTTGTCGTTATCAGGGCCTCCGGTGGTCGTATCCTCAGCCGTCATCTCTCCGGGTTGTCCCGTTCCGTCATCCGCGTACAAGCGAACCTCGAGAGGGTACCAGCGGTCATCGCAGCAGGTATCGTTGCGAGCAAAAGCCACCACCGTGGTCACGTCATACTCCGCACCGAGATCGATGGTGTATTGGGCATTGTTGACGAGACCACTTCTTGCAGACCACACCCCTCCCGCACTTTCCTGGTCATTATCAATAGGGCCTCCCACGGGACCGTGTTCAAGGCTCTGGGTCGTTCCAATCTCGGGACCATCCGTAAGATTAAATGTCGTGACTCCGGCAATATCGTTCGTGCTGGTCGCACCACCCCGTCCGAATGCCCCGGCCTCGTCAGGAACCACTCCCGCCTCAAACGCTTCGAGTTCTCCCAGGTGAAAACGGGTGTCCCCCGGACCTTTTTTAATATTAATAAAACGCGCAAGAACGCCCTCCGCCTGCGGAGCCATTCCAAGGGTAATGGCCATTATGCCCAAAATAAGGATGGTGAGATGATTCATTGGATTTTTTTAAGCTAACACCGTTCCTAGGGGGGCCCTTCCACCTCCACAAGCTGTGATTTCCACAAAAGGTCCACAAAGCGGGGCAAAGTGGACCTAATTTAACGAAGTGTCCCCGGTGAAAGCCGCTTGGCTGGGACTTCCAGGCCGCATCCCTCAACGAGGCATGATCTCAGCATACTTACTTACCACGGTAGCAATCAAGGCGGGCCCCAACTCGCAAAAACAGGCTGTTGCGGCCCACGGCAGGACTGGAATCCACCCATGTCACCTCATCCCCGGGCTCAAGATCATAGACCCCTAGTATTTTGGGCTTCCCACTCACATCTATGGAATACATCTCCCCATCCCGCGAAAGGCACAACATCGTTGTCCCGGCGATCAGGGGAGAGGCATAAAAATTCCCTTGGAGCTTTTTGGCCCACTGCGCCTCCCCTGTTTGCGGGTCAACTGCCTGAACCATTCCCCGGTCCGACAAAACAAAGAGAGTCTTTCCGTTCGAAACCGGGGTAGGCACGTAGGGAGCGTCCTGCTCGAGCTGCCACAGCAACTCGGCGCGGCCTTCTCCGCCCTCTGGCGGACGAAGTGCGACAAAGACATTATTGCCCCCCTCTTTCTTGCATCCCGCAGTGATGATAGAACCCGGAGCTCCGCTCCCTGCCAGAATGTTGACCGGAGAAACGATACAGCGTTCCTTGAAAATACCGGGAAGCGACCACACTTCTTTCCCATTTTCGAGATCCAGACCACACACCCCCGTACTGGTACTACTAACTACTACCTCGAAGCGCGAAGGATTTGCATCCTGTCTGCGAATCAGCGGAGTCATATAGGTTGTCTTCGGACTGGGACTTGGATACGGCGTTTTCCAATCTGGGCGGCCAGTTGCACCGTTAATTGATGCCACGTACCCACCCAGTTGATGGAGGTGCGCGAAGAGGACTGACCCATCATGGATGACAGGCATCAGGTTGAGTCCGTGGGCTCCTTTGAACGATCCAATCTCATAATCCCAGAGATGTTTTCCCTTATGAGAATATGCCGAGAGAACTGCCACCTTGCGACTGGATTGGTACCAACTGAAGACCACCATGTCTTGATCGACAGCCGGGGTCGCTGCCGCAGTATTATTCATCTTGTGGGTCCGGTAGAGCCCAACCTCGACGGTCCTCTTCCACAACGCACTCCCGTCGTCTACACGAAGACATTGGAGATGAACGACGCCGCCAAGTCGGTCTTCCGAGGTTACAAATATCCGCTGGTCCCACACCACCGGAGAACTACTCCCTGGTCCCGGCAGGGCAACCGACCATGCCCTCGAGGTTTTATCTACTCCTCCCGGGCAATCAAAACTGGAAGCGATTCCAGTCCCTCCAGAGCCGCGAAACCTCGGCCAGTCATCCTCTCCGGCATCGACACTATCGATCAACAACACCACGGTGCTGAATACTACGAGGATTCCTTTTAGAAATCTGAACGATGAACCCGCCATAAAATCGACTTAGCGAACGCTGTCGCAATCGTCACCTCCGGTCAATCACCACTACCAATTCTCGCTCTAGCAAGCTCTTACTCCGGTTATTCTTGATCGAAATGAGTTAACTCTCATAGGGTAATCGAACGCCCTTTCCATCCGCAGGCTTGCCAGCTGATTCCCCGCACCTTATTCCCATATCATGGAACCCTCCAAAACCCACCTGGCTACGGGAGCCCTCTCCGTCTTCCTCGCCATCGCAGGAGTTCTTTCCTCCTCAGGAGCTCCAATCATCTCTGAAATTCTCGCCGATAACGAGTCGGGTCTGAGAGATGAGGACGGCGAATGGGAGGACTGGCTCGAACTCTACAATCCCGATCCCGACCCCTACGATCTTGGAGGGCATTTTCTCACCGACAATCCGGACAACCCGACAAAGTGGCGTATCCCCGATAACACCGTTCTCCCCCCCGGGGGGTTCCTGGTGATCTTTGCCTCCGGAAAGGACCGCGCCATTACCAGTCAGGAACTTCATACCAATTTCGGTCTCGACAACAGCGGTGAGTATCTCGCTCTCGTCTCTCCCGATGGAGCCTCCATCCTCGACGACTTTACGCCTACCTACCCTGCCCAATTCGACGATGCGTCCTTTGGCATTGAGCAGACTCCGGTCACGAGTGAGGAGATCCTCATCGGGGTGGATTCCGCCTGTAGGACCTACGTGCCCACCGACAACAGTCTGGGCCTCAGCTGGACCCAGGTCAACTTCGGCGACAATCTGTGGAGTGCCGGGTTCCTCGGGGCCGGGTACGAGCGGGGCACGGGCTACCGGGAACTGATCGCGAGTGACCTTGAGCAGGTCGCCTTCGATCGTAATTCCTCGGTCTATATCCGAATACCTTTTGATCTCGCACGCACGGACGATATTCTCAGCCTCTCCCTCGATGTTCAATACGACGACGGCCTTGTCGCCTACCTCAATGGTGTCCGGGTCACCTCCCTGAATGCTCCCGGGGCACCCGTCTTCAATTCCAGCGCATTAAGCGACCGCGCCGACTCTGCGGCCTTGGATTTCCAAACAATCCAACTCAACAGCCACCTCAGCCGGCTCAGGACAGGAGCGAATGTTCTCTCCCTGCATCTCATGAATTCCTCCGCGGACGATGACGACTTGCTGCTCAGACCCCAACTTAGTGTGATCCGCACCCTGTCACTCGAACTGGGTGAATCCGCCTACTTCGCGAATCCCACTCCAGGTCAGCGTAACGGCAGCCAGGAGCAGCTCCCAACCAGCGAGGTGGTATTTTCTCACCGCAGTCAGACTTTTATCGATAACTTCGAAGTCTCTCTCTCCAGCACCTTCCCAAGTGAAGTCATCCGCTACACCACGGACCGTTCAGAACCGAACGCAAATTCTCCTCGCTATACCGGCCCTATTCCAATCGATAACTCAATTCAGATCAGAGCACGGGTCTTCGGTGAAAATAATGCGCAGGGCCCCGTCAAGATGCGAAGCTTCCTGAAGGTGGGAGAATCCGTTCTTCAGCAATTCAATTCCAACTTGCCGATCCTCATCATCGAAACGTGGAACAGAGGAGATCCGGGCGGAAACACCCACCTCGATGGCTTCATGGCAATTATCGAGCCCGATCCCGAAACGGGCAGGGCTCGGATTACAGATGAATTTGCCACTGACACCCGGGTAGGTCTCAAACGGCGAGGATCCTCTTCCTTCGGCTGGCCGAAATATTCCATGACGGTAGAAGCGCGCGACGAAGAGGGGCTCGATAAGGGAATTACTCCCCTCGATATGCCCCGTGAATCCGACTGGATTCTGAGTGGGCGGTATCAATTTGACCGGGCACTCATGCGCAATGATCTCATGTACGAACTGAGTCGCCAGACCGGTGAATACGCGACTCGTACCAAGTTCGTTGAAGTCGTGCATAACGTCCGCGGTGGCCCCCTTACCTACTCTGGGTCCTATTTTGGGGTGTATTCCCTCATGGAAAAAATCAAACGGGACGACGGCAGGGTCCCCGTGGCACGGATTGACCCCAGAGATTCAAGAGAGCCCGCAGTCTCGGGCGGATACATGTTCAAGAAGGACCGCCTGGATCCCGGAGACAGTGGATTCAGCGTGGCGGGCCTGGGAACTCTGGGATGGGTTGAACCTAAGGAGCGGGAGGTATCCAGCCGGCAGAGATCGTGGCTTACCGCTCATATGAATGAAATCAATGCCGCCATCAGTGCGAGTAATGGAATCAACCCGAGCACCGGAAAGCACTTTACCGAGTACATAGATCAATTCTCATGGCTACGCCATCACTGGCTCAACACCCTGGCCATGAACGTCGATGGGTTTCGCCTCAGCGGCTACTACTACAAGCACCGCAGTGACACTAACGGTGGGAAGGTCGGAGCGGGTCCAATCTGGGACTTTGACCGCACCATGGGCTCTACCGATAGCCGGGATAACAACCCTTCCCAGTGGGATGGATCTGGAGATTCAAGCAGAACATGGAGCGACGGTCGCTACGTCTGGTGGGGGCAGGTTCTCAGCAAGCCCGACTTCCGGCAGGCCCATACGGACCTGTGGCAGGACCTGCGGGAAAATGTGTTCTCTACCGAGAATATCGAGAGCATCATCAACGATTTTGCACGGCAAATCGATGGACGGGACCCGCTTGGTGCCAACGACTCATCACTCGGTCGCAGCCCCGCCGAGAGAAACTTCGATAAGTGGGGCAATGCCAGTCACCGCAATGAAGTCCGAACTCTAAAGCAGTGGCTGAGAACAAGAGTTGGCTGGATTGACCGACAGTATACCGCCAAGCCTCTTTTCAGCTCTGATCAGGACAGGCGGCAGCCCGGCGTTGTCGAGGTGGGAGATCAGTTCTCCTTCGTCGGCGATGGCGTGGTCTACTACACCACCGATGGCACAGATCCACGCGCTCCTGGAGGCAACGCCTCCGGCAGTGCATTGCTCGCTAATATTGGAGAACCGATTGCTATAGACGGAACGACTACAATCACCGCGAGAGCCCGCAATGGAAGGGGACTGACGGCGTGGAGCGGCCCTATCACCTCCCACTTCCTTGTGGGACCAATCGCGGATGCGTCAAATCTTGTTGTAACGGAAGTCCACTACGCACCACTTCCCCCGGAAACCTCCGAGGAACTCGCTGCTGCCAACGATGCCTCAGACTTCGAATTCATAGAGATGAAGAACGTGAGTGGAGACACTATCAACCTTACCGCTGTGAAGTTTACGGAGGGCATTGATTTTGATTTTACATTTTCCGATGTAACCTCCCTTGCTCCTGGAGAATTCGTCCTCGTTGTTCGCAACAGGGCCTCTTTCGAAGCCCGCTACGGCACATCTTATAGCGATCGTATTGCGGGCGAATATCTCCCAACCCGACTTGAAAATGCCGGGGAACGACTCCACCTGGTCGACGGAGTGGGAAACACTATTGCGAATTTTCGATACAACGACCGGGATCCTTGGCCGGAAGCTGCAGGGAGAGATGGCTCCAGCCTTGTCCTCGCAAGTCCTACCGTCCCCGTCCCTGATTACTCAATACCTGACAACTGGAGAGCCAGCGCAGCGGCCGGAGGAAATCCGGGCACCGGATTGCTGATTGATAGTGATGGTGACGGCCTGAGTAACATCGATGAGGCACTGGCAGGAACAGATCCGCTTCGCCCGGACACGGATGGGGACGGCTCAACCGATGGATCGGAAATTGCAGCTGGCACAGACCCTCTCGATGGATCATCACTTTTCCAGATAACGACGCTGAGTAAGGATCCGCTAACTGGGTTTGTCACGGTGAGGTGGGATAGCGTCCCGGGAAAAAGTTATACCCTTGAGGCAAGTAGCGACCTGATCAACTGGGAGGTAACCTCATCTGGGATTATCGCAGTAGGAACTGTGACCTTACAACTAGACCCCCGTGCTATTGGAAGGGCTCAACGATTCTATCGGGTATCGGTGGAAGAATAAACATCATCGCCAACAAAGGGCTGAAGCTAGGCAGGCTCTCAGCATGCGTGGGGTATTTCATCCGTCTCCGAGCCAGGAGGACTCAGGAGTCATTGGTGGCGACGCGATCCTTTCCTTACTTCCGTTGCAGCCGCCCCTTGTATTCGGGGCGCTCGCGCCATGCCTTGAAGTAAGGCCGATAGGCATCCAACTCCGTCCAGAACATCCGGGGTGGCTGAGGCGAATCAACCTTGCCAGAGGGGTAATCCTTCCCCTCACCACTCGCATCGACCGTCGCGTCCCACGCGTGAAAGGCCTTGCGAAGGCGCCGAGCTACCTTCGGGTGCCGGGCGCTCACATCCACCTTTTCCGACGGATCGTCGCCCAGATGATAAAGGTTAAAGTCTCCGCGGGCCACGTTCTTCGAGTAGAGTTTGAATTCGTTGTCGACCCATGCGCCCCGGACCCCGCTCCTGAACCCAATCGGCTTACGGCGCGGACCCAGCTCTTTCCCGAAGAGCGCGTGCAGACTCTGACCGTCTTGCGGCTGCAGCATGGAAGAAGCAGGGAGGCCTGCCACCTCCGCAAGAGTAGGAAAAATGTCCATGGTACACGCCGGAAAAGAGGTCACCCGGGGCTTGGTGATTCCTTCAGGCCATTCGATCACTCCCGGCACGCGCAATCCGCCCTCAAAAAGTGATCCCTTATAGCCCCGCAAGCCCCCCACCGTGTCGGGCTTGAATCCTGGAAGCCCCCCGTTATCGCTGCAAAACCAGACGAGGGTGTCGCGGGCAATTCCGATTTCCCGCAATCCGGCTCGCAGGGCTCCTATACTGCGATCCATGGCCACGAGTTCCGCATAATGGTGCTGCGACTTGTTACCGAGATTCGCGAAGAGCTTGAGATCCTTTTCCAGACCCATCCATGGACTGTGCGGGGTTCCATACCAGATCACCGTAAAGGAGGGCTTCTCCGCCTTGGCCTGCGTTCCGATAAAATTGAGCGCTTCCGCAACGATGACTTCCGAGGAATCTCCCGTGAATTCTTCGAACTTCCCCTTCCGGCTCATCACCGGATCCTTATCGAAGAAATTGGTGACCGAGAGCCACTGGTCAAATCCGAATCCGCCCGGGCCATGGGTATCTTCCCTCAGGATGGGAACCCCCGGACCGCGTAATCCGTTGAGATGCCACTTTCCAAAATGTCCGGTCGCGTAACCCGCTCCCCTGAGCGCTACCGCAAGGGTCTTCTCCTGCTTTCGCAGGGCAAATCCATGGCTCTGCACTCCGGTCCGGTTGTGCGTCCGCCCAGTCAGGACCGTTGCCCGCGTTGGGGAGCACACCGGTCCCCCGGCATAAAACCGGTCAAAGCGCAGTCCACCCGCCGCCATCGCGTCAAGGTGCGGAGTTCTCAGCGCAGGGTGGTTGTAATAACCAGTCTGTCCCCAACCCATATCATCTGCCATCACCAGGACGATGTTAGGTTTGGAGGCCAGGAGCACTGGAGCACTCAGGAGGAGAGCGAAAAGAAGCGTCTTCATCGAGAATCACTAGGAGCTAACTCCCTCAATGTTGCACGGATAATCTTGCGCCTGAGCATATTATTCTTTCGCGACTCTACCCTGTCACCCATCGCCGTGAGCCCCTGAATTATTTACTGACGTCGAGAGCTTCTTTCCTACTTGGCCAGGGAAGATTACGGTCAAAAAAACGCGCGAGGGGCTTGTAGTTGTGATAATCCACGGCCTCACGGCGCCAGAGATCCACGTATGCGTCGTATTGCTTCCGCATCTGGACCAGAACCGCCCCTTCTTCTTCTGGGCTGGTCACAAGATTCTTCAATTCGAATGGATCCTCCTCCGTATCGTAGAGCTCCTCTGCCGCCTTAAATCCCTCTCCTGCCCACGGCCAATAGATATACTTGTGGCGTTCCGTTACCACCGAAAGGCTAAAGACCTCGGAGGGACCCCACACGTTAACCAGTGGTAGAGACTCCCTGATCCTTGCCCCAGCGTCCTCGTAAAGCGGAAGAATGCTCTTTCCGTCAATCCCCTCGGGAACAGCTACCGCGGCCAGTTCCAACAGGGTCGGCATAAGGTCCACGTTCCCAGTCAGGGCATCACAACGCAGTTCCTTGCCACTGTTCCTGTGGCGTGGATCGTACACGATCAAGGGAACCCGGGAGGATTCCTCGTAAGGCAGCACCTTGGACCCATACCCATGGGCTCCACACATGAATCCGTTATCCGAAGTAAAAATCACCACGGTATTTTTCTCTACCCCGTGGCTCCTGAGGGCCGCCCGTATCATACCCACTGCAACGTCCACCGCATAGACCTGCTGGTAATAGATCGCCATTACCTCATCATATTTGTCTGAGTAGTTCCAGCTGTGAAAACGCTCATACTGACGCCCATACCGGCTTTGGGGCGCGAAGTGGAGGCCATACTCGCGGCCAAAATTCCTCGGCTTCGTAAAACGCTTGCCGGCATAAATTTTATTATCTTCCGGATCCGGCGTGGCTGGCTTGTGAGGCGCCTTGAAGCTGATAGAGAGGCAGAACGGCTGCCCGGACTTCGCAGACTCTTTAATAAAATCCGCGCCGAAAGCTCCGTAAGAACGAGATGAGTGCGGAAACTCCTTTGCGTATCCTACCATCGATTTGTTTCTTGCCGTCAGATAGGAGGTTTGTCCCGGCCCCGCTCCCCAACGATCGAAATCGCCATCTGGCAAAACACCCTTCTTCCCGCTCCTCGTTGTCACCTCAAACCCGATCTTTCCGGCTATCGCCGTTCGGTATCCCGCTTCCTTGAGAAGGATAGGATAGGACTCCGCCCAATGGGAGCTGTGCAGAGCCCCATGCTCGAAGTTACACCCATGCCTGAACTCGAACTTCCCCGTCATGATATTGGCCCGGCTCGCCATGCAGATCGCGGTGCTCACATAATGGCAGTCAAACACCACTCCTGCCCGCGCGAGCGCGTCGAGGTGCGGTGTTTTAACCTCAGGATTTCCATAACACCCCATTGAAGAAGTGCTCTGATCATCCGTGAGGAGGAAAACAAGGTTCGGCCGGTCATCTCCGTAGGCCGAAGACGCGAAAAGAAAAAGAAGCAGAAGAGGGACTCGGAGCCGCAACAAGAACGCACACTTCATCATGCCTTGAATGCTCAACGGTATTACAGGAGAAGCGATCAGGAACTCACGGTTTCTCCTCCGGGGACGCCAGCAACCTCAAGAGCTGGCTTTTAAGCCTTGAAGGTGCCCGCCAACCGGCCTAAACCCCGCCCCCGAACTTACGCAAAACATGTCTGACTCCTCTTCTGATATCGGACTCGTGGGCCTCGCGGTCATGGGTCAGAACCTTGCTCTGAACATCGCCGATCACGGCTTTCGCATTTCTGTCTACAACCGAACCACTTCGAAAACTGACGAGTTTGTAGCCGCAAACCCGGAAACTCCTGGTGGGGTAGTTGGTACAAGCACCCTTGAGGAATTCGTGCAGTCCATCAAGAGGCCTCGCAAGGTCATCATCCTCGTCCAGGCTGGCGGACCCACTGACGCAGTGATCGATGGGCTGACAGAACTCCTGGACCCGGACGACATCATTATTGACGGGGGCAACGCCCTCTGGACCGACACGATCCGCCGGGAAAAAATGCTGAACGAGAAAGGATTCCGGTTTATCGGCTCCGGGGTCTCGGGTGGAGAAGAGGGAGCGCGTTTCGGCCCCTCTCTCATGCCCGGCGGCAAGCAAAGCGCGTGGAATGAACTCAAGCCCATCTGGGAGGCCATCGCCGCAAAGGTCGACGAGACCACCGGAAAGCCCATCGAAGGAGCAGAAGCCGGAAAGCCTGTCGAAGGAGGAGTTCCCTGCGCCGCCTATATTGGCGATAACGGGGCAGGCCATTACGTCAAGATGGTGCACAACGGGATTGAGTATGGCGATATGCAGATGATCTGTGAGGCCTATACCCTGATGGATAACCTCCTCGGCATAAAGCCAGACGAAATGAGTTCCGTATTTGGAGAGTGGAATCAGGGTGTGCTCGATTCCTTCCTGATCGAAATCACGGCCGACATTCTTGGGCAGAAGGATCCTGAAACTGGCCAGCCGTTCGTGGATATCGTTCTCGACACCGCAGGACAGAAGGGGACCGGCAAGTGGACCTCCATCAACGCCCTCGACATGGGTATTGCCGCACCCTGTATCGCAGAGGCCGTTTTTGCGCGCTGCATCAGCGCTCTCAAAGAGGAGCGCGTTGCCGCCGCCAAGGTTCTCGACGCCAAGCTCGAGCCCTTTGACGGAGACACCGCAGAGTTCGTCCAAGCCATCCACGATGCCCTCTACTGCTCCAAGATCTGCTCCTACGCACAGGGCTTTCAGCTCATGCGTGAGGCCCAGAATGAGTATGACTGGAATCTGGACTTCGGACAGATTTCCATGATCTGGCGTGGGGGCTGCATCATCCGTGCCCGTTTTCTCCAGAAGATCTTTGAGGCCTATCAGACTAATCCTGATATCGCGAACCTGCTTCTGGATCCATACTTCAAGAGCGAGATCGACCGGTGTCAGGCCAACTGGCGCAAAGTCGTGGCTACCGCCGCACTACATGGCGTGCCCCTCCCCTGCTTCAGCTCGGCTCTCTCATATTACGATAGCTACCGCAGCGAGCGCCTTCCCGCAAACCTGCTGCAGGGGCAGCGCGACTTCTTCGGAGCTCATACCTACGAGAGGGTCGACCGGGAACGCGGACACACCTTCCACATCGACTGGCCGGTAAGTGGGCGGCCGCAAATCCAGGTGAAACCGTGACTTCTTTGCCCGGCCAATATTACCCATCGAGGCTGACCATCGGGTCAACCTCCTGATCGTAGTCGACACCCGACAGCCCAAATCCAAAGAGCTTCAGGAAATCTTCCTGATATCCTGCGAAATCAGTAATCTCTCTCAGGTTTTCCGAAGTTACCTGAGGCCATATCTCATTCACCTCCTGCTGGACCTCAGGCTCCATCTCGAGATCATCAATTCGAATGAGCCCCTTGTCATCCAGCTTCGGCACCTCGTTATTATACAAGTGAGTGGCGAAGAGTCGTTGGATCTGCTCAATGGTCCCCTCATGGGTCCCCTTCTCCTTCATGATCCGATACAGAATGGAAATATAGAGCGGCACAACGGGGATTGCCGAACTGGCCTGAGTCACTAACGCCTTGTTGACTGAAATGAATGCGTCGCCTCCGGCATTAGCCTTGAGAAGTTCGCTGATCCGCTGCCCGGCTGCCCTGAGGTCAACCTTGGCCCGTCCAATCGTTCCGTTGGTGTAAATTGGCCAAGTCACCTCCGGCCCAATGTAGTCGTAGGCCACCGAGGTCGCATTAGGCGCAAGCAGACCTGCACCATTCAAAGCTTCCATCCAAAGCTCCCAGTCCTCTCCTCCCATGACGGTAACAGTGTCCTGAATCTCCCGTTCTGTGGCAGGCTCAATCTCTACCTCGCTAACTTCAGACCGGTCAGTGTCCAGCGTCCGGGCAGAGTAGTGCTCTCCAATGGGCTTGAGAACCGACTTATGGACTTCCCCGGTGCGAGGGTGCTGCCTTCTGGGAGAGGCCAGACTGTAAACCACGAGATCAATCTGGCCGAGGTCCTCCTTGATGGCTTCCACCACCGTCGCCTTCATCTCGTCCGAAAACGCATCTCCGTTAAAGCTTCTGGCGTAAAGACTCTCAGCCGATGCCGCTCTGTGAAAGGCCGCGGAGTTATACCATCCGGCTGTTGCGCATTTTCCCTCTCTAGGGGGGCGCTCATAAAACACTCCCATGGTCCTGGCTCCACTCCCGAAAGCTGCCGTAATTCTCGAGGCTAGCCCGTAGCCCGTCGAGGCACCAACAACGAGAACATTCCGCGGGCCGTTCTCGATCGCCCCCTTGCTCCTGACATGGTCAATTTGTTCCTGGACATGCGCCGCGCATCCGGTCGGATGAGCCGTGAGACAAATAAACCCTCGAACCCTCGGCTTGATGATCATGGGCCGTACTCTCCCGACCCTCGCGAGGTCGGTCGAGCAAAACCTGTCACCCTTGGCAACTTTTAGTGATTACCAACCCCGGACTGCCTGATCGAGGGCTGGACACGAACACCGCAAGCTTTCATATCCCCATCATGAATCTCACCGGTATGCGGGCAGTTGTCTTTGGAGGAACCTCAGGGATCGGCCTTGCCGTCGTGGATCAACTGGTTGCAGAGGGCGTGGATGTCCTTGCCGCGAGCCGCACGGCCGCGGACAGGAGCAAGCCTGACGAACAAGTATCTCGGCACTCGGTCGACGTCCTCGACCGGGAAGACCTGAGCAAATTCTACGAGGACCATGGCCCGTTTGACATAATGGTGAACACCGCCGTTCCTTCCAGCCGGGCTCAAGGTCCGTTCGCGGAGATGACACTCGACGGCTTCCAATCAACTTTCGACAAACTTTGGGGCTACGTAAACAGCGTCCGCCTTGGGCTGACGAGCCTCAACACCAACGCCTCGATCGTTCTGATAAGCGGATTTCCCGCTAGGAAATGTCTCCCAGGGGCCTCTGCGATCTCAACAGTCGGCAATGCGATAGAGGGATTTGTCCGGGCCATTGCCCCTGAAATTTCACCCCGGAGAATCAATGCCGTCTCCCCGGGCATCATCGACACCCCGCTCTTCCCACAGGAGGGGGTGGCGCGAGAAGAATTTCTCCAGCAAACCACGGAAGCTCATCCCATTCCCCGCCCTGGAACATCTGCCGAAGTTGCGCAGGCCGTTCTTTTTCTCCTCAAGAACGACTTTACCACGGGAACCGTAGTAGACGTTGACGGCGGCGCGACTCTTCCATGATCAGACACCAAGGAAGAATCTGAGAGGAACAAGCCTAACGCTGCACCCGGGCGTTGCCTTCCCAGATACTCCACACCTGCTCCTCATCAGCAGGCTGCCCGTAGTCTGTAAGCTGGGTAGCGGCAAGCGCACCCGTAGCCCACCCAAACTGAGCACATTTTGCTCCATCCCATCCTTTGAGGATTCCATAAAGCAATCCTCCAACAAATCCATCTCCTCCCCCAATTCTGTCGAGGACCCCGATCTCCCGTGGCTCGATTACATGCCAGTCACCTCCATCGGCCACGATGCCTCCCCACTCGTGCAGGTTCACACTAACAACCTCACGTAGTGTGGTGGCGTAGATTGAGGCGTTGGGAAACTGCTGTTTTACCCGGTCGATCATTTCCTTGAAACTGTCGATCTTGCCCCCGATATCCTCTCCCCCTGCTTCCGGACCTTCGACGCCCAGGCAAAGTTGAAAGTCCTCCTCATTCCCCACAAGAACATCCGCAAGGCTTCCGATTTCCTTGAAGGCGTCGCTCAACTCCTGCTCTCTCCCTTTCCAGAAAGTCGCACGGTGATTGAGATCGAATGAGATCTTGGTGTCGTATTTCTTGGCAAGACGGGCAACGTCGAGACAGAACTGGGTCGAATCCGGTGACAGAGCGGCTATCAGTCCCGACATGTGAACGATCTGAGCGCCCTCCTCACCAAAGATACGCTCAAGATCGAAGTCATCAGCCTTCAGGTCTCGCCCTACTTCTCCCGCTCTGTCATTCCACACCCGTGGACCTCTTGATCCCGTTCCACTGTCTGCCATGTTGATCTGGTGCCGGTATCCCCAGGGACCACCCTGCTCCATATCGGGACCTTCATAGTCCATATGCCGGCCTGCGAGGTTATCCTTGATAAAACGTGAAACCGGACTGCCCTTGACGAAGGAGGTGAGAATCTTAACCGGGAGGCCAAGGTAGGAAGACACACTACCCACGTTGGATTCTGCACTACTGGCAGTGAGAACAAAGTTGTCAGAGCAGTGAAACGGCTGGCCATTCAGGGGAGTGAGGCGTGTTCCCATCGAAGTAGGGATAACCATCGCATATTTGCAGTCGGGCTTGAGATCAATCATGGTGTGGCCGGAAAAGTGGTTCTTGGATGCTGAAAGTATGGGCCGGCAGTTAGCAGGATCTCCAATGAGGAGCAAGTCCAACGGGAATTGAGTCGCTCATCGGTAGCGCGCAGCCCCGTCCCGTGGCCGCCAAAGGCTCGCATCGCCTTCCTACCGAGACCACTGTTAGACCGCTCACTTCAGTTATCTTGATTACTTGAGGGATGAGTTTTCATCTTACCCTAACAAGTTAAAACCGCTCCGGGTTGCGCAAAACAACTGCTTAGGGACATCACCTTATCGTGCGCCGCACTTCCGAGCAATTCAGGCTTGTTGGAGCGGACGTCTTTAGTTGTAGATCCTCCCCGCAAAGAATTTATCGCCTTCTTCTCCATTCGGGAAATTTGGGCGTTTAAATGAGGCTCCCAAAGGGGGTTTCCTTACCACAACAAAGCTCACCAGACGGTATACCATGGCTAAAAAAGCAACCAAGAAGACCACCAAGAAAAAGACGGCCTCGCGCACCAGCAAGGTAGGAGCAGCAAAAGAGTTAGCTGCCACTGCCAAGAAATCGATCCTCCAGCCTGATGAAGCCGGTGAGATTGATGACGTTACTGCTGTCAAAAAACTGCACGATGCCCGCGACGCAATCGTCGGCGAGCTCCGCAAGAATATTGTCGGAATGGATCAGGTCATCGACGAGGTCCTCATCGCTATTTTCTCCCGCGGCCATGGTTTGCTCGAGGGAGTTCCTGGTCTCGCTAAGACCCTCTTGGTCAGTTCGATCGCCAAGACTCTTTCCTTATCGTTCAAGCGAATCCAGTTCACCCCGGACCTCATGCCCTCGGACATCACCGGCAGTGAGCTTCTGCAGGACGACCCCGAGACCCGCGAACGTAAGTTCATGTTCACTAAAGGACCGATCTTTTCGAACCTTGTGCTCGCAGATGAAATCAACCGGACCCCTCCAAAGACTCAGGCAGCGCTCCTTGAGGCCATGCAGGAAAAAATCGTATCGGCTGGAGGTGACGATTACGCCTTGGACGCCCCCTTCTTCGTTCTTGCAACGCAAAACCCTCTTGAGCAGGAGGGAACCTACACTCTTCCGGAAGCCCAGCTGGATCGCTTCATGTTCAAGATCCACGTCGGCTATCCATCAGAGCAGGAGGAAATTGACATCATGCGCAACGTGACTTCAGGCAGTGGCGGCAGCCCTCAGGAGGTGCTCAGTAAAGCGGATATTCTCCTCCTTCAGGATCTTGTTGCCCGGGTTCCCGTGGCTCCCCATATCTTCCAGTATGTTGCGGCTCTTGTTCGTGCTACCCGTCCTTCTGAGGAAAATGCCCCCGGCTTCATCAAGGATTTCGTTTCGTGGGGATGCGGCCCACGTGCCGGCCTGAACCTGATCACCGGCGCCAAGGCCCGGGCTATCCTCCGCGGGCGCTTCGGCGCTTCTCTGGAAGACGTCCAAGCCCTTGCCGCACCCGTCCTGCGCCATCGCATGGGGCTCAACTTCGCAGCCCAGGCAGAAGGAGTAGACGCTGATCACGTGGTCGGTCGCCTCCTCGAGGAAATCCCGAGCGACAAGGAACTCTACGAAAAAGAAGAGGCATCGGCCTGATCTGATCACCCGCCCAAGCCGCCTCTTATCGTTCTTCCCCTGCGCTCCATGCAGGGGAAGAGGATGACCCCAGCTGGCCAACGGCCACATGCTTACCCGCGGCTGACAGCCCTCTTTCATTTCGATCTGACACACCCAACTACAAAGAAAGGGCGGCCGTGACGCCTCCCTAGCCATTCAAGATGCCTGAAGCGACCACCTCATCCAGAGAGCCTTCCCCGGAAGAATCCAGCAAACCACGCGGCCCTAAGTATCTCGACCCAGAGACCCTCTCCAAACTTGGATCGCTGGACATCGTGGCACGCAAGGTCGTAGAGGGACTGCGAATTGGCCAGCACAAGAGCCCCAGCCGGGGTATCAGCTCGGAGTTCAGCGCTTACCGGCAGTATGCTCAGGGTGACGAGACGCGCAACATCGACTGGAAAGCCTACGCCCGATGTGACCGATACTACATCAAGCTCTTCGATGCCGAGACCAACTTCGTCTCGAACATGCTCCTCGATGCGAGCCAGTCGATGACCTATCAGTCCGGCAAGATTTCCAAGCTTGAATACGCCAAGTATCTGGCGGCCAGCCTGTCCTATCTCACCATTGACCAGGGCGACTCTGCTGGAGTGGGGATCTTCGATGGGGAGCTGCAGAACTACATTGCTCCCAAGAGCCACATGGGAGTTCTCCACGATATTTCCTCTGAACTGGAGAAGGTCACCCCGGCGCCTCGAACGAATGTGGGAGCTGTTCTTCATGACTTCGCACATCGAATGACTCGCCGGGGATTTGTGATGCTTTTCTCCGATCTTTTCGACAACACCGAGGAGTTCATCGACGGGCTGAATCACCTTCGCTACGGGGGCCACAACGTAATTCTCTGGCACATTATGGACCCCTACGAGATCGAGTTTCCCCTGAATGGAATGTGGAAGTTCATGGGACTCGAGGGCGAGGGCGAAGTCATCACCCAGCCGGGCCGCGTCCGTGCTAACTATCTGGAAGAGCTCGAGAAATTTGTCACCGGGATCAAGCGGGCATGCAACAAGTCCGGGGTGGAACATGTGTTGGTGAATACGAAGGTTCCCATTGAACAAACCATCAGCAACTACCTCCTCCAGCGTTCTGCGCTGGCCAAGGCAAAATAATCAGATCCTGAAAGAACAGTGATCATGCCATCCCTCTTTTCGAGCACGACCCGCACCCTCGCCTTTTGCATGGTGGTGGCGCTTTCGGGTCTGGCCATGGGAAAAGAGGAATTCATCACCTCGGCGAATCATCCTGCTCTAAAGCGCGCCCTGACCGAGAGCCCTGATGCCGACAAGAATGCAGACGGAAAACTCTCCCTCGAGGAATACTCAGCTCTCCTCGGTCCGCAGCGACCTAACGACCCCGAAAGCCCCAAGGCTCCTCTGCTCCCAGTGCGTCCTGATGGCAATCTCGTGATTCACGATTTCGAGGAGAATAACCTCGGGCAGAATCCCGGCTGGAGCCCGGTGCATGCGACACCTCTGAAGGACAACCCTCTGGGTGCTCTCGGAGGGAACTGGCAAAGGGAGGGAGATGCATTCAACCGGGACTTACAATCAGGCACCAAGATGATGCGGCGCAGGGTCGGGCCATTTGAAGGAAAGCTCTTCCTGACCACGATCAGCAATAGCCAACGCTCCGTAGGAAGTCTTCGCTCTCCTGTGTTTCTCCTTGAGCAGGATTATGTCCTGATCCGCATGAGCGGCGGCGGACACCCGGGCCAGATCTGCGTCAACCTGCATACCGCTGCCGGAGTCGTCCGAAGCGCAACAGGCAGCAATGACGACTACTTTGAGAACGTCGTCATGGACGTCCGGGAATTCCGGGGGCAATTCGCGCGAATCGAACTTCGTGATCAGCACCGCGGCCTCTGGGGCCATCTCAACGTTGACGAGATTCTAATGACCTCCCAGCCGGCGGATTCCCGGGTCATCAGCAGCCGACCGGCCCCACCAGCCCCCACCGGTGGCCTCGTGATCTCCAGCAGTGGTCAGCATCAGGGAGTCCTCACTCTTGAAAATGGGCAACTCTCCTGCGGAGGCAAGCCCGTCGATTCCGAGATCTTCCTGACGGTCAACTCCCTGCCCGAGAGCATCTCAAGGCTCCCGGGGGCGATCCGACTGCTCAATGGAGAAGTCTGGAACGCCGAGGTGAAAACAGTCGAAGGAGCAGGCAGAAAGAAGCTTCTCAATATCCGGAGCCAGATCTTCGGCGAACAGAAAGTTCCGCTCTCTTCACTCGCGAGCATGGAGTTTGTTGCTGGCGAGCCAGGAGACAGCAGAGAACCAGGAACCTTCTACCGCAAGGACGGCGAACCGCTTCCTGGCAGTCTAATCTGGGTGCGCGCGAAGGATATCGCGATCCGCTCGCCCCTCGGCGTAATTCCCGTGCCTCGTGCCTCCGCCCTCCGATTTGTCCTCGCGAGGCCCACCCCACCCGAAAAGCGGATAGGGGACGAAATCGGACTTACCGATGGTAGCATCCTTTTCGGCACTACGGCCTTCGAGGGCAATCAGCTCATTATCCAGCATGAAACTCTGGGAGAGATCAGGATCGCTTGGAGCAGCGTTCATTATCTTCGCCGCAATATTCCCAATTTGATCTGGGTCGATGAGGTTCCAAGAACCGTCATGGAGGCCATTGGCCCAGCCCTGCCTCCGCCGGCTCCCCAGCTCAACAGCACTGTCAGCGAAAGCCATGCGCGCTCCCTGCGCATCATGCCTCATACTGTTCTCCGGCTATCTCTCCCTCCAACCCAGGGACCGGCAATCTTTCGAGGACAGCTTCATCCTGTCCCTGGCAATCAAGCTCGGCTGGAAGTCACCCTCCTCCAAGGAGACTCCCCCATCTGGTCTCGCAAGATTCAGAGTCGCTTCGAACCCATTCCCCTCTCCCTCGACCTCCCCCGGAGCGAGGAACTTACCATCAAGGTCACATTTGACGGACCCTTGGCCTTCCCCTGCGGGGTAGACCTCCGGGATGCACACGTGATTCGCAGCAACAATCTCAACCCCGAATAAGGAAACACCTCATGGGAGCACTCAATTCAGTCGGACTATGGACCATCATTGGCCTGCTTGGCATCGCAGTACCAATCATCATTCACCTCCTTTACCGGAAACACCGCCGCCAGACCGACTGGGCGGCAATGGAGCTTCTGCGCAAGGCTCTGGTTACCCGATCAGGTCAGGTCAAGATTGAAGACCTGCTCATTCTTGTCCTGCGTTGCCTCGCCCTCGCGCTCCTGGCACTGGCGCTGATGCGGATCACCCTCGACTCCAATTCTGCTATTGGAGAGAAACGAATCGGCATGGTTGTCGCCATTGACGCGTCCTACAGCATGAACCACGGCGAGTTTTCCCGCTTCAGCAGCGCAGTAGAAAAGGCGCGCGAAATCCTGAAGCAAACGGCAAAGGAAGGAGACCCCGTAAGCATAGTACTCATGAGCAGCCGTCCCGAGATCCTTCTCCGGAGCGCCAGATATGACCCCGTTCAGGTCAAACCGATCCTCGACGCACTCGATGGCGCAGGAGCAGGACCCAACTCCCTGAACCTCGAGACAAATATAGAGCTTCTCGACGAGCTCGTGGCCGAGCTCAAGACTCCGGCCAAGGAAGTCTTCCTCATCACAGATTCTCAGGAAATGGACTGGGCGGAGCTCCCACCGGCGGCCCTCAACTCTCTCGAAAACCTTCAGGAAAATGCCAACGTCTTCGTCATTCCAGCAGTCACTGAAGGAGAAGATAACCTCGCAATTGAGAGCCTGAACTATACTTGGGGATCGCTCCGGAAATCCGGCGAGGCACGCTTCACTGCACTCGTTCGCAATACCGGACGCAGCTCCGACGAGAGCGCAACCCTTGAATTTTCTATCGATGACACCCTGACCAAGCGAGTAGCCGTTGGCAGCCTTGCCGCGGGAGAATCCCGCCCTATTGAGTTTACCACGCAGTTCGACAAGGCCGGGAATGTCCGCTTGCGGGCGGAATTAAGTCCTGATGCTCTTCCTGACGACAATGTCCGCCACGCTGTGGCCCGGATCCGCCCCGGGATCCGCGCCCTCCTCCTCGAGGGTGATATCGAAAACGTCGTGGGCAACCGAAGTGGCGGTTATTATGCCAAGGTGGCGCTGAGTCCTCAGGACAGCGACGAGGAAGAAGGTGTGGCAGTCAACGAAATCGACCCTGCTGATTTTGCCCTCGAGAAGCTCAAGGACTATGACGTGGTAGTGATGAACAACGTTCTCACCGTCTCTCCCTCAATGGCTAAGAGACTCAAGCGCTTCGTCTCCGAGGGTGGGGGCCTGATCGTCTTCGCGGGTGACCGGGTGGAAGCCTCCGCCTACAACCAGAGCCTCGGCGCAGCAGGAGAGGGAATCCTCCCCGCCGAACTCGGTGAAGTCTCCTCCAGCGAGGCCGAAGAGGGCTGGACCATGGAAGCCGCCAAGTCTGACCACCTCCTCGCCCGACTGACCGCTCGCTACCCGGAAAAGCTTCTTGATGCCATCCGCATCACGAAACAGATCGAAGCTACTCCGACAGAAAACAGCGAAGTTCTAATCACCTCCCAGTCGGGGAATCCCGTCCTGCTCAGTCGTTCAACAGGATCCGGTACGGTTCTCCTTTTCACAACCTCGGCAAGCAAGCGCTGGAACAATCTCCCCCGGGAGCCACTCTACGCAATCCTTCTTCAACAGGCTGTCACAATGCTCACCAGTGATCCTGATCGCCTGCAGCTCACTGTAGGTAATGACGCCTCACTTCCCCTCACCAAGCGGGAAGCTGGTGAATTCGTCGACCTGTTGAGTCCGGACACAGAGGAGCCCGAGGAGATTCGTGTCATCCAGAATGGAGACCAACTCGCAGCGCCTGTTTCCCTCACCAAGCGCGGGATCTACGAAATCAAAGCCGAAGAGGGCAAACCTGGCGTGGCGATTGCCGCCAATGTGAATGCCAGCGAATCCAACGTCCGGGTCGTCGAATCCGCTGCCCTTAGCAACACTCTTGACTCCACTGGCGTGCAAGTTCTTAACCGCGAAGGGTCACCGTCCAAGGCCATCAAGGATGCCCGCCGCGGAAGCGAATTATCACAAAGACTCCTGCTCGCAGCTCTCATCGTTTTCATCCTTCAGAGTATCCTCGCCCGCCGTTTCACTAACCGCATCAACAGGGAGGGCACCAAAGACCTTTCAACCACCCTGCAAATGAGCCAGGTCGCCGCCGCTCGCCGCAGCTAGCCAGTCACTTAATCTTTTTCGAAGCACACCACTAACGCCACACGCCATGTTCAAGAAACTGTTGGGACTTGATTCTACACAAGAGATCGACCAGTGGGAACTCGCCTTCCGAGGCGGCCCCTTTCTGGGAATTCTCCTTATCGTGGCTGCCATTGCCTTCGCGATTTTCCTCTATCGCCGTGAGCAACTGGTAACCCGTAACCGCCGCATCACCATGATTGTGCTCCAGGCGGCCGTCCTGCTCCTCCTGATCCTGGTTCTGATGCAACCCTACGCCAAGATCAGGACCAGCAACGAATCCAAGCGATCCATGATCGTAATGCTCGACACCTCCCGAAGCATGGCGATCGAGGACCCGAGGACTGCGGCCAGTGATGTCGAAGAAGCCGCCAAGGCCCTGGGCAAGATGAAACTCGACGCTCCCGCCCTTGGATCTGACGACGCTCGGGGCATGAAGGAAGAACTTGGTTCCACCCGCCGCATCGATCTTGCCCGGGCCGCTCTCGCCAACAAGGACATGATGCTTCTCGACCAATTGGAAGAGAGCTACGACCTCCGATTCTTTACCTTCGACTCTCAACTACGCAGCGAAGATGCCAGGGCCACCGCAACCCAGCCCGCCGATGATGACTCGCAGCCTGCTCCTCTGCCTGTTGCAGAAGGCATCTCCTCCCAGATCGGCAATGCCATCGAAGATGCCGTGGACCGGTTCTCGGGGCAACCACTTGCCGGGGCCATGGTCATCAGCGACTTTGCATGGGTTGAAGGCAAAGATCCCGTCAATGTGGCCCGCAGACTGAAAGAGCGCCGTATTCCTCTCTACACCGTTCCCGTGGGGCTCCCCGCCCCACCAGACATCAATGTCCGCGGAGTCATCGCTCCGGAGGTTGTGTTCAAGGGCGACCGCGTTCCACTGCGAGTAAAAATTGAGTCTCGTGGATTTGC